>Ga0114978_10003094_pt1 | contig 13655 bp, 8 predicted proteins | sample S_140212_EF_Meta_FD_87027 | JGI IMG/M metagenome (GOLD analysis project Ga0114978, IMG submission 87027) | Freshwater microbial communities from Lake Simoncouche, Canada to study carbon cycling - S_140212_EF_MetaG | ecosystem: Environmental > Aquatic > Freshwater > Lake | place: Lake...
ATGACAGCAGTAGTGTGCAGCAAAGCTTTTGAAGGAATACAACCTACGTTCAGACATACGCCGCCTAAGCTTGCATAACGCTCTACTAAAACCGTATTCATTCCCAAGTCTGCACTGCGAAATGCCGCACTATATCCACCAGGGCCAGCACCCAACACTAATACTTCACATTCATGATCAACCTTACCCTTGTACTGACCCGCTTTAGGGGCAGGCGTAAGTTCAGCGGGTGCTGCTGTAGCTGTCGGAGCTGCTGCTGGTTTTAAGGCAGGTGCTAGCGCTGCAGTACTTGCCTCAATCTCAGCAATCACTGATCCTTTGCTCACCTTATCGCCAGACTTGACTGCAATACTGATGATGGTTCCCGCTGCATCAGCAGGTACTTCCATGGTTGCTTTGTCAGATTCGAGTACAAGCAACGCTTGCTCTTTCTCAATCACATCGCCCACTTTTACTAACACTTCAATGACCGGTATATCTGAGTAATCGCCAATATCCGGCACGAGGATCATTTGCTTAGCCATACATCCTCCTTACAGAGAAGCGCGACGGAAGTCGGCTAAGAGTTGAGCCATATAGACATTAAAACGTGTCGCCAGGGCACCATCGATTACGCGATGATCAGCAGAAAGAGATAAGGGGCAAATCAGACGTGGCACAAATTGCTTGCCATCCCATACTGGCTTCATCGCTGCTTTACTGACTCCCAAAATACCTACTTCAGGCGCATTCACAATTGGGGAGAAATAGGTTCCACCAATGCCGCCTAAGGAGGAAATCGTAAAACTAGCGCCTTGCATTTGATCTGGTTTCAATTTGCCATCGCGGGCAAGCGCTGCCAGCTCAGAGGTTTCCTTAGCAAGTTCAAAAATGCCCTTCTTGTCGGCACCTTTAATGACGGGCACGACCAAACCAGTAGGAGTATCAGCAGCAAAGCCAATATTGAAATACTTCTTCAGAATTAAATCGTCGCCATCCAGCGAACTATTAAATTCTGGATATTTTTTTAGTGCAGCAACGGTAGCCTTCATTAAGAATGCGAGCATGGTGATCTTGACACCCTTCTTCTCATTCTCTTTATTGGTATGCACCCGAAAGGCTTCCAAATCAGTAATATCGGCATCTTCATGATAGGTGACAGCAGGGATCATTACCCAGTTACGACCCAGATTAGCGGCTGTAATTTTCTTGATGCGATTTAATGGCTGGCGTTCAATCTCACCAAACTTTGCAAAATCAACCTTTGGCCAAGGAATTAAGTTCAGTCCACCTAAGCTACCGCCACTAGCAGCTGCAGCTAAGCCAGAGCTACCAGCACCACCACTCATAGCGGCTTTGACAAAAGCCTGTACGTCATCTTGAGTAATGCGTCCCTTAAGACCAGAACCTTTTACTTGCGCAATAGTGACACCCAGATCGCGGGCAAACTTTCGCACTGACGGGCTAGCGTGACTGAAAGCAGCATCTTCTGGAGGAGGTGAATAGCTAACTGGAGGAGGCGCTGGCGCTCTCGGAATAGGTGGCTCCACTGCTGGCGCTGCTGGTGCAGGAGCTGTAGCAACCGGAGTAGGCGCAAGAGCAGGAGCGGATGCTGCTGCACCCTCTTCCAGCATCAGAACAATCGTTCCTTCAGAAAGGTTATCGCCCACTTTGACCTTCACCTCCTTCACCACACCAGAGTGGGATGAAGGAATATCCATCGTGGCCTTATCAGATTCAAGAACGACAATCGATTGCTCTTTCTCTACCTTATCACCAGCTTTTACTAATACCTCGATCACTGGCACGTCTTTATAGTCACCAATATCGGGTACTTTGATTTCAATTATTTGACTCATAAATTCATCTCGTATTAAACCGTCATTGGGTTAGGTTTTGTGATGTCGATGCCGTACTGCTGAATGGCTTCAGCTAATATTTGACGATCGAGTTGACCTGCATCAACCAAAGATCTCAGGGCGGTAATCACTACCCAGCGACGATCAACCTCAAAGAAGTCACGGAGTTTTTCACGCGTATCAGAACGACCAAAACCATCTGTACCCAAAACCTCATAACGACGTTCTAGATTCTGAATCGCTGGACGAATTTGCTCAGCAAACAAACGCACATAGTCTGTGGCTGCAATGACAGGACCGGTCGTATTTTTCAAACACATCTCAACATGAGAAAGTGTAGGCGCCGTAGTTGGATTCAGTAGATTGCTACGGTGTACTGCATTCCAATCGCGAGCCAACTCGGTAAAACTTGGGCAACCCCACAAGTCGGAAGCAACATTCCAATCTTTGTGGAGCATCTCTGCTGCTTCGATGACTTCACGGAAGATGGTGCCAGAACCTAAGAGCTGAACACGCAGTTTCGCCTGGTCATTACCAATCGACTTGAGCTTATACATCCCTTTAATGATGTCTTTTTCAGCATCTTTGGGCATCGCTGGGTGCGAGTAGTTTTCATTCATCAAGGTGACGTAGTAGTAAACGTCCTCTTGCACTTCAAGCATACGACGCATGCCATCTTGAATTACTACCGCTAACTCGAAGGCAAAGGTTGGGTCATAGCTAATACAGTTTGGCACTGCGGAACTCCACAGATGGCTATGGCCATCTTCGTGTTGCAGACCTTCACCATTCAGCGTAGTTCTACCTGCAGTGCCACCGAGCAAGAAACCACGACTCCGCATATCCCCTGCCGCCCATGCTAGGTCACCAATGCGTTGGAACCCAAACATGGAATAGAAAATATAGAACGGTAACATTGGTACGCCATGGGTAGAGTATGAAGTTGCAGCAGCGATCCAATCGCACATCCCGCCCGCCTCATTAATACCCTCTTGCAAAATCTGACCAGTCTTATCTTCTTTGTAAAACATCAATTGATCATGATCTTCTGGGGTGTAAAGCTGGCCCAGTTGATTCCATATACCCAATTGACGGAACATCCCTTCCATACCAAAGGTACGGGACTCATCTGGCACGATTGGTACTACGCGCCTACCAATAGTCTTGTCGCGCACAACGGTGTTGAGTAAGCGCACAAATGCCATGGTGGTTGAAATCTCCCGACCCTCAGTTGTTGCCTCTAATAAAGGTGCAAATACTTCCAAGGCTGGTACCGGCAAACTCTCGGCTTTAGTGCGGCGCTGTGGCAAATAACCACCCAAATCTTGACGACGCGCTTTCATATAATCGAGCTCTGGACTACCATCAGCAAACTTCACTAAAGGCATCTCGTCGAGTTGCTCATCTTTTACCGGAATCTCAAAACGATCTCGGAAACGACGCACATCGTCATCGTTCATTTTTTTAGCCTGGTGAGCAATATTCATGGCCTCACCAGAACCACCCATGCCATAACCTTTAATGGTATGCGCCAAGATAACAGTGGGTTGATCGCGATGATTGACGGCTGCATGGAAGGCTGCATAGACTTTATGAGGGTCATGTCCACCACGATTCAGTTGCCAAATTTCTTCATCACTCCAATCGCTGACAAGCGCTTTTAGTTCTGGGGTATTAAATACCGTCTCACGAACATAAGCACCATTCTTAGCCTTCATGGTTTGATATTGGCCATCGACGATCTCACCAAGACGTTGCATTAAGATGCCCTTCTTGTCGCGGGCAAACAAAGCATCCCACTGACCACCCCAGACCACCTTGATGACATTCCAACCGGCGCCCCGAAACTCACCCTCAAGTTCCTGAATAATTTTTCCATTGCCGCGTACTGGACCATCTAAGCGCTGTAAGTTGCAGTTGATCACAAAGATCAAATTATCTAAATTTTCACGACCAGCCATACCAATGGCGCCCAAGGATTCTGGTTCATCGGTTTCACCATCGCCCAAGAAAGCCCAAACCTTACGACCTTGTTCTTGGATAAATCCACGGTCTCTTAAGTACTTCATAAAGCGGGCTTGGTAAATCGCCATGATGGGACCAAGACCCATTGATACCGTCGGGAACTGCCAGAAGTCAGGCATCAACCAGGGATGCGGATAACTAGAGATGCCTTGTCCACCAACCTCTTGGCGGAAGTTATCGAGCTGACCATCAGACAAGCGACCGAGCATGTAAGCGCGTGCATATACGCCCGGAGCAGAATGGCCTTGCACAAAAATTAGATCGCCGCCATGTTCTGGAGACGGCGCATGCCAGAAATGGTTGTACCCAACGTCATATAAAGTAGCTGCAGATTGGAATGAAGAAATATGGCCACCGACATTGGTATCTTTATTAGCGCGCAACACCATGGCCATTGCGTTCCAACGCGTATAGGAACGGATCCGGTGTTCAATGTTTTGATCCCCCGGTAAGCGGGCTTGGTTCTCAACTGGAATCGTATTGATATACGGTGTCTCTGCATGAAAAGCTTGGTCCACCCCATTCACGCGCGCATGAGAAATTTGCTGGTCAATTAAGAAAGCGGCACGCTCTGGACCTTCATGATGGATGACGCCATCTAAAGCTTGTAACCATTCTTGCGTTTCACCAGGATCAACATCCTCTGGATTTTGCTTACCCAATACTTGATCTGGAACCGCAGCCATAAATTATCTCCAATCGTTACTGATGAACTTCAATATTAGTTATTCACTCTATAGGCAATATTCTAAGAAGGTATATGGGTATAAACAAGCAACTTTCCACATAATGATAATATTTCTCATAATATGGGATTATATTGCGCTGCAATTACAATATCTAATAAAGCCGAAAAACGTATTTATAGGCTCTCATCAGGCAAAATGGGCTCATTACTATGAAATCAATGGCTTTTGTCGGCTTAATCCTTAAGCCCTTTAACTGGCTCCGAAAAATACGGGGATTTAGGCTCGTTTACACCCCTTTACTGGCGATTGTTCTGTTTACTGCGGTCATGGGCATTATTTTGGGCACCCTGCACTTGCAAGAAAAAGGCCAGCAAGAAAATGCCTTATTTAGAGAGCTCTCATTTGCTAAACAGCGGATTCAATTGCGCTTTGCAAACAATGCCGATGCTTTAAATGCCATCAACCGTGAAATTGCAGCTGGCAGTGAAGATGCAAAGCTAAGACAAATCGCACGAGAACAAGCGGATGATTTGGTTCTCAATAATCATGAGATTGTCAAAATCATTTGGCTCAATGCTGATAACTCACGGCAATGGACTATGCCAGCGAGTAATTCCAAAATCAACTGGATAAGCAAAACCCAAAATCAACCAGAGCTCAATGAAGCGCTTACCAACGCAATTGAACTGAGTCGAGCCACTAGCAGATCTGCCTTTAGTCAGTTTATCTCTCTAAATCTTCCTAGCGAAGAATCGTTGACGAAAGAGCAAAGAACGGTCTTTTGGCAAGTAGCGCCCAATATCGTTGGTGGTGAAGTTATTGGCTACCTTGTAGCGCTATACACCACTCAAGGTATCTTAGACTTGGTGCCTGCTGAGCTTAAAACACATTACCGCTTCACCCTTCTAACCGATAACGAAAGAGTCTTATCTATCTCTTCGGATCGAGGTACGCCAAAAAGGGCTTTTAGCACTCAAACCTCTTTGGATATCGGGGCGCTTAGTCCAAACATGGTGTTACGAATAGACACCTACCCGCCACCAACCAACCTCACCTTCCAGATGCTAATTGGTGTGGTGATCGGATTGTCGATATTCGTAGTTTGGAGTTTATGGTCTGTACTGAAGCAAATGCAAGTGCGACAAGAAGCCGAAGCAAACTTACGCACTGAGACTAGCTTTCGTAATGCAATGGAAAATTCTACGCCAGTGGGTATCCGCGCACATGATATGGAAAAGCGCATTACTTATGTGAACCGCGCATTTTGTGAAATGACAGGTTGGACAACAAAAGAGTTGGTGGGACTCATGCCGCCATTCCCATTCTGGCCAGACTCTAGACGGGATGAACTGGTTGAGAAAATGAATCGCGCCCTAAACTCAGAAACAGTCTCCAAAATGGGTATCGAGGGAGCCATTTTGAGGCGTGATGGATCTTTGATTCAGACTCGAACTTTTATTGCGCCTCTGATTAATGAAAAAGGAAAGCAAACCGGTTGGGTTACTTCCTTGATTGATATTTCAGAGCCTAAAAAGATTCGGGAAGAGTTGGCAGTATCCCAAGAACGCTTCATTACCGTGCTGGAAGGTTTGGATGCTGCTGTATCAGTAGTAGACCTCGAGAACGATAAGCTCTTGTTTGCTAATCGCTTTTATCAGGAAAATTTTGGAGAGGATTCTAAGGGTCACTTCCAATTAGCTGGTAATGCCAATAATCTTGCAACCTTGCATGAAGTTGCAGAAGATTTACAGGAGTCGCCTCCCGGTATTCCGACTTCCTTCCTATACCAAGAGTCTGAGTCCGAAGAAATCCAATTAACTGATGGTAGCAATAAATGGTATGAAGTAAGGAGCCGGTTCATTCCCTGGGTAGATGGTCGTTTGGCTCAATTATTAATTGCTACCGACATTACGGCGCGTAAAGAATCGGATGAGTTGGCACGCCAACAAGAAGAGCGCATGCAATTTACCAGTCGCTTAACAACGATGGGTGAGATGGCATCCTCACTAGCCCATGAATTAAATCAGCCACTTTCTGCGATCTCAAATTACTGCATGGGTGTAGCAAAACGTTTAGAGGGCAATCTAGATCCTGCTCTTAGCAAAGATATTTTTCCTGCACTAGAAAAAGCATCCGAACAAGCGCATCGTGCTGGAACCATTATTCAACGAATTCGTGGTTTTGTAAGGCGTAGTGAACCACAGCGCAAAGCTACAGCAATTGGTGAAATCATTAACGACGCCGTTGGATTGATAGAGATTGAGGCGCACCGCCATCGGCTTGCTATTACATCCAATGTCATGGGTAATCTGCCTGAGGTAGATCTTGACCCAGTATTGATTTTGCAAGTCTTGGTCAATCTCCTCAAAAATGGCTTAGATAGCACGCGGGAAGCCTACCCCCTTTCCTCTCGCTGGTCTGCCCCGCCGGTCAACATTACCGCCGATCTAGATACCAGCATTTTTCCGGCGATGCTCCGAATTCAAGTATCAGATGGCGGATCTGGAATCCTAGAATCGGTCTCAGAGCGCATTTTTGAGCCTTTTTTCAGCACTAAATCCGACGGAATGGGCATGGGACTCAATATTTGCCGTTCTATCATCGAATCCCACCATGGCCGACTTTGGGCGGTTAATCGCATGGATGCCGAACATACCAAACTGGTGGGCTGCACCTTTACAATACTCATACCCCTGGTTTCCTCGGAGACTGCGGACAAGGTTTAATGGCTGTGCCGATTGAATTACCCTGCGAGACTTGATATGAACCTAAGCACTAATAGCAAACCAAACCACGCTGAAGTGGTTTACGTCGTTGATGATGACGAAGCAGTTCGTGACTCTTTAACTTGGCTTTTAGAAAGCAATGGTTATTTAGTGCGTTGTCATGCCAGCGCCGAACGCTTCTTACAGTCTTTGCAAAGTACTGATAAGTCAACGATCTCCTGCGCGATTCTAGATGTTCGTATGCCTGGTATGTCTGGTCTAGAACTGCAAGAGCGCTTGATTAGTGAAAATTTACCAATGCCAGTGGCCTTCATTACAGGTCATGGCGATGTTTCAATGGCAGTCTCTACAATGAAACGGGGTGCTGTAGATTTCATTGAAAAGCCTTTTAAAGAAAATGATCTCTGTAGTTTGGTCGATCGTATGTTGGCCAAAGCACGGATTGATTACTCACAAGCGAGTCAACGCAAGATTACTCAAAGCTTGCTGAGCAAACTCACTGGTCGTGAACGCCAAGTATTAGAGCGCATTGTGGCGGGTCGCCTGAATAAGCAAATCGCTGATGACCTTGGTATCTCTATCAAGACGGTTGAAGCCCATCGCGCTAATATTATGGAAAAGCTCAATGTCAATACGGTAGCTGACCTACTGCGCCTTGCTTTATCTGACCCCCAACCTAATTAATCTCATTCATACTCATCAGCAATGCCCGCTCAATTACTCGACGGTAACGTTCTCTCCACAAAGCTTCGTGCAGAAATTGCTGCTCGTGGCGCAATTGTTACTGCTAAAGGGGTTCGCCCAGGGTTAGCAGTGATTGTGGTTGGTGAAAATCCTGCCAGCCAAGTCTATGTACGCAATAAAGTGAACGCGTGTGAAGACGTTGGTTTTCATTCAGTATTGGAGCGCTACTCTGCTGAGCTAGGCGAAGAAGAATTGCTCGCTCGCATTGCGACTCTCAATGCCGATCTATCGATTCACGGAATTTTGGTTCAGTTGCCGCTGCCAGCGCATATTGCATCTGAGCGAGTACTTGAAGCCATTGCTCCAGAGAAAGATGTCGATGCTTTCCATGTAGCCAATGCTGGGGCCTTGATGGTAGGTCAACCCGCATTCAAGCCCTGTACTCCTTACGGATGTATGAAGCTTCTAGAAAGCATTGATTACCCAATACGGGGTGCCCGTGCAGTGATTGTAGGTGCTTCCAATATTGTCGGCAAACCCATGGCTATGCTGCTATTGCAAGCTGGTGCAACGGTGACGATCTGCAATAGTAAGACACGGGATTTGGCTCACCACACTAAGGATGCCGACATTTTGGTGGTAGCTACTGGTAAGCCAAAAATGATTTCGGGTGATATGGTTAAAAATGGTGCAGTAGTCATTGACGTGGGCATTAACCGCCTGCCGGATGGTAAGTTATGTGGCGACGTGGATTTTGATGCCGCTAAATATATTGCTGGCTGGATTAGTCCGGTTCCAGGGGGTGTTGGTCCGATGACGATAACCATGTTGCTCATGAATACTTTAGAGGCCGCTGAAAAGGCAGCCAAGCGCTAGATCCATTAAGCTAGAGGGATGAATACATCTCTCTTATCTCCGCTAGTGACTTTACCCCCTGCTTTACAACATAACCCGCTTTTGTCCTTTGGTCGTGGCATTGCCGCTTATTCCGAAGTAAAGCCTGAACATATCGCTCCTGCGATTGAATTCCTCCTCAAGCATGCTCAAGATGCCGTGGATGTTGCTACTGATCCTAAAACACCATCAAACTGGAACCAACTGGCAGAGCCTTTAGAAGATGCAACTGAAGCTTTAGGTAGGTCCTGGGGAGTGATCTCTCATCTCAATAGCGTTGCCGATACTCCTGAGCTAAGAGCTGCCTATGGCGCGATGCTGCCTCTGGTCACAGTATTCTTTTCTAGTCTAGGGCAAAACTTAGCGCTATATCAAAAGTTTAAAGAGCTCAGCAAGAGCGCGGAGTTTGCCAAACTCAATCGTGCCCAGAAAAAAGTGATTGAGAACTCTTTGCGAGATTTTCGTCTTGGTGGTGCCGAGTTAAGCGACACCGATAAACCGCGCTTTTCTGCCATTCAGGATGAGCAAGCTATTCTTGGTAAGGCATTCTCAGATCATGTCTTAGATGCGACTGATGGCTTTGTTCATCTAGTAACGAATAAGGTAGATCTTGCTGGCTTACCAGAAGATGTCATCGCTGCAGCAGCTGACACCGCGCAGCAAAAGAGTCTGAAAGGCTGGGCTTTTACACTGCACTTCCCTTCTTATTACCCAGTGATGCAGTATTCCGAGAATCGGGAGCTACGTCGTCTGATGTATCAGGCTTATGTCACTCGCTCATCTGAGCTGGCGCCGGAGTATGCCAAAGGCAAACTCGAATGGGATAACACTTCTAATATGTTAGAGCAATTACGCCTGCGTGATGAAGAAGCGCGCTTGCTCGGGTTTGCCAATTTTGCGGCCTTGAGCTTAGCTCCTAAGATGGCTAATACAGTAGATGAAGTAGATCTCTTCTTAACGAACTTTGCAATTAAATCAAAACCATTTGCTCAGAAGGATTGGGAAGAACTTTGCGAGTACGCAAAGGCGGAGCTAGGATTTGTAGATGGCCTTGAGCCTTGGGATATCCCGTTTGCAGCGGAACGCTTAAAACAAGCGCGTTACTCCTTCTCCGAAAATGAACTCAAGCAATACTTCCCTTTGCCCAAAGTATTGGATGGTTTATTTGGAGTGATCCAGATATTATTTGGTGTCAAGATTGAATCTGCCGACTTACCCACCTGGCATGCCGACGTTCAGTCTTTTGCTGTTAAGGATCAGGCAGGAAAAATACGGGCTTATTTCTATTTAGATCCCTATGCCCGTCCTGGTAAACGCGGTGGCGCTTGGATGGATGATGCTCGTGGCCGTAGAGAGTTACCTAATGGAGAAATCCAGATCCCAGTAGCGTATTTAGTGTGTAACTTTGCCCCGCCGGTGAAGGTCGATGGCATATTGCGTCAACCGACGATCACTCATGACGATGTCATCACCCTCTTCCATGAAAGTGGGCATGGTTTACATCACCTCTTAACGCAAGTGAGTGCATTAGGGGTTTCAGGTATCAATGGTGTCGAGTGGGATGCTGTGGAATTACCGAGTCAGTTTATGGAAAACTTCTGCTGGGAATGGGAAGTGCTTGAGAAAATGACTGCCCATGTGGAGACTGGTAAGCCTTTACCACGCGAGCTCTTTGAAAAAATACTGGCTGCCAAGAACTTCCAGAACGGTTTAGCGACCTTACGTCAAATTGTGATGTCCTTAACTGATTGGCGCTTACATTCGCGCTTTGATGCTAAAGCTGCTAAAGGACATGCAGTGCTCGATGTTTCTAGATGCATTGCGGATGACTACAACATCATCCGGCAGCCTGAGATCTCTCGTTGGATTAATTCCTTTAGTCATATCTTTGCTGGTGGTTATGCGGCTGGGTATTACAGCTATAAGTGGGCCGAGGTTTTATCGGCTGATGCTTACTCTGCCTTTGAGGAGGCTGCAAAACTGACTGGCAGTGTATTAGATGCCAACACTGGAGCTCGTTATCGAGAAGAAATTCTGGAGGTGGGCGGTAGTCGCCCTGCTGCCGAATCCTTTAAAGCCTTCCGCGGTAGAGAACCCAGTATTGATGCTTTATTGCGGCATGGTGGGTTAGCTTAGAGCCATCCACTCAATCTGTCCAAGTAGGATGCTTCTCCATCACGGCATTAAATAACTCAGATTGAATCTGCTGATCTAACCATTGTTGGATTGCTGGATATGGCAGCTTTGAAAATTGCTCAGGGCTGACCATCGCAAATTGTCTGATAAATGGAAAGATGGCAATGTCTACCCAAGTCATTTGGTTTCCTAATAAGTAGCGAGTGGATTGTAGGGCGCGCTCCATGGGCTCGAGCATCAATTGGCTTACTGCCTTAAGAACGTCTGCTAGATTGAGCTCTGGGTGCCGATTGGGATACTTGTATTGATCCAAGAGTGTTTTAAATGACCCATCATTTTTCTCGATCCAGTCGCTAGCGATCTTGTCATCAACCCGCTGCCAGTGATGAGGGTCTGATTTACTCAACGCCCAATGGATGATGTCTAAGCTTTGATCAATTACCTTTCCATCGACACACAAGACCGGCACAGTGCCTTTGGGGGAAACTGACAACATCGATGCTGGCTTATCTCGCAAGGCAATCTCTCGGTGCTCGACTTCAATGCCTGCGTACTTTAATGCCATGCGAGCCCTCATGGCATAGGGGCATCTACGATAAGAATACAAAATGGGCATCATGGATGCGAGGATAGCTTAGCTTCGCTTAAGCTTTTTGAATAGTCGCAATGACAGGGGCATGATCTGATGGCTGCTCCCACGTTCTGGGCTCCTTATCGACGATGCTAGCACTGCATTTTTCTTTCAGGGCATCGCTGAGCAAGATGTGGTCGATGCGCATGCCGGCATTTCTTCTGAAACCCATCATGCGGTAATCCCACCAACTAAATGTTTTGGGCGCTTGTTCAAACATCCTAAATGAATCGCTTAGACCAAGATTAATTAATTCTTGGAACGCGTTTCTTTCTGGTGGCGAAACGAGGTTCTGCCCTTCCCATGCTTTAGGGTCATGCACATCTGCATCTACTGGAGCGATGTTGAAATCCCCCAGCAATGCTAAACGCTGGTTTTGTTCTAACTCTTCTGCTAACCAAGTTTGTAGTTTGCTTAACCAGTTCAGTTTGTATGCAAACTTATCGCTATCAGGAGATTGTCCATTCGGAAAATAGGCTGAGACCAGTCTAATCGGTTTTGTTCCTGCAAACGGAATAGTAGCTGCCAAGATACGCTGCTGCTCATCGTCATTTCCTGGGATATTTCTGATGGGCTTTAGAAAAGTAGTGGCTGTATCAGAGGCAATCGATGCCAAGGCTGCTTTACGCACAATGATGGCAACCCCGTTATAGGTCTTTTGGCCTGCAGCTAGACTCAAATAGCCTGCTGCCTCTAGCTCTGCATGGGGATACTTATCATCCATAAGCTTGAGCTCTTGTAAACACAAGGCATCAATCGGCTGCTGCTTTTTTTCTTGATCTTGCAGCCAACGAAGTACGTGTGGCAGGCGAACTTTTAAGGAGTTCACATTCCACGCCGCAATTCGTATTGAATCAGTCATCGATTCCTAGTTCCTGCAATTTTCTGGTAATGGTATTACGTCCAATGCCCAGACGCTGAGCTGCCTCTACCCGACGACCACGAGTCACCTCTAAGGCAGCAATCAAGACGGCTTTCTCAAAACGTGCGCACAATGCGTCATAGACCTCTTTGTCACCATCTTGCAGCATTTTGACAGCCAAACGGCTCAGACCGCTCTCCCAGTCACCAGAATTCAGCTTCGAGGATATTGGATTAGCAGGAGAAGATTCCCCTTGCAGCACTACTGGCTGCTCGCTGGCTTCAGCCACAATATCAGCCGGGAGATCGCCCACTCCAATTACCGTAGCAGGAGTCATGACGGTTAGCCAATGGCAAAGGTTCTCGAGCTGACGTACATTCCCGGGAAATGGCATGGCACTCATCTCCTTGAGCACATCATCAGAGAGTTTTTTAGGCTCTACTCCCAAAGACTTTGCGCAAGTGAGCATGAAATGTCTAGCTAAGATAGGAATATCTTCACTACGCTCGCGCAATGATGGCATACGCAAGCGAATCACATTTAAGCGATGCATCAGATCTTCACGGAAGAATCCTGCAGCAACCCGTTGCTCTAAATTTTGATGGGTAGAGGCAATGATTCGCACATTAGCTTTAATTGGATCTTGACCACCAAGGCGATAAAAATGGCCGTCGGTCAAAACCCGCAGCAAACGAGTTTGTAGGTCAAACGGTAAATCACCAATCTCTCCTAAAAAGAGTGTGCCACCGTCGGCTTGCTCAAAACGTCCACGGCGCAGGGTTTGTGCTCCTGGGAAAGCACCTCGCTCATGGCCAAAAAGTTCCGATTCCAATAAATCTTTTGGCACGGCAGAAGTACTGAGCGACACAAATGGACCCTTTGCTCTTGGGCTATGCCTATGTAGAGCGTGGGCCACCAACTCTTTACCTGCGCCGGATTCTCCAGTAATCAGCACCGTTGCATGCGATTGAGCCAGACGGCCAATTGCACGAAAGATCTCTTGCATTGCAGGTGCTTGACCAATGATCTCGGTAGATTCCGGTCTCCAGCCAGCCGATTCTTTAGCGCCAGATTCTGTTCGAATGCCTTGCTCTATTGCACGATGAATCAGTTCCACAGCTTTTTCAACATCAAAGGGTTTGGTGAGGTACTCAAACGCCCCACCTTGAA
>Ga0114978_10003095_pt1 | contig 13651 bp, 12 predicted proteins | sample S_140212_EF_Meta_FD_87027 | JGI IMG/M metagenome (GOLD analysis project Ga0114978, IMG submission 87027) | Freshwater microbial communities from Lake Simoncouche, Canada to study carbon cycling - S_140212_EF_MetaG | ecosystem: Environmental > Aquatic > Freshwater > Lake | place: Lake...
AGAAGTTGAATTCCTAGTACAAGGCACTCTCTATCCTGATGTTGTCGAATCAGGTGGCGGAACAGGAACTGCAAATATAAAGTCACACCATAATGTTGGTGGCCTACCTGATGATTTGAAATTCACTTTAGTGGAACCACTTCGTACATTATTCAAAGATGAAGTTCGTCAGGTGGGAATTGAGTTAGGACTTCCTGAGGAAATTGTTTGGCGCCAACCATTTCCAGGCCCAGGACTTGGTATTCGAATTATTGGTGCCGTAAATAAAGAACGCTTGGAAATATTGCGCCTTGCTGACTCCATCGCACGAGCAGAACTAAAATTAGCGGGCTTAGATCGTGAAATTTGGCAATGCCCCGTTGTCTTATTGGCAGATGTGAGAAGTGTGGGAGTTCAAGGTGATGGACGCACTTATGGCCACCCAATTGTGTTACGTCCCGTATCTAGTGAAGATGCAATGACTGCAGATTGGTCAAGAGTTCCGTATGATGTCCTTGAAAAGATTTCGACACGAATCACTAATGAGGTTCGTGAAGTAAATCGAGTGGTTCTCGACATCACGAGTAAGCCACCAGGAACTATTGAGTGGGAATGATATGAAACGCACTTTTGGCATTGTTCTAGCGGTAGCACTTTTGGCGACCGGTTTATCGGTATCACCAGCAGCAAATGCTGCACCAAAAGTAAACCCACCAAAATGCACAAAATCTAAGGCCCTTCCTCATGATCCTCTAAAAGTTGTGCAACCAACTAAGAGTCTAAAAGCACTTCCTCGCACAATAACTTTCGCTACTAATTGTGGAGATATTGTTGTTGAAACTGTAGGCAAGAAAGCGCCTGTAACAATTACTGCACTTACCACTCTTGCTAAGGCCGGATATTTTGATCAAAGCATCTGTCACAGACTTACAACTCAAGGTCTTTTTGTTCTTCAATGTGGAGATCCAACTGCAAGTGCAAGTGGCAGTCCAACTGGATGGAAGGGCTACATTGATGAGAATTTACCTATTGGTAAAGTAATTACTTATCCAGCAGGCACCGTTGCAATGGCAAATTCAGGGCCAAATACAAATGGAAGCCAAATCTTCTTTGTTTTTGGTGACTCAACTCTTCAACCAAATTACACAGTGTGGGGAAAAATTACTTCTGGACTAGATACCCTGATTTCCATTGCTAGCTTGGGCGCTGTTCAACCTGATGGTAAAGGTCAATATGTTTATGCACCTGATGGTTTTCCCGTGCAACTGGTAGCCATTGAGAAAGTAACTATCAAATAATTTAGTTTGTATTTATTATTTTGAAAGCTTCAGCAATTCTTCCTTCGGCGAAGCCTGCTACGCCAGCATTTCTCTGACCCCATTCTTTGACCATTTTTTCAAGCTCTGTGTTGTGCGCAGTTTGAGAAACATGAGAATGAAGTGCTTTCATCTTCAGATCAAATGTGTCAGTGATATCTACAAAGTGATCAGGAGTCGCAAAGCCCATCACCCATACTTCTTTGACTCTCCAAGGTTTTAGGCCCTCATCTTTGAGTAAGTCTGTAAATGCAAATGGGTTTCTCGCATCTGGATAAACCGCTTGTATTGCTGCTTCACCTGCGGCTAAATGATCTGGATGGCTTGCACCAATTCGATCCCAATTTCGCTCAGGACTTTGACAGACCATTCGATCTGGTTGTGAGATTCTAATTTGGCGCACGATATCTTTGCGAAGTTGGATAGTTGCTTCTAAATGTCCATCAACATAATTCAAGAAAGTTATATCTGTAACACCAACAGCTGCACCGGCTGCTCTTTGTTCACGTTGGCGAACAGCGGACATATCTTCTTTAGCAATTCCAGATTCTTCGCCACCTTGGTCACCGTTGGTACAAAAGACATAGGAGACTTCAATTCCTTTTTTTACCCACTGAGCGATTGTTCCTGAAGCACCAAAATCGGAGTCATCTGGATGGGCATTGATAACTAGGACCTTCTTGATCTCGCTATCGGCAATCGGTTCCATGAGTCTCTCCTTTGATAATGACCAATACTAATCTGGGAATGGCTATTTAAAGATAGCCTTCCTTCCTTATGAATGAGTCTAACGATCCACTACTGGCAGGATTGAATCCGCAGCAATCTGCTGCTGTGACTCATGCCGGTGGTCCATTACTTGTTGTTGCAGGTGCTGGTTCAGGAAAAACTCGCGTACTTACGCGACGTATTGCATATCTCATGTCACGACGAAATGTTGCCCCTTATCAAATATTAGCTATTACATTCACAAATAAGGCAGCAGGGGAGATGAAAGAGCGTGTTGCAGATCTTGTTGGCCCCGTTGCAAAATCAATGTGGGTATCTACATTTCACTCAGCATGCGTACGACTTTTGAGGCAAGAGGCTAATCGCCTTGGATATTCGAATTCCTTTTCCATTTATGACTCAGCAGATTCCTTGCGTCTGATCACAATCGTTGCCAAAGAACTCAATTTAGATTCAAAGCGTTATCCAGCACGTCAATTTCAGGCAATGATCTCAAATGCAAAAAATGAATTGATGGGACCACATGATTATGTGAATGCCACATCAAATCAATTTGAAGAAGTTGTTGCTGATGTCTACAGCATCTATCAAAAACGCCTTCAGCAGGCGAATGCTATGGATTTTGACGATCTTATTCTCAAAACTGTTCAAGTACTTCAGCAATTTCCTGAAGCAAAAGCCCGCTTTAGATCTCGCTTTCGCCATGTTTTAGTGGATGAATATCAAGATACTAATCATGCCCAATACATACTTGTAAAAGAACTTGTTGGAAACGAATCTGAAGGACTTCCTGCTGCCGAACTTTGCGTTGTGGGCGATGCCGACCAATCAATTTATGGTTTCCGTGGCGCCACGATTCGCAATATTTTGCAATTTGAACTTGATTATCCAAATGCGACTACTGTCTTACTTGAGCAAAACTACCGTTCAACGCAGAATATTCTCAATGCCGCCAATGCCGTTATTACACAGAATGTAAGCCGTAAAGAAAAGAATCTCTGGTCAGAAGCGGGAGCAGGTGCGCCACTCATTGGCTACATTGCTGAAAGTGAACATGATGAAGCTCAATTTGTAACGGATGAGATTCGAGAATTACAAAAGGGTGGGTTATCACAACCGGGGGACACAGCAATCTTTTATCGCACAAATGCACAGTCGCGCGTTTTTGAAGAAGTTTTCATGAGAAGTGCCATGCCATATAAAGTCGTTGGCGGACTTCGCTTTTATGAGCGCCGAGAAGTTAAAGATTTACTTGCTTATCTGCGTGTTCTATCAAATCTCGAAGATGAAATTTCGATCCGACGGGTTATAAATCTACCTAAGCGCGGAATCGGTGATCGTGCATTGGAGTGCGTAGAACTCTTTGGAAGCGCCAATGGATTATCTTTTTGGCAGGCACTCAATCGAGCAAGTGAAGCACCAGGAATTCCTAATCGGGCCGCACAATCTATACATGAATTTGTTTCGATGCTCATTGCACTCAATGTTTTAGTAGAGGCAAAAACACGACCTTCCGTAATTGTTGAAGCCGTGCTCGAACAATCCGGATTATTAGCTGAGCTTGCAAATAGTATCGACCCACAAGATGAAGTCCGCGTTGAGAATATGAAAGAACTTCTAGCAGTGAGTATGGAATATGAAGAACGTCCTATTGAAGATTTAGGTGAAGATGAAGAGATTTCACTAGCTGGATTCTTAGAGAAAGTCTCACTTGTAGCCGATGCAGATGAAATTCCTGAAGGCGAGGATCATGGCGGTGTTGTAACTCTTATGACACTTCACACTGCTAAAGGTTTGGAATTTCCAACTGTTTTTCTCACCGGTATGGAAGATGGAATTTTTCCGCACTCACGAACTCTTGGCGAGAAAGATGAAATTGAGGAAGAACGTCGACTCGCATACGTTGGCCTCACTCGTGCACGTGAGCGACTTTATATTTCTCGAGCAGAATATCGTTCCTCTTGGGGAGCGCCAACGTATAACCCAGCATCTCGTTTCTTAGATGAAATTCCGGAAAATCTCATTGAATGGCGAAATGCTTCTTCATCTTCGCTCTCACCATCACTAGTTAAAAAAACAAGAACAATTTCTACTCCGCCCCCACGAGCAACAGGAAAGAAAATAAACTCAATTGAATTAGCCGTCGGTGAGCGTGTGTCACATGACACATTTGGCCTCGGCACAGTTGTGGCAACTGCGGGCGAGGGCGAGAAGGCTGAAGCGACAATAAATTTCGGAGAGTATGGCGAGAAGCGATTGCTCCTGCGTTATGCACCCGTTGAAAAGCTCTAGGATTAGGCTCTTCGTACATCATTTATTTGAATTGGAGTGATCCGTGGATCTCTTTGAATACCAAGCCCGTGATCTCTTTGAAAAACATGGCGTACCTGTTTTAGCTGCTGCAATTGCACACACTGCAGATGAAGCAGAAGCCGCTGCTAAAAAAATTGGCGGCAAAGTAGTTGTAAAAGCTCAAGTAAAAGTTGGTGGACGCGGAAAAGCTGGCGGAGTAAAACTCGCAGAAGACCCTACAGATGCTCGTGCGAAAGCTGGGGCAATCCTAGGAATGGATATCAAAGGTCACACTGTTCACACTGTAATGATTGCAGCTGCAGCTCCTATTGAATCTGAATATTATTTAGCAATTCTTCTTGACCGTTCAAACCGAACTTTTTTAGTGATGGCATCTGTTTCTGGTGGAATGGATATTGAAGAAGTAGCCCATACCGCTCCTGAAAAATTGGCAAAGATTCCAGTATCTGCAATTGAGGGAATTACTCTTGCAAAGGCACAAGAAATTGTTAGTGCAGCACAGTTTCCGGCCGATGTTGCTGATCAAGTTGCGCAAGTTTTACTCAAACTCTGGGAAGTATTTCAATCCGAAGATGCAACACTTGTTGAAGTAAATCCTCTAGTAAAGACAAAAGATGGAAAAATTATTGCACTCGATGGCAAAGTAACACTTGATGAAAACGCTGGATTCCGCCATCTTGATCACGAAGCACTCATTGATCACGCAGCAACTAACGCACTTGAAGCAGCAGCAAAAGAGAAAGATCTCAATTACGTAAAACTTGAAGGTGAAGTAGGAATCATCGGTAATGGTGCAGGTCTTGTTATGAGCACACTCGATGTTGTCGCCTATGCCGGCGAAAAACATGGCGGAGTTCGCCCAGCAAACTTCCTAGATATCGGTGGAGGTGCATCTGCGCAAGTAATGGCGGATGGACTCTCAATTATCTTGGGCGATAAAGATGTAAAGAGCGTATTCGTAAACGTATTTGGTGGCATCACCGCATGCGATGCAGTTGCAACTGGAATAGTTCAGGCACTCGAATTACTAGGTAATAAAGCAACTAAACCAATCGTTGTTCGCCTCGATGGAAACAATGTTCTAGAAGGTCGCGCAATTCTTAACAAAGCTGCGCATCCATTGATCGAACAGGCAGAAACGATGGATGGAGCAGCAAATCGCGCTGCAGAATTGGCGGCGAAATAATGTCTATTTTTCTCAACGAATCCAGCACAGTAATTGTTCAAGGCATGACAGGTTCTGAAGGAACAAAGCACACACGTCGCATGCTCGCATCGGGAACAAAGGTTGTTGGCGGAGTGACACCAGGAAAAGGTGGACAGAGCGTTGATATCGATGGACATCAGCTCCCTGTTTTCAATTCTGTTAGCGAGGCAATCGCTGTAACGAAAGCAAATGTCTCCGTAGTTTTCGTTCCTCCAAAGTTTGCAAAAGCGGCAGTAATCGATGCAATTGATGCAGCGATGCCACTCGTGGTTGTTATCACTGAAGGAATTCCAGTTCATGATTCTGCAAGTTTTTATGCACACGCACTTGCAAAGGGAACTACACGAATAATTGGTCCTAACTGTCCAGGAATCATCAGCCCCGGTAAATCAAATGTAGGAATTATTCCTGCAGATATCACTGGCTCTGGTCCAATTGGTTTAGTTTCAAAATCAGGAACTCTTACTTATCAAATGATGTACGAGCTTCGTGATATTGGTTTTAGTACAGCAGTTGGAATTGGTGGAGATCCAGTCATTGGAACCACCCATATTGATTGCCTTCGCGCATTCCAAGACGATCCTGATACAAAAGCAATTGTGATGATTGGTGAAATCGGTGGAGATGCTGAAGAGCGCGCTGCCGCATTTATTAGTGAATATGTAACAAAGCCAGTTGTTGGATATGTTGCAGGGTTTACCGCACCAGAAGGTAAGACAATGGGTCACGCTGGCGCAATAGTTTCTGGTTCATCAGGAACTGCGCAAGGAAAGCAAGATGCATTAGAGGCAGCGGGAGTAAAAGTTGGTAAGACTCCTAGTGAAACGGCACGTTTAATGCGCGCCATATTAGAGCGCTAGCGCACAATGTTTCAGCGCGTACTTGCCGTCACACTCGGTCAAGTAGTGCGCAGTATTGCATTGGTACTTTTGCCAATCTCTTTTCTCTCACTTATTGCGTGGGCAACTGCAGGTAGCGTCAATGGAAATACGACAGATCCAATGCGTGGAGCCATATGGATTTGGTTAGGTGCGCATCACTTACCATTCACACTTTCATTACCACCAGCCGGTACACCTGGTTTGCTTTCTTATTTGCCGTTAGGCGCGCTTATATTTCCAGTACTTGCGATTCGCAGTGGTTTTGCCCGAAGTATGGAAAAACTTGATGATGATGTCTCACTAATTTCATTCGCTAGAATCGCGTACGCAATGGAGTACGCACTCATAGCGATGTTATTTAGTTATATGAGCAGAACAGATGCTGTCCAACCACAGTGGTATTTAGCACCACTAATCATTCTCCCCATTGCAATATTGACGACCTTCAGCGTTGGGCGTCGACTAGTTATATCGCAAGCCATTCTTTTTAGTTCACGCGCTATTGCGCTTCTCATCGGAATCTGTTCAATTATTTTTGGAATAACAATTCTTACAAATCTTTCAATGGTGAAAAATCTAACCCAAGTTCTTCAGCCGGGGATTCTTGGGGGGATATTGCTTCTGTTTATCAATATTCTCTACATTCCAAATGCAATCATTGCGACACTTTCCTATTTAGCAGGATCCGGTTTCGCAATTGGCTCAGGAACACTTGTAGCCCCGTGGAGTCATCGTTTATATGAAATTCCAGCGATCCCGCTATTAGGTGCTGTTCCAGCAGAGAAGGCAATGTGGCATCTTTCTTTCGTAATTATTATTATCGCTATCGGTGTGCTTATGACAACGTGGACCATTCAACTAAGCTCTCGCACATTAGTGCAGAGTTATTTTCTTTCTTGCGCAATGATTTTTCTTCTTGCTTTCTTTAGTAGTGGAGCCCTCATTACAAATATTTTGGATTCGGTTGGTGTTTCACTCTGGAAATTCCCACTTGTAATCGGAGCAGAACTTGGGCTTGGAATATTGTTGACAATATTTATACCCAGAATCTCATTATCGAATCCATTGAAGCGGTGAAAAGAGCTGTAATCCTGGCATCAGGAAATGGGAGTTTGGCGCAAGCAATTATTGACGATGCACAACTCTCTGGTCTGATAGTGGCTCTCATCTCTGATCGCGCTGATGCTCTCGCTTTAGAACGTGCACGGCTTAGTGCAATTCCAACCCATGTCATTGAAATGAAGAATGATCGAACTATGTGGGATAACGAAATATTTGATTGCGTAAATAATCTAAAGCCTGATCTTGTTATTAGCGCTGGCTTTATGCGGATTTTATCGCCAGATTTTGTTCAAACATTTCCTACAATCAATAGCCACCCTGCACTGCTTCCACTCTTTCCGGGTGCCCACGCGGTACGGGATGCGTTAGCAGCCGGAGTATCGGAGACTGGCACCACAATTCATTGGGTTGATCAGGGCATAGATACTGGAAAAATAATCACACAAGCAAGGGTTTCAATATTGCCTGGAGATAACGAAGTATCTCTTCATGAGAGAATTAAGGAAGTTGAACGAGGTCTCATTGTTGCGGCCATAAAAGAAGTATTACCCACTCTGGAGTCACAACATGGCTGATCGCAAACCTATCCGCAGGGCGCTCATTAGCGTCTATGACAAAACCAGACTTGTGGAGATTAGCAAAGTTTTATCTGATGCTGGAGTAGAAATTCTCTCTACGGGGTCTACCGCAAAGAATTTAGCAGATGCAGGGATAGCAGTTACTGAAGTCAGCGCATATACAGGATTTCCAGAAATTATGGGCGGACGGGTAAAAACATTGCACCCCCGAGTTCACTCTGGAATTTTGGCAGATCAAAATAATCCAGAGCATATGCAAGCAATTAAAGATTTAGATATTGCACCCTTTGATCTAGTAATAATCAATCTTTATCCCTTCGCAGCCACAATTGCCTCTGGTGCAGAGTTCGCTGAATGTATTGAACAAATTGATATTGGTGGCCCATCAATGTTGCGTGGTGCAGCAAAGAATCATGGCTCCGTTGCCGTTCTTAGTAATACATCTCAATATGACCTACTTGTAAGAGCTATCAAAGCTGGCGGATTTAGCGCACAAGAGCGTCAAGAATTAGCCAGAGATGTATTTAGAACAACAGCAGAATATGACCTCACTATTGCTAATTGGTTGGGCAGAGAAGATGAACTTCCAGAATGGTTTGGACGAATCTGGCATCGCGAAAATACTTTGCGCTATGGAGAAAACCCACATCAGAATGCAGCAATTTATTCAGGTGGTCCTTCAGGAATTGTTAGCGCAAAGCAATTACATGGCAAAGAGATGTCTTTCAATAATTACACCGATGCAGATGCTGCATGGCGAGCAGTCTTAGATCATCGCGATCCTGCAGTTGCAATCATGAAGCACGCTAATCCATGTGGAATCGCAGTATGCGCACTTGGTGTGGGAATCGCTTATCAGCATGCACACGAATGCGACCCAATTTCAGCATTTGGTGGCGTGGTAGCAGCTAACCGAATCGTTACCGTTGAAATGGCCACGCCACTCTCTCAGGTTTTTACAGAAGTAATTATTGCTCCAGGATATGAACCAGAAGCACTTGAAATTCTTTCCAAGAAGCCATCAATTCGTATTTTGCAATGCGAAGTTCCTGGAATCAATCCAATTGAAATGCGCCCTGTTTCTGGGGGAGTATTACTACAAAATACAGACCTTATTGATGCATCAGGTGATTCACCATCGCAATGGAAACAAGTATCTGGTCAGCCAGTTGATCTACAAGCAATGAGAGACCTTGAATTTGCATGGCGCAGTGTTCGAAGCGTCAAAAGCAATGCAATTCTGCTTGCAAAAGATACTGCCTCAGTTGGAATAGGTATGGGTCAAGTAAATAGAGTTGATTCTGCAAGACTTGCAGTTGAGCGCGCAGGAGATCGAGTCAAGGGAAGTGTTGCTGCAAGTGATGCATTCTTTCCATTTGCTGATGGCTTACAGATTCTCATCGATGCAGGAATTACCGCTGTAGTTCAACCAGGTGGAAGCGTGCGCGACGAAGAAGTAATTGCTGCAGCACAAAGCGCCGGAATCGCGATGTTTTTCACGGGTACCAGACACTTCTCCCACGCCTAATAGGATACGAACATGAGCGCAGTGATTCTGGATGGCAAAGCATTAGCCACTCAAATAAAACAAGAGCTAGCGCTGCGCGTTGCAGTATTGAAAGAAAAAGGAATCACGCCTGGACTAGGCACAATTCTTGTTGGAGATGATCCTGGTTCACATTCTTATGTTGGTGGCAAACATAGTGATTGCAAAGAAGTAGGAATCACATCAATACGTATTGATCTTCCTGCTAGTGCAACTGAGGGTGATGTGCTTGCCGCAGTAAAGGATCTCAATTCTTCAAAAGAATGCACCGGTTATATTGTGCAACTACCTTTGCCAAAGGGAATAAATACTCAGAAAGTTTTAGAAGCAATCGATCCTAATAAGGATGTTGATGGCTTGCATCCAATGAATTTAGGACGATTAGTGCTTGGTTATAACGCACCACTTCCTTGCACGCCACGCGCAATCGTTGCGCTACTTCGTCATTACAAAATTAATCTTGATGGTGCCGAAATAACCGTTATTGGTCGTGGTCTAACAGTGGGCCGGCCATTAGGTTTATTGCTTACAAGACGTTCGGAAAATGCAACAGTTACTCTCACTCATACAGGTACAAAAGATTTAGCAAAGCACACCCGAAATGCTGACATTGTTGTAGCTGCAATTGGCCAAACACATTTTCTAAAAGCTGACATGGTCAAGCCTGGTGCAACTCTTATTGATGTTGGAATAAGTCGCGGTGAATCAGGATTGAATGGAGATATTTCTCCAGAGGCATATGCAATTGCTGGATTTATTTCGCCGATGCCTGGCGGAGTTGGACCAATGACGCGTGCAATGTTATTAACAAATGTGGTTGATGCATGCAGCTGATTTCAAGTACATTGCGAATCAGTAGCTACTCCCTCATATGTTTAGGAGTACTTATGGGCAGCATTGGCTATGTGAGAACTGGGTCACTTCTTATTGGCGGCGGAACACTGGGTCACGCAATTGCTGCACGTAATTCACGCAGGATTGAGTTCTACCTACCTGCCGCCATTGCAGTAGCCCTCTTTGTTCTGGCAATAGCACTACCGCATGGACGGTAGAGTTATCTTGACGTCAAGAGAGTTGTAAACGACAAAGGAGTACGCCATGGGCGGAAAAGTTACAGTTGTAGGTGCAGGTTTTTACGGATCAACAACAGCTCTTCGGTTAGCTGAATACAACATCTTTGACACAGTTGTACTTACCGACATCCTTGAAGGAAAGCCAGAAGGTTTGGCACTGGATATGAATCAATCTCGTTCAATCGAAGGATTTGAAACAAAAATTATTGGCGCAACAACAACTCCTGAAGGCGCTGGCTATGAAGCTACAGCTAATTCAGATGTAGTTGTTATTACTGCAGGACTTCCGCGCAAGCCAGGAATGAGCCGCATGGATCTCATTGGAGTAAATGCAGGAATCGTTCGTGGTGTTGCTGAAAATATTGCTAAACATTCACCTAAAGCAGTCATTATCGTTGTATCTAATCCACTCGATGAGATGACAGCACTTACTCAGATTGCATCAAATTTTCCAAAGAATCGCGTTATGGGTCAGGCGGGAATGCTCGATACAGCGCGCTTTACAAACTTTGTAGCTGAAAAATTGGGTGTAAAGGTTGGTTCTGTAAAGACGCTCACACTTGGTTCACACGGAGACACAATGGTTCCAGTTCCAAGCCGTTGCACCGTCGATGGCAAGGCACTGAGCGAACTACTTTCACAGGCTGAGATTGATGAATTAGTAGATCGCACGCGCAATGGCGGTGCAGAAGTTGTTGCACTTCTAAAAACAGGTTCTGCATATTACGCACCATCAGCAGCGGCTGCACGTATGGCAAAAGCTGTAATCGAAGATTCAGGTGCAGTAATGCCAGTGTGCGCATGGGTCGATGGTGAATATGGAATTTCTGGTGTCTATCTTGGTGTTGAAGCTGAGATTGGCCGCGAAGGAATTAAGAAAGTAGTTGAAAGCAAACTTACTGATTCAGAAGTTAGTGCCTTGAAGGCAGCAGCAGAAGCAGTCCGTGCAAAACAAGCAGATGTTCTAACACTCTAAGGAGCAAGTACTCAGATGAATAAGATTAAAGTTGAAGGCACAGTTGTTGAACTAGATGGCGATGAGATGACGCGCATTATTTGGCACTTCATCAAAGACTCACTCATCGTGCCTTATCTCGATGTCAATCTTGAGTACTACGACTTAGGTATGGAAAATCGCGATGCAACTAACGATCAAGTAACTATTGATTCAGCACATGCAATTCAAAAGCATGGCGTTGGCGTCAAGTGCGCCACCATTACTCCAGATGAGGCTCGCGTTGAAGAATTTGGTCTGAAAAAGATGTGGAAATCACCTAACGGAACTGTGCGCAATATTCTAGGTGGAGTAATTTTCCGCGAACCAATCATCATCAAGAATGTTCCTCGCCTAGTTCCACACTGGACAAAGCCAATCGTTATCGGTCGTCACGCATTTGGTGATCAGTACCGCGCAACAGATTTCCTTGTTCCAAGTGCCGGAAAGCTCACAATGACTTTTGTTCCAGAAGATGGGTCGAAGCCAATGGAGTTCAATGTCTTTGATTTCCCATCATCTGGTATTGCAATGGGTATGTATAACATTGATGCATCTATTCGCGACTTTGCTCGCGCATCTATGAACTACGGACTTATCCGTAAGTACCCTGTATTTCTTTCAACAAAGAACACAATCCTCAAAGCCTACGATGGTCGCTTCAAAGATATCTTCGAAGAAATTTATCAAACAGAATTCAAAGCAGATTTTGAAAAAGCTGGAATTACCTATGAGCATCGCCTCATTGATGACATGGTTGCAACTGCTCTTCGCTGGGAAGGTGGCTATGTCTGGGCGTGTAAGAATTACGATGGAGATGTTCAATCAGATACCGTCGCACAAGGTTATGGCTCACTCGGTCTTATGACTTCCGTTCTGATGACTCCAGATGGAAAGATTGTTGAATCAGAGGCAGCCCATGGAACAGTGACACGTCACTATCGCGAACACCAAGCGGGGCGCGCAACATCAACAAATCCAATTGCATCCATCTTTGCCTGGACTCAAGGATTAGCCCACCGTGCAAAACTTGATAACAACGCAGAGCTTGCAAAGTTCTGTTCAACACTTGAGCGAGTATGTATTGAAACTGTTGAGTCTGGAAAGATGACAAAGGATCTTGCAATCCTTATTTCAAAGGATGCTCCTTGGCAAAATACCCAGGATTTCTTAGTCTCCATTGATGAGAATCTCAAGAAGGCAATGGCATAAAAAAATCCCCGCCAGTTACCCGGCGGGGATTTTCTTTTATCTAATTACTTAATGCGCTCCCCAGTTGTTGAATTGAAGAGGTGAATTATTGCTGGGTTTACACCAACAGTAATTGTTTGTCCTGGCTTTGGTGGGCTCTTTGGATCCCAGCGAACAATTACTTGTGCGCCTTCATCAGTTGCATTAGCAAACTTGACTGATGTATCAGCAGGCTTTCCGTAAACGAATGCATCAGCACCGAGCTCTTCAACAACTTCCACAAGTACATGGAAGCCTGTTGTCGCTGGGATGAAGCCTTCTGGACGAATACCAACTGTGACAGTTGCGCCAGCACTTGCAGGAACTGCAACAGCTAGATCTCCAAGCATTGCTTTTCCGCCACTAACTGGAGCATTGAGCAAGTTCATTGCTGGTGATCCAATAAATCCTGCAACGAAAGCATTTACTGGATTTTCATAAAGATTACGAGGAGTATCGACTTGCTGAAGAAGTCCATCCTTCAACACTGCTACGCGATCACCCATGGTCATAGCTTCAACCTGGTCGTGAGTTACATAAACAGTTGTGATACCAAGGCGGCGCTGTAGCGCTGCAATTTGTGTACGAGTTGCTACGCGCAACTTCGCATCAAGGTTTGATAGTGGTTCATCCATAAGGAATACCTGTGGTTCGCGAACGATTGCGCGACCCATAGCAACGCGCTGACGTTGTCCACCTGATAGAGCTTTTGGCTTACGCTCTAGGTATGGCTCAAGGTCGAG
>Ga0114978_10003096_pt1 | contig 13651 bp, 9 predicted proteins | sample S_140212_EF_Meta_FD_87027 | JGI IMG/M metagenome (GOLD analysis project Ga0114978, IMG submission 87027) | Freshwater microbial communities from Lake Simoncouche, Canada to study carbon cycling - S_140212_EF_MetaG | ecosystem: Environmental > Aquatic > Freshwater > Lake | place: Lake...
ATCGCAAGATGAAGCTCATCCAGCGCCGTGCGTACGGCTTTAAAAACTACCGCCTGCGCGTCATCGCTCAGTGCGGCTAACCAACAACACCAACAATATTCCTCATCCCCATTGTTTGGTGGAGAGCCCATTTATCGGCTAAGTGAATCCAAGGACAACTCCTTGGAAATCAAGGAGTTGGAGCGGGTGAAGGGACTCGAACCCTCGACATCAACCTTGGCAAGGTTGCACTCTACCAACTGAGTTACACCCGCGATAAAGAAATCCCATAATATCCAGGATGGCAAAAAGGTCAATAGGCCTTTTTGTCATTCCATCCGGCCCGGGTCCGTGACGGAAAAATCACCGGAAGTCAGGCCGCAGGCGATTTGCCCTTCGGCGGCCTGACGCGGAGCAGGGATGCCGGGAAGGTTGTCACTGGCCGGCGTTCGCGCACGCAGCGAACCGCAACGTATGCGGTGTCGGGCAGAATGAACTTCCGCACCTCGATTTCAGCCCGCGCCGCCGGAAAGTCGTTCACCACCATTTCCGCAATCTCGAAAGCCAGGGTCTCGATAAGGCGGCGGGGCCGGGCGGCGGCCAGAGCGGAGATTTCGCGGGCGGCGGCAGCGTAATCCACCGTGCGCTCAATGCGGTCGGCCAGATCGGAAAATGCGGTGAGCGGCGTGATCACGGCATGGATCACAATCCGCTGGCGCTCCGCCCGTTCCGCATCGGGCACACCGAGATGCGCCTCGACCTCCAGACCCCTGATGACAATTTCGTTCATGCCAGAAGATGCCGGAGCACGTTGAGATCGGCCACGATGATTTCCGGGTTGGCCGCGGCGAGCTTCTCGATGCGGTCGAAACCGGTGAGCACCGCGACGCCGGTTATGCCGCCATGTCGCGCGGTTTCGATGTCGTGCTGCATATCGCCGACGAAGAGGGTCTCGGCCGGGTTGAGGTTTCGCTCGCGCAGGATCTCGCGGATTTTTTCCCGCTTGTCCGTGATCTGGGTGTAGGCGTGCTCGAAGGCGTCGCGCACGCCGAGGCGTCCGGCCTGCGCCTCGAAATGGCTGGTCTTGATTGTGCTGAGCAGAAACGTGCGGCGTCCGGTCGCATGGCAGAAATCCAGAAACTCCCGCGCGCCGGGAATGAGTTCCACCTCATCATTCAGCCCGGAGAAAAACCGCTCGTAGAGTGTCTCCAACCCCTCATCCGTCGCCTCGGGAATGAACTCGGCGTAGAACCCGGAAAAAGGCAGCCGGAAATGGGTGCGGAATTCTTCCAGGGTCAGTTCCTTGCGTCCGAAGTGGCGGAAGATCGCATTGCTGGCCTTGAGCACGGGAGGCAGGTCATTGGCCAGGGTGCCGGACCAATCGAGGAGAATATTTTTCATCACAAAATAAGCGGATTAGCGGAAGCGGATTTCCTTGACCGTTTTGGCCCCGAAGCGGGCCTTGAGCTTGCGCAGGATTTCCGGTTTCCACGAACGGTCGAGTTCGTAACGCACGGTGGGTTGAAGCACCTGGATGATGACAATCCCGTCGCGCATCGAGACCGGTTGCGAATGTTCGGCCAGAAAATCACCCACGATTTCCTTCCAGGCCGCCTGCACCTCCTGCTCGTTGAGGCGGTCGGTGAGCCCAAGCTTGGGCAGAAGTTTTTTCAGCGCCTCAGTGACGGGGATGCAGCGTTCCGGGCGCTCGGGCTGTTCGGGCAGCCCCCGCCAGTCCTGCAAAACCCGTTTACGAATGTATTCAACGCGCATAAAAAAAGGCCCCCGCTTGGGGGCGGAGGCCTTGAGAAAAGGGCGGGCGTGGAGGCGGCTATTCGCCGTCGCTTCCTATGGCCTCAACCGGGCAGCCTTCCATAGCTTCCTTGCAAAGGGCATCTTCCTCGGGAGTCTCAGCCTGTTTGTAAACGTAGCTGTGACCGCCGTCGTCATCACGCTTGAAATTGGCCGGGGCGGTTTCGCGGCACAGATCGCAGTCAATGCACTGATCGTCCACGTAAAATTTTCCGCCGGTATTTTGAGAATATTTGTTTGCTACATCTGCCATAGATTTTCCTCCCTGAGCCGGAAAACTACGGGCACGCCGCAGGATTGCAATCGTTTTTTCGGCGGGAGAGACCATAATCCCGCCATCCATGAAAACACCAGAACTCGACCCCGTATTACCCGCCGAAGGCAGGCATGTGCTTCACCTCTTTTTTCGCATCGATTACGGGACATGGGATTTGTTCGATGGCGTCCAAAAAATCGAAGCCAAGACCGCCCTGGCCGAACTCGTGCAGGAAGTTCGCGCCACGCCCGACACCCAGCTTCTGACCTTCAGCGTGGTCACACCCAAGGCCGATCTCGGCTTCATGCTCCTGACCCCCGACCTGCAAGCGGCGGATGCGTTGGCCAAGCAACTCGCGCTCGCACTCGGGCCGGGCGTTCTCCTCCCGGAATACAGTTGGCTCTCGATGACCGAGCGCAGCGAATACACCACCAGCAATGCGGAATATGCCCTCACGCTCGAAACCGACGAAAAGCTCGCGCCGGGTTCGCCGGAGTTTGAGGAAAAAATGACGGCCTTCTGCACCCGGATGGAGAAATATTTGAAGGACCGCCTGGAGCCCAATCTGCCCGACTGGCCGGTGGTGTGTTTTTACCCGATGTCGAAACGCCGCGGCCCGGACGGACAAAACTGGTACGCGCTCGACTATGCCGCCCGCAAGAAACTCATGGCCGGCCATGCCCGCGTGGGCCGCACGTATTCCGGCCGGATTTTGCAACTCATCACCGGCTCAACCGGACTCGACGACATGGAGTGGGGCGTCACGCTTTTTGCCCGGAGCACTTCGGAAATCAAAGCCATCGTTTATGAGATGCGCTTCGACGAAGTGAGCGCGCAATACGCGGACTTCGGCGAGTTTTTTATCGGCCTGCAAATGCCGCTGAATGCGCTCTTCGCCCGCGTGAGCCTTTGAGGGCGCTGCCCTTGCTTCCGGTCGCTTTTTCCGGCAGATTAAGAACGCCATGAAACCGCCGGAGACATCGCCCTGGCCTGAAAAAATCGCCCTCTTGGAAAGCATTCTGCGCGCCCACGCGCCGCTGCTGGTGGCGTATTCGGGCGGGGTGGACAGCGCCTGCCTGCTTGCCGCGGCTCATCGCGCGCTGGGCGATCAAGCCGTGGGGGTGATCGCGGACAGTCCGAGCCTGCCACGCCGGGCTTTGCAGGAAGCCCTCGCCGTGGCGGCGGGATTTGGCGCGCAGGTCGAGGTCGTGGCCACGCAGGAGTTCGCGGATGATCGCTATCTCGTCAACCCGCCGAACCGCTGCTATTTTTGCAAAGCGGAATTATTTTCCCGCATGGACGCAATCGCCAAAGCCCGCAATTTTGCCGCCATCGCGTATGGGGAAAACGCCGATGATCCGGCGCACGCGCGGCCCGGTTCGCAGGCTGCGGCGGAGTTTGCTGTGCTGGCTCCCTTGAAGGAAGCCGGCCTGACCAAGGCGGATGTGCGGGAAATCTCCCGCGCCTGGGGCCTGCCCACGGCTGATGCTCCGGCCCAGCCCTGCCTCTCCTCACGCATTCCGCACGGCACGCCGGTCACGCGCGAGGCCCTTGCGCTGGTGGAGCGCGGGGAGGAATTTGTGCGCTCCCTCGGCTTCCGCGTTTTTCGGGTGCGATACGTGGATGGCGAGGCCGCCGGGGCGCGCGTGCAGATTGCGCCCGCCGAGATGCCGGCCTTGGACGGACAACGCGAAGTTCTCCAGGATGGATTGCGCCGTGCCGGGTTCGGCTTTGTGGAGATTGATCCGCAGGGATATCGCAGCGCGATGTGAACGAGGTGCCCAAGGCGTTCCGTGCCCGCATCGCGGAGCATAACCGTCATTGCTGGCTGGCGGCGGCGATCAGTCTGCTGGGCGCATGGCTGGCCTGGATGTTTTACTGCGGGATTTTTACCGGGGCGGTGTTGCTCTTCGAGGCCATCCGCACGGAAGATTCCCATATCCTCACACCGCCAGCATGGTTCTATCCCGCCGGACTCGGCCTTATTCTTGGGCTGTTTCTTTGGGCCTCTCTGGACCGCTGGATCCGGCGTTTCAAGCCCCCGCGCGACCGCCCCATCATCGGCTGGCATTTGCTTCCCGACGTTTTGTTTCTGCCCGCCCGGATGACTCTGGCGATCGGGGAACAAATCGGCGCACGGATCGTGCTTACGCGCCGCGAACGCCGGGAGGCCTGGCGGCTGCTTTGCACGATCTGGCAAATGGAACATCCGAGCACGGCCTTGCTGACTTATGAATTTCCCGACTCACGCCTGCTTGGTAAACTCCTGTTCTCGCTCCAACTGGCCGGATGGATTGATCTCCATGGCGGGGCCGATGACTGGTATTATCGCGTGCGCAGTGACGAGCAAAACACTCTGCGCCAAATGCGGCCCGACTCATCGCCCGATGAGCCGGAGGCGTAACTACGAAACCGACTGCGGCGCGGAAGTCTCCGGCGGGGCGGCCGGTTTTTTATGGCGGGCAACGGCCAGTCCGACAAAAATGATTTCCCCGACGACAAACCCCAACGCCCAGCCGAAGCCCCCCGTGCTAAAGCCATAACTGTGCAGGCCGGCACCCAGGACGAAATTCACCCCGTACCACGCCATCAGCACCCCCAGAAACGCCAGCACCGAGCCGACCGCCATGCCAAAGCCGCCCCATTTCCCCGCGATGCGTCCGTGCAGCACGATAAGATAACCGAGCAACGTGATGAGCGCCCACGTCTCCTTCGGATCCCAATCCCAAAAACGCCCCCACGAATAATTCGCCCAGACCGCGCCCAGGATCGTCCCCGAGGCCAGCAGCAAAACGCCGACCTGAAGCGCGCGATACAGGTTATTGTAAAGCGCGGCCTCCGGCTTGCGTCCGCGGATCACCTTGCCCAAGACGATGTGTCCGAGACCCAGCGCAAGGGCAAACGCCGCATAGCTCAAGGTGATGGACGTCACATGGGTGGAGAGCCAGAAATTATCCCGCAGCACCGGCACCAGCGGATTGATCGTCGGACTCAACGCCACCGGCTGGGTGTCAGCCAGAATCAGCGAAACCACCGCGACCGGCAGCGCGCCCAGCAGAAAGTACCGGCTGCGGTAAATCGCCTCGAAAATCAGGGCGAAAAGAATCGTGCCGAAGGCAACCCAGATCACCGACTCATACATGTTCGTCACCGGTCCGCGCCCGCCGATGAGAATGCGCGAAGCAAACCCCGCGACCTGCAAAAGAAACCCGAGTCCCGCAAAAAACCACGCCGCCGCGTACCCGCCACCAGCACCCGCCACCAGCAACGCAATCCCCGCCAACACATAGCACACCCAAGCCCAGCGAAACGGGTGCGCCTTTTGATAAATTGTCTCCAATTTAATTTTCCAGGCCAGCGGCTGGAATTGCGGCTGAATCCCGGCCATGGCCACACGAAACGCATCCGCCGCCCGCGCAAAACCCGCTTCATTTCCCGCCAGAAATGGCATTTGCAAAGACGCGATCACGACCGGCGGCAGCAGCATCCACTGTCCGTCCGCCGCCTCCGGGTTGGCCACAAAACGGAAGGCCGAACCATTGACCAGCGATTCAAATTCCGCCAGGCGCATCCCCACCTCTGCCGCCTCTTTGGGCAACCCGCTCAAACGGCGATTGCCCGGACGCGACCGCAAGGCCTGCGCCTCACCCAGCAATTTCAGCAACGCGGCGTTGGTGGAAAGCTCTTCATAGGAAAACAGCTTGCGCGTCACATCCAGTCCGGACGCCTCTTTCAGCAACTTGTGATTCACCAGGATAACCGGCTTGACCTCCCATCCCACCGGATTGAGCCAGAGCGTCGTCACCACCTCCATCGCATCCGTTTTTTTGCCCTCGATCGGGATGCTTGTTTTCCCGGACAGGCCGAGCAGCGATTCCTGCGCGAAAACGAGATAGGGTTTCTTGCGGCCACCCTCCTGGATCGGCACGCCCTCCAACGGCGAGAGATCCATGGCGCAAACGGCCGGCGCGGCAAGGACAAGGGAAAGAAAAACGCGGATCATTGGCGCGGATAAGGTTGTCTCAATACGCGGCCTCTGCAAGCCGGAAGGTTTCCTGCCGATCGCCGCATCAGCCCCGCCAGGGTTCAGATCGTCCGCGCCAAACGCTCGGCCTGGCCGATCCACGAAGCGCTATCGCGCTGATTTGGGTTTCCCCTGTTGCGGATGAGCGAAGACGGGTTTAAAAAGCCTTCCCGTGTTTTCCACCACTCTGCGTTTTCTGCTGATTGTCGGTTTTTCCGGCGGCATGTTTTTTCGTGCCTCCGCTCAGACTGTGCCCGCCCGGGTCGAACCCGGTCTGGAGAAGGCGGTGAAATGGAAGTGGTGGGCGGCCCCCTCCGACCCGAAGGACTGGGGGCTCGAACTGCCGGTTCTGGCCCACCCGACGCCCAACTTCCCAACCGCCCAGCCCGACGCCTCGCCAAGCCGCGCCGACAGCTACGAAGTGAAACGCGGTGATGCCCTCATCCTCATCGGGAAAAAATTCGGCATCACGGTCGAGCAGTTGAAGGCTTTCAACGGCCTGACCACAACCACCATCATCGTCGGCCAGATTTTGAAAATTCCGACGCCGATGGAAGCAAAGATCCTCGTGCCGGAACCGCCCAAAGCCGGCAAACCCGCCGCGTCCCTCCCGCCCGGGCCGGACTCCCAAGTCGACAATGTGTTGATCCAGGTCTTCCTCGACCGCGAACAGTTCTCCAGCGGACCGATTGACGGCGCCGCCGGGCTGACCTTTCAAAAAGTCCTGCAACTTTATCAAAGCGGCCATGAAGAGACCAAGGATTCGCCGATGCTCATGGCCAAGGCCCGCGCCGTCGTGGGCGATTCGTTCACGACCTACAGGTTGAAACCGGAGGATTTCCGTTTCATCGCCCCACCCAAGGCGGCCAAAGCCGTGCCCGCAAAACCCGGCGAGGCCAAGGCGAAGGAAAAACCCGCCCCCGCCGCCACGCCGCCCCCGACTTTTGCGGAACTCTCCTCCGCCTCCATGCTCGCCTACCGCTCGCCGTGGGAATTCGTGGCGGAGCGTTTTCACTGCGACGAAGCGTTCCTGCACAGCCTGAACGAAAAAATAAAAACCGCCCCGCTGGCCGGCACGGAATTCCGCGTGCCCAACGTGATCCCCTTCGAAATCGAAAGACCGCTGGAAAATCCGATTCAACCCGCGCCCGATCCGCGAACCCCGGTGACCGCCGCCGTGCTGGACTATTCGCTGGTGGCGATTTATCGCGGCGATACGCTGGTCGCAACGATGCCCATGGCCGTCGCGCGACCCGGACTGCGCGGCAAGGATTTCTGGACCATCTTCGAAGCGCTCCCGTATCCGCGCCTGGTTACGAAACAGGAACTGACCAACCCGCAACGACCGGCCAGCTTTTTATTCGGGGGATCCAACCCCTCGCCCACACCCGTGCCGGCGTTGCCAGGCGAGACCCATCTCGCGGCGGGCCCGAACAATCCGGCCGGCATCGTGTGGATCAAACTGGGCAAGGCCAACAGCACGGAACCGCCGCTCTACGGCCTGCACGGCACAAGCATCCCCGATCAAATGCAGATGCAGGCGAGCATCGGCTGGCTGCGGGTGAGCAATTGGGACATCCTGCGCGCCGCCCGTCTCCTGCCCGTCGGCACGCCGTTGCAATGGAAAAATCCGGCCCCCTCCGCGCCGCTGCCCGGCCCAAGCACTTAATGCATCGCGCGCGGCCGAAACGGCGGTTTCTGCTATCTTTTGCGCCATGAAGAGACGCTACTTCGTCGCCGCGCTCTGCCTGGTTTCCACCGGTTCGGCCTGGAGTCTCGACGAAGCATCCCGGAAACAGGCCGACCGGTATCGCACCATTCTCGCGGAAAATCCGTCGCAATCCGCAGTCTTCGAGCGCCTGTGGAAAATTTACGCCGAGGCGGGCGAAACCGCCCATCTGGTCGAATCCGCCCGCCTTTGCGCGGCGGATGAACCCGTGCTTTGCGCGCGGGTCTTGTGGCGGGCCGGAGAAAAAACCGGTGCGGGGGAGATTTTGCAAAAAGCGGCCGCGGCCGGCAACCTGCCCGCTGCGGAAATGCTCGCGGGATTATTAGAGGAGCGCGGCGACTTTTCCGCCGCTGCGCTCGTCCTGGAAAAAGCCGCCGCGGCCAGGGAAACCCCCGCCGTGCTGGTGCGGCTGGGCGAACTCTGGCTTCGCGCCGGGGAGGGCGAGAAAGCGCGCGCCGCCTGGGCGAGGGCCGCCGCGCGCGCCCCCGATGATCTTTCCCTGCGCAAAAAACTCGCCGCCGCCTGTGGGCAGGCCGGCGATACGGACGGTGCCGCCACCCACCTCGAGGTCATCGCCGAACGCGGCACCCCCACCGAACGTTTCGCAGCGTGGGAAGAAATTTCCCGGCGGCGGGAAGAGGCCGGAAAGTTCGCAGAGGCCATCGCGGCCCAGCATTTGTTGCTTGCCCTGATGGGTCCGGAGCATTGGAAACTCGCCGCCGCCCGTCAGCGTTTGTTTACCCTCCATCAGCAGGCCGGCACGCTCGATCTTCTGGAAAAAAAATGGAGCGATGAGGCGTCGTCCCGCCCGCGCGATCCGCAGCCCGCCTTGCGCATGGCGGAACTGGCGAAATTCCAAGAGAACGATGCCGGACGCCTGCAGTGGACCCGCACCGCTTCCGACCTGCTGCCGAAGGACGCCGCCCTGGCCGGCCAAGCCGCCGCGCTGGAGCTGGCCGCCGGACACCTTGAAGCCGCCGCCACGCTTTATGACCGCGCTCTCGCTCTGCGTCCGCAGGATGAGGATTTTTTGTTTTTGCGGGCGGAGGTTTCCGCCATGAGCGGTCAGGAGGCTGATGCAGAAAAACGCATCAGCGAATTTCTAGCCGCCCGAAAAGGTGACGCGCTGGCCGAGGCGCACGCGCTGGATTTTTACCGCCGCCTGCATCTTTCCACACCGCTCGAACGCGCCTTGGCCGCGCGGTTTTCCTCGGCCCGCGCTGAGGAACCCGCCGCCACGGAGTTGGCCCGTTTTTACCTCGAGAAACATCGAGACAAGGATGCCGTCGCCACCCTGGAGCGTTTTGACGATTCGCAGCTTGCGCCCGCAGATGCGGCGGCGGTGGCGCGGCGGTTTTCGGAAATGCTGCGTGCCGCGAAAATGAATGAGAGCGCCTTGGTCTGGGCGCGCAAGGCGTTCGAGCGGGACGCGGTAAACCCCGAATACGCCTTGCATCTCGCCGATCTTCTCACCGCCAGGGAAGAGTCCGACGCGGCTCTCGCGGTTTTGGAAAAAGCCTGCGCGGCCGCGGGCACAACTCTGCCGCGCGAAGACCTTGAACGCCGGCTTTTTGTGGCCGTGCAAGCCGGGGAGGAGAACGGCATTTTGCCCGGCACCACCGAGAAGGTGCGCAAAATGATTTCCGTCCTGCACGAGCAGGCCGCCGCGGGAACCGGCGGAGCGGCCTGGCTGCGACTGGCGCGCTGGCAGCGCTGGAACAACGATCCGGCGGCCGCGGTCGTCGCGCTGCGCGAGGGGTTTTCCCGTCATCCGGATTCTCTCGTGCTGCAGGAAGCCCTGGCCGGCGCTCTGGCGGAAACCGGCGATGCCGCTGCCGCCATCGCGGAACTGCACAAGCTTGCCGAGGCCCAGCCGGACCAGTCCACCGACTACCAGCGCCGCATCGGGCACCTGCAACTCACCAACGGAAAGGTCGAGGCAGGACTTGCGACGTTCGAGAATCTGGCGACGGACCGGCCCAAAGACTGGCAGTCCGTGGCGGATCTCGCCCTGGCCGAACAAGTGGCCGGCAATTGGTTTCGCGCCTTGGAAACATGGCGGCGCGCCTACGGACTTGCTCCGGCCGGATCACGGCGCGGTTTGCGTTCCCCGATTCTCCAGGCCGCTGCGCGACTGCAGCGCACCGATCAGGGCTTGGATTTTCTCGAGCAGGCCTGCGCGGCGGAGCGCGATGCGGAAGCGCGCGGCGCATTGTTCCGGGAGGCGGCGGCATTTGCCGCGCAAAATCAGGGTGCCGCGAACTGGCAGGCACGGCTGGACCGCCGAATAAAGGCCGCCCCCACCGAATTATTTTGGAAATCGGGCCTCGTTTTTCTTCTGGAAGAGGAAGGCCGCGGGGACGAGGCCCGCCAGGTTCTGGCCGAATCCCGGCAAGGCGCGGACGAATCGGAAGGCGAGATTCGCGCCGTGCTGGCAGCGGCAGAAAAGGCGGGGGACTGGAACGAGGCGGCCCATTTGCTCAAGCGCCTCATGGCCCTGGCCAAGACACCGGACCCCGCGCTGGCCATGCGCTATGCGGAATGTCTGGAACGCGGAGGGGAAATAGACGAGGCGAAACGCGCGTGGGAGTCCGTGGCCGCGCGGCACGCCCGCACTCCGGCGGCTCTCACGGCTGCGGCGGATTTTTTTGAACGCAGCGGGGATGAGGTCCGCATGGAAGCCTGCAACCGGGCCGCAGCACGACTGGGGGACTGCCCGCCACAGGATTATTTGCGCCTCGGACGGCTGGCGCTGGAGCGCGGGGACCGCAGCCAGGCCCTGGCGGATTTTGAGGCGGTTTTAAACAACACGAGAAGCGATGCGGGTTTGGGCAAGGATTGCCTGCCGCTGCCGACACGGATTTTGGAATGGAAAGAAAATCCCTCCGCCACGGTGGGGTTTTTGCCAGGCGGTGCGCGCACGCATGTTCGCCCGCCCGCCCCCTGGCGCAAGGCGGATGAGACGGACTCCGAGGGCTGCCGGTTGCTGGCCATCCAGCAGATCGGACAGCTCTTCGTCAACAGCCCCGAAAAGCAAAAATGGCTGCAGGGATTTTCCCTGCCGGCCGAACGCATCTGGGCCGCGTATTTTTCCGGCGAGACCGGGACGGCCTTCGCGGAAATTGAAAAGCTCACGGAGGCGGAGGATTCCCCGCCCGCCTTGGAACAGGGCTTCGCCTCGCTGGCGATGGAGACCGAAGAGGAGGCTCGACTGGCGCGCTGGGCTGCGGCCGATCAGGCAAAGTCCGGGGCGCGCTGGGAAAATGTTCTGGCCGCGCTCCTGCGCATGCTCGCGGCGGGTTGGCGGCCCCCGGAGGATGTGGCCGGCCGGTTATTTGCGCCGGCCCCGGCCTTGGTCCGCTGGCAGGCGGCCCGTGCCTTCGCGGCGAAAAACTTCATGGCCACGGCCTGTCGGCTGGGAGAAAGCGTGCCGGCGGATCTGGCCTCTTCCCAGGCTGTCTCCGCATGGCTGGAGTTGTCCAATTGGCGGATTGCCCTGCGCGATCCCGCTGGAGCGGTTTCCTGTCTGGACCAGGCGATCGAACGCGCCGCGCCCGCCGTCTCTTTTGCCAATCCGTTGTTTGCCGCCATCCGCGCCCGCTGGCGGCTGACCCCGTCCGAACAGCGCGCAGCGTTCGAGCAGCGCCTGGCCGCGCACTGGAAAACCTTGCCATCGGCGGGAGGCGAAGCCGCCAGCCGCGCCCTCATTGCCGCGCTCAAAAACGATCACGACACGGCGGATGAGACCATGGCGGGAGTCTTTGCGGAGTCGGGAGTTTCCGAAGGTGAGGGCTGGGCGGAGCTTGTTCAGCAAGGCGGCCGGCAGCTCGAGGATTGGAATCTGCCACGGCTGGCCCGCGCCCTCTACCGCAATGATCTCGCGCGGGATCCGGCCCTGCTGGCCCTGCGCGGGGAAAACTTCCGGCGCTCGACCGAAGGCCTGCTCATCCTCGGCCAACTCGCCAGCGCCATGCCGCACCGCATGCCGTATTTGCTGAACGAGTGGCTGGCCCGCGGCGCAACGGATGAGGAACTTTTACAAGCCGCCATCAGGCTCCAGCAATCCGGTCGCAGCGAAACCGCCGCCGCAGTTTTTGAAAAACTCTGCGCCCGGGTTCCGCGAACCGACGCGGTTTGCGCCGGGATCATCAACCTTTCCGCCGCCTCTGCGCTGCGCAAACAGGCGGCGGCGTATTTGGAAAAGTTGCTGGCGGGAGATCCCTCCCGGCCAGGCCGCGCGCTGATCCAGAATGCGGCGCTGCGGCTGGCTGGTCTCCGGGAAGAAGACGGCGACTCCGAACGCGCGCTGGCTGTTTTCCAACGCCTGGACGGGGAAAGCGCGCCCGACCAGACCGTGCTCCAACAACACGTCCAGCTCCTCTGCCGGATGGGAAAATTCCGCCAGGCGATGGAGAAACTGGAAAAGCAACCTGCCCCCGGCGGAATTCCCCTGCTGCTGGCCGAACTTTACCTGGCGTTCGGACGGGAAGCCGACGCGCGGGCCATCTGGAAAAAGGAGGCGGCCGGTTCCTCACCCCAGAGCCTGGCCGCCAAGGCCAGGTTGCGCGAACCGTCCGGAACGCTCCCCTCGCCCGCCGCGGCGGAGAATGCCAGGGAGACGGAATCGTTGCGGGAACTTAATCGCAGCCCCTCGACGCGCGAGGAGCGGTTCCGGGCGGGCTGCACGTATCTCGTCGCGCACCGCGACATTCCGGAAGATCTCCAACGCGAAGAACTCGCCCGATTGAAAAAAATCGCCAGTCGAAATTCTGCTCTGCTCCCGGAATATTACGTCCTGCGCCTGGACCTCGCGAAAAAATCCGGGGCAACCGCCACCCTGGAAAAAGAACTGGCGGCGGAATGGAATGGAGGCCGGTATCTCGCCGGCGAAACCCTTATCCGGCTTTTCCTCGAACAAAAACGGCCTGAAGAACTGGAGGCCCTGCTGGATGAATATCTGACGGATCGAAATTTCAACGAGCAGGCCTGGAGTCAGATCGGCCAGAGCCTCCTTGGCACCGGCCAGCCCGCCCTGGCCGCGCGGGTTTTTTCCGAACTGACTGCGCGGGCACCGGGAGACACCAGCCGGGCTTTGTTTCTGGCGCAGGCGCTCCGGCAAAGCGGACGGCAGGAGGAGGCGCACGCGCTCCTTGCCCCGCTGGAACGCCTCGCCGGATTGGACCCGCAAAAACATCTCGACCTGGCACAGTTCGATCTCGGTCTGGATGATGTCGCGTCCGCCAAAAATCACCTGCAGGCGGCGGCGGTCCTGCGCGGCAACAGCCGCGCAGGCACCCTATGGGGAATTGCCGCAGCGGAATTCATCGCAGAGAAACGTTTTGACGAAGCGCGGGAGGCCCTTGTTTCCGCCACGGAAAACAGCCCGCTGGCGCCGCCGGTTTCCACCCTGGCGGATTATTACGAGAGCCGGGGCATCCTGGCGCAACTCGCGCCGGACCAGAACGCGTTCGGTCTGCCTGCCCGGCAGTTCCGCGGGCTGCAAATGGAAATCGCCGCCCGCCTGATTGCCTCAGGGGAAACGGATCGCGCCTGGGTCTGGATGGAAAATGGCAACCGGATTTTTCTGGATGCCCGCTGGAAAGATCAGATGCAGACGCTGGAAAAACTCGATTGGGACCGGGCCGCCAAAGCCTGGGAAGTCGCGGCGCAAAATCCGTGCTGGGAGGTGCAAGTGGCCGCCGCGGATTTTTATCTGCGCCGGGCGCGGAATTTTCCTTCATCCGCCCAAACCATCACGGATCTGACCCGGGCCCACGCATTGCATCCGGGCTCGTTCGCCATTGCCTCCGCCTCTGCCACGGAACTTCTCCGGCTGCAAAAGCCTGCGGCA
>Ga0114978_10003101_pt1 | contig 13641 bp, 6 predicted proteins | sample S_140212_EF_Meta_FD_87027 | JGI IMG/M metagenome (GOLD analysis project Ga0114978, IMG submission 87027) | Freshwater microbial communities from Lake Simoncouche, Canada to study carbon cycling - S_140212_EF_MetaG | ecosystem: Environmental > Aquatic > Freshwater > Lake | place: Lake...
CGGCTGACAGACTGGCTGTCGTGGCGGGCCGGCTACTCGCTCTTTTGGTTGAGCGGCGTGGCAGTGCCTGCCGATCAGCTCACGGCTGTGGCACTGGCACCAACTCCGAGCACCCCCACAATTAACACCAACGGCAGCGTGCTGCTGCACGGCGTGACGACGGGCCTTGAGGCTCGGTGGTAGGCGTGGCTAGAGAATACGGCTCGGTGGTAGGCGTGGCTGGAGAATGCAGCGAGGTGGTAGGCGTGGCTGCAACGCCTCTGGAGTCTGTGTGCCGCCGGCAAAGGGGGCGGCAAAAGTCTCGTCGCTGTGGGCCGAAGCGGCCCAATGCTCCTCGAGCGTTCGCCGACCCTCTTCGCCTACCCGCTCTGGTGTGCCACTTTCGCAGCTCCCCATCGACTCAATGCGATCTGGAGAATCCGACTAAGGGCTTCCTAATTCACTTGATGAAAACCGCTGAGAGCTTCGCCGGTGTGGCTCCGCAAGCAATCGGCAGCGGGGCTCTTCTGTTGCTTCCAGAACTGCGCGTGGATGGCAATGTCTTCCGGCGGGCCTGTCACCACGATTTTGCCACCACCGTCGCCCGCCTCCGGGCCCATGTCGATCACCCAATCGGCTGCAGAGATCACCTCCAGATTGTGTTCGATGACGAGCACCGTGTTGCCCGATTCAACGAGCCTCTCCACAACGTGCAACAGCTTTTCAATGTCTGAAAAGTGGAGGCCTGTGGTTGGCTCGTCCAGAATGTAGAGCGTGCGGCCTGTGCCGGGCTTGGCCAGTTCTCTCGAAAGCTTCACCCGCTGCGCTTCGCCGCCGGAGAGCTGCGGCGCCGGCTGGCCCAGCGTGACATACCCCAGGCCCACATCCACCAGCGTGCCCAGAATGCGGGCGATCTGCGGCACCGTTTCAAAGAGCCTCGCGGCATCCACAATGCTCATTTCTAAGACATCCGCAATCGACTTGCCGTGCCATTTGGCGTGCAGCGTTTCCGAGGAATACCGGCTGCCCCGGCAGCCCTCGCACTCCACCCACACGTCTGGCAAAAAGTGCATCTCCACGCGGCGTTGCCCCAGCCCCTCGCACAATTCACACCGCCCGCCCGGTACGTTAAAGCTGAAAGTGCGGGGCGTGAATCCGCGAGTGCGCGACTCGGGCAGCTTCGCAAACAGCGTGCGGATGTGATCGAACACGCCGGTGTAGGTTGCGGGCGTGGAGCCCGGCGTGGAGCCGATGGCTTCCTGATCCACCAGAATCACCTTGTCGATCTGCTCGAGGCCCTTCACCGAATCGTGCGCGCCTGGCTGCTCGCGGGCCGCGTGCAGGCGACGGGCAAGCGACCGCCAGAGCACTTCCAATACCAGAGAAGTTTTTCCACTGCCGCTGGGTCCTGTGACGGCCGTCATCACACCCAGCGGAAAACGCACGTTGATTCCCTTGAGCGTGCGATGGCGGATGCCTCGCACTTCCAGCCAGCCGGTCGGCTCCCGGTGGCCGTTTTTCAAGCGACCAGCCAGCACCGCATCACAGGCTCGTTTGGAACCCAAGTAGGGACCCGTCACGCTCTGCGGAATCGTTGTGAGCTTTGCGGGCGTGGCATGGGCCACAATCCTGCCTCCTTCACGGCCACTGCCGGGGCCAAAGTCGAGGGCGTAGTCGGCGCTTTGCACCACATCGCGATCGTGTTCGACCACCACAAGCGTGTTGCCGAGATCGCGGAGTTTTCCAAGAGCCCTAATGAGCTTGTGTGTGTCGCGGGGGTGCAGGCCAATCGTGGGCTCATCCAACACATAGAGCACGCCTGTCAAGCCGCTGCCAACCTGAGCCGCCAGGCGAATGCGTTGCAGTTCACCTCCAGACAGGCTGCCCGCCGGCCGGGCCATGTCGAGATACTCCAGGCCAATGTCCACCAGAAACGCAACTCTTGATCGCAATTCGCGAAGCAAGTCGCCGGCGATTTTCTGCTCGGTGTCGGAGATGGCGATCGATTCCAACTGCTGCTGCAATCGGCCCAACGGCATCCGGCACCACACTTCAATCGCTCGGCCCCAGAGCGTGACGGCGCTGGCGACATCGGCCAGCCTGCTCCCTCCGCACTCGCTGCACGGCACATCGCCCATGACAGCATCAACTCGACTCCGCAGGCCGGTGACCAACCTCGCAGCTTCCTCGCAGGCAGCCTCCAGACCTTTGAATTGAAACGCAAACCACGGGCCGCTGCCCGGCCAGCCTCGGGGCCGCTTGACATCGATCCACTGCGCACCGGTGCCCTCAAAGAGTACCCGCTGTTGGAGGCCCGAAAGATCCGCCAGCGGCACGTCCAGCGGCAACCTCGCAGCAACGGCCAGCGATTCGAGCATCGCCCGACCGATGGGAGCATCCAAGGTGGGCCATAGATCCAAGGCACCTTGGGAGAGCGAGAGCGACGGGTCGCGCACCAGCGACTTGTGTTCCACGCCCGTTCGCGTGCCGAGGCCATCGCAACTCAGACACCAGCCCATCGGACTATTAAACGAAAACTGCCTCGGCTCCAGCGGCTTAAAGCCGCGCCCACACTGTGGGCAGGCCAAGAGTCGACTGTAGATCTCGATGGGCCATTGTGGCTCGTCCACGGGCTTGCCGTCTGGGCCGTTCAGCGAGTGGGCCACGAGCATCGTGCCAGATCCCGCGACAAACGCCGCCTCCACACTCTGTGCCAGTCGGCTGCGGTCGGCAGGATCGACTTGGATGCGGTCGATGACGATTTCAATCCGGCTCTTTCGCTTGCGGTCGAGTAAGGGTGTGGCCTCGGCGCTCTTGGCACCGGTTCCCTGCTCATCGATGCGTTGTGTGCGGCCGTCGATTCGCACCCGCACGTAGCCTGCCGCCAGCAAACCCGCAAAGAATGCTTCCGGTGACTGCCCCACGCGGAGTTCCACCGGAGCCAAGAGCAAGAGCCGCGTGCCTGTGGGATGTTCCAAGACGCGGTCGACCGTTTGGTCGACGCTCTGCGTGCCGACGGCGATGTGGCAGTCGGGGCAGTGCATCGTGCCGATCCGGGCGGCGAGCACTCGGAAATAGTCGTACATCTCCGTGAGCGTGCCGACGGTGGATCGCGGCGTGCTCCCCGTGCCCCGCTGCTCGATAGCCACTGCCGGCGAGAGGCCTTCAATCCGCTCGAAGATCGGTTTCGGCACCTGGCCCACAAACTGTCGTGCGTAGGGACTCAGGCTCTCGACATACCGCCGCTGCCCTTCGGCGTAGAGCGTGTCGAACGCCAGTGATGTTTTGCCGGAGCCACTCGGGCCACAACAGACCGTCATTGCCCCGCGAGGGATGTCGGCGTCGACTCGCTTTAAATTGTGTTGGGCCGCGCCGCGGACCACGATGCTTGGCGGGCCTGGATCCCGCGAGGCGGCGCCGATTTTCTCAAGCGCAGCCTGTTCTAAGAGAGCGGGATCGGTCACTCGCATGCGCCGCGATGACTTGCCAGCGGCCGCTTTGGTGGTGGCCAGCGACAGCATGCGGGCTTTTGCCGCGGCCAGCACGGGCTTGATCGCCTTGCCTGTGTGCGATGCTTTCACGCGAGCAATCTGCTCGGGCGTGCCCTCGGCAACGATCAGACCGCCGCCACCGCCGCCCTCTGGCCCTAGGTCGATCACCCAATCGGCGCGTTTCACGACATCCAGATTGTGTTCCACCACGAGGACCGTGTTGCCCGCATCCACGAGTCGCTCCAGCACTGTAAGCAACTGCCGGACGTCGGCCATGTGGAGACCCGTTGTGGGTTCATCCAGAATGTAGAGCGTACGGCCGGTGGATCGCTTGGCCAACTCGCGAGAGAGCTTCACTCGCTGCGCTTCCCCACCAGAAAGCGTCGGCGACGGTTGCCCCAGATGCAGATAATCGAGGCCCACATCGCAAAGCGTTTCCAACTTGCGAGCGATGTCGGGCGCATCGGCAAAGAGTTCCCTGGCCTCGCCGACTTCCATGTTCAGGAGTTCTGCAACGTTCTTCCCCTTCCATCGCACCTCCAGCGTGTCTTTGGCAAACCTGGCGCCTCCACAGACTTCACACGTCACCCACACATCGGCTAGAAAATCCATGTCCAGTCGCGTGGAGCCATTGCCCTCGCAAGCCTCGCAGCGACCGCCAGCCACGTTGAAGCTAAACCGCCCCGCCTTCCAGCCCCGTTTCTTCGACTCCGGCAGCATGGTGAACAGCGCGCGGATGTCGTCCCAGACTTTGACGTAGGTAGCTGGATTGCTGCGGGGCGTACGCCCAATCGGCGACTGATCGATGACGATGACTTTATCGAGTTGGTCGGCGCCAGCCATGGAATCGAACGCGCCGGGCTGCGCGATCTCGCTGCCGAGTCGCCGCCGCAATTCTGGCTCGAGAACGTCGCCCACCAGCGAACTCTTACCGCTCCCAGATACGCCCGTCACGCAGACCAGCAGACCCAGCGGAATCTCGACATCGATTCCCTGCAAGTTGTTGTGCCGCACCCCCTTGAGCCTGAGATAGCCCGCAGTGGACCCACGCTTTTTTGCGACCGGTTCACGGCGTTTCTCGGGCACTACAATCGCATCGCGGCCTGAGAGAAACGCGCCTGTGATGCTCCGCTGTGCCGCTGCAATATCATCCGGTGTGCCGGCGGCCACCACCTCGCCACCGCGCTTTCCAGGACCGGGACCAAAGTCGATGACCCAATCGGCTGCCCGGATTGTCTCCTCGTCGTGCTCGACTACAACCACCGTGTTGCCCTTGTCCCGCAGGGCCTCAAGCGCCCCAAGCAGCTTGATATTGTCGCGGGCATGCAGCCCGATCGACGGCTCGTCCAGCACGTACAGAACACCCGACAGCCCCGAACCGATTTGGGCCGCCAAGCGAATCCGCTGGCTTTCGCCGCCAGAGAGCGTGGGTGCCTTCCGCTCAAGCGACAGATAGCCCAGGCCCACCTGGTCCAAAAACCCCAGACGCGAGCGAATCTCTTTCATGAGTTCGACGGCAATGAGCGATTGCGTTGCATCCAGCACGAGGTCAGACAGAAACTCGCGGGCGTGGCTGATCGGCAACGCGCACAGTGCGTCAAGCGAGAGTTCTCGATGGCTCCGCGCATCCAGAAGCCCGCCGGCCTGCTTCGTGGCCTGTGGCTTGCGACGTGCGCGAGGGGATGGTGCGGTCTTTGACCGCGTGGTGATTCGCACCGCGCGGGCTTGAGCCGAGAGCCTTGCCCCATGGCAATCGTGGCAGGGCGTAATGCACATCAGCTTTTCCATCTGCCGCCGTAGGATGCTGCTTTTGGCATTCCGCCAGCGGCTGGCGAGCATCGCCAAGAGTCCCTCAAACTTGGTGCGAGCCCCTCGCTCGGCCCGTCCACGATTCCACGAGATTTTTATTTCTTCGAGGCCGGTGCCATTGAGCCAAATGTTTTTCTGGAGCGTTGTGAGATCCTGCCACGGCGTGTCGAGGAGTGTGCCGGCGGGGAACTTGCGCTTGGCCTCAGCGTGCGCCGCCACGCCGATGAAGAGCCGCCGCATCCAGCGAGGCATATCGCGGAAGCTCCCCAAGACTCCCATCGCTCCCTTTTTCAACGACCGCTCTGGCGCAGTGATGAGTTTGGCCGGATCGATGCCGTAGATGTCGCCCAGCCCATCGCACGTTGGGCAGGCTCCTTGCGGGCTATTGAAACTGAAGAGTTGCGGTTCCGGCGTTGCAAAGCTGAGGCCGCACCGCACGCAGGCATAGCGGCTGGAGAGAATCAGATCGTCGGACGACGCTTCGACTGGCTCGCGGGCCACGATCACCTGTCCGCCACCGGTGCGAAGTGCCAGATCCACTGCCTCGGCCAGTCGGCTGCGGCTGGCTTCGTTTGGCACGAGCCTGTCCACCACGACATCGATCGAATGCTTGAGGAGTTTTTCCAGTGGCGGCGGGTTTTCCACTCGCACCACCTGCCCGTCAACGCGGGCCCGCGTGAATCCCTGCCGCACCAGATCGGTGAATAAATCCCGGTGCTCGCCTTTGGCTTCCCGCACCAGCGGCGCCAGCACAATCACCTTCTCATCCGTCCTCGCCGCGATGATCCGCTCCACGATCGCGTCGCGAGGCTGAGCCTCGAGTTTGCAATCGCACTGCGGACAATGGGCCTGACCAACCCTCGCAAAGAGCACTCGCAGAAAATCGTGGATCTCCGTCATGGTGGCGACGGTGGACCGTGGATTGTGGCCTGCCGACTTCTGCGCGATCGCAATCGACGGCGAGAGGCCCGTCACGCTGTCCACATCTGGCCTCGGCAATTGGCCGAGGAACTGGCGCGCAAATGTCGACAAACTCTCGACGTAGCGTCGCTGGCCTTCGGCGTAGAGGGTGTCGAATGCGAGGCTCGATTTCCCCGAGCCGCTCACGCCCGACAGGCAGACGAGCCTGCCTCGCGGCAGGCCAACTGTGACATTGCGGAGGTTGTGCTCGCGCGCACCGCGGACAACAATCGGGGGGACGATCATGTGTGTAGTGTAGCCAGTCGATTTGAAAAAAGGGGTCCTTTTTCCGGCAGACTGGACAGGCCCACGCGGGTGCCATACCATCGCTGTTTCGGCGGGAGATCGCGCGTGGGCGCGCACAGGCGCTCCTGATGATGGCGGCGGTTCCTTTGTCGGGGCGGTAGCTCAACTGGGAGAGCGCGGCGTTCGCAATGCCGAGGTTGGGAGTTCGATCCTCCTCCGCTCCACTTGTCCTGTGTGCTTCTATCGGAAACCGATGCCATGGCGACGTTCGCCGATTCCGCTCCGGTCGATCCGTCGGCGGACCTCATGCTTCGCGTGCAATCCGGCGATGCCGGGGCCTTCGAGGAACTCCTGTCTCTCTGGCAGAATCGGCTCGTGACGCTCTTCCTGCATCACACGGGCGATTACTCCACCGCCGAGGATCTTGCGCAGGAGGTTTTTCTGCGGGTGTATCGGGCCAGAGTTGGCTATCAACCCACAGCGAAATTTTCGACCTGGATCCACACGATTGCCAATAACGTGGCCAGCGATCTGCGGCAGCGGGCCTATCGCCGACGCGAGCACGGCGTGCCTGCAAGCGTGTCGGCATCGAGCAGCACAATCGGCTTGGATCAGTTGGCTGTTGCGGCCAGCGGCCAGCGGCCGGCCAGACAGGCCGATCGCAGCGAACTGCAAACGGTGGTGCAGCAGGCGATCTCTCAACTCAACGAGAAGCAGCGCATGGCCGTGTTGCTTGCGAAGTTTGAACAGTGTTCGTACGAAGAGATCGCGACGGCCATGGAGCTTTCGGTGCCCGCGGTGAAGTCACTCCTCTTTCGCGCTCGCGACCAACTCCGCACATTGCTCGAGGGCTACCAGCAGGAGACCGAAATATGACGCGGCCTGCGGCCTCAAGAGCAGATTCTGCACCAACCGGAGAACCTGCCGATGCGCTTGCGGGCGTATGGGATTTGCTGGATGCGTTGCCGCGTTCGGCGGGACTGCCGAGCATCACCTCAACCACGATCGATATGGTCGCCGCCAGAGTGAAAAAAGAACCGCGTGCGTCGCGATCAGTTTTGAAGTGGTGGCCATTGAATTGGATTGTGTCGGTCGCCATCGTGATCGGAGGGCTTGTGTTGGGCGTGGTGGCTGGCCGTGCGACCATGCCCGAATCCGACACGCGATCTCTGGAGTATCTGCCGCTGGCCCAGCATTTCGATCTGCTCAAGGAGGCTGGGTCGATCCAGTTTTTGGAAGATGTAGCCAAGGGCCACTACCCGTCCCCTCGACGTTTTCCATTTGCTCCCCACAACAGGCCTGATGACAGGCCAGACGGCCGTCCGAGCGAGAACAATGCCAGTGGCTACCGTCAACTCGACGCCGCAAGAGCGGCGTTCCAGTCGCAGCCATTTGGTTCCAAGACGACTGTTGAAGTGTTGACTCAACGCCGCGAGGCGGTTGCTTCGCTTTCCGATGCAGATCGTCAATCGCTTGCTGATGCGGTCGATGCATTTCAAAAGCTCTCGCTCACCAGACGCAGAGACATGATTGCTCTGGCCGGTGCCATTGGCGACTGGCCCACGGATCGCTTGCAGCCAGAGCCACTGCTTTCGGCGGCAAGGCTCTGGCACCATTGGGTCGAGTCTCGTGATCCTGCCGAACGCAAGACTGTGATCGATCTGGACCGTGAGGAGCGACTTGAATGGCTGGACCATTACGCACGGGCCAATGGACAGCCACCTCGCGAGTGGGATCGGGATCGGAAGCCGCGCCGCGGCCCGCCGCGATACGATGGACCAGATGGACCAGATGGACCAGGTGGCCCAAGTGGACCGGGTGGACCGGGTGGACCACCGCGACCAGATCCTCCGCCGTTTCGACCGGGTGGACAGGGGCGTCCTCATCAAAATCGACCGGGTGGACAGGACGCTAGGCCGAGTGGCACGCCACTCCCAGAAAATCCAGAACCGCCGCGTTAAATACGTGGGCTGCTTCCATCGGCACCATGTGTCCGCAGTGAGGCACGATCAGCAGCCTTGAGCCGGGGATGATCTGTGCTGCGCGGGCCAAGCACTCCGGTGGAGTGATTGAATCGTCATCGCCCACGACAAGCAGCGTCGGCACAGCCACGTGGGCCATTGCCTCTGTCATATCGGGTCGGTCACCGAGGGCTTCCAGCCCAGCCACAATCGTCGGCACAGCCGCGGCCATGATCATGCGGTGCAACGCCGCCTCCAGAGCCAGTCGTTGCGGATTGGCAAGGGCTTCGGCCGACTGCGACAGGAGATTCGGGATCATCGCTTTGGCCACGACTTCCGGGCCGAGCCGTAGAACCTGTGCTGCCAGCGAGCGGCGCAGGACGCGGGCCTGGGAGGTGTCGGCCTCCAGTTTGGTGTCAACCAGAATCAGCGATCGCACCCGCGAGGGATGCCGTGCGGCGATATGCTGCGCAACATAGCCTCCCATGGAGAGACCGCAGATGATGGCCGGTTCGTGGATGTGCAGACAGTCGAGCAGTGCCACAGCATCGTCGGCCATCTGGGCGATGCTGGCAGGCCCGTCGCCTCCGCTTGCCCCAAAGCCCCGTTGATCGGGAACGATCAACCGCACCGCATCGGCCAGCGGATTCTGTCCATCCCACATCGAATGGTCCAGCGGAAATCCATGCAGCAAGAGCACCGGCGGGCCGACCCCGGAGGTGTGAACGGCCAAGCGAGTGTCGGGCAGGGCGATAGAGTGCGTGTGCATCAGGCCTACTTGGCAAGCTGGCGAAATCGTTCCAGATTCCGTTGGATCGTGCGGTTGTGCGGTTCCTGCCGCTGGGCCAGCGATTGCCAGCGGATGGCCCCTGCGTGGTCGCCGGCGGCCAAGCGACAGTGGGCCAACGTGTCGAGATAGCTAGAGTTATCGAACGACATGATGAGCGAGAGCTTTGAATAGCGGGTGGCTTTTTCAATGTCCCCCTCGGTGTTGGCAACCAGCCACGCATATTCATTGTAGCCGTTGGTGTCGTCGGGAAGGGCCTCGATTTCCGAATCGATCTTCACCAGTGCCTTCTTGATCCGCAGGACAGCATCGGCTCGCTGCTGGGCCGTGTTGTCGGGCAGTTTGTAGAGCGCGATTAACGCATCCACGTCTTTGTCATACGCATCCAGTGACCGTCCGACGGCGCTTCGGCAGGCGGCTGCGTCTTGGCGGGCCTCTGCGTCGCACGCATCGAAAAAGTGCATCCGCGAGCGGATCGATCTGGGGTCGCGGCCGAGCTGTTGGAGCATCCGATCTTGAGGCCCTTCATTCTCTTTCTCATCGCCGCGACCGTCGATCAATTTCTGGAGACACTTCGTCGCTTCGTCGTCGCGGGCTTGGTCGTGCAGGAATTCCGAATACATAATCGCCGTTTTCGCAAAATCTACCGCCGGCGTTTTTGGATTGTCGATCAACGAGCCATACGCTCGCGTGGCCCATTCGGTGCAGCCCCATTTGGCCAGCAAGAACGCCGCCTGCAGGCGGTCGGCAAAAGTTGCTTCGGTCTGGGCAAAGGCCTCGTCAGCAAGTTTTTCGGCCTTGGGTTTGTCGTGACGGGTTTGCTCAGCAAACGCGGCGGCGTAGCCAACCAGTAAGTTGCTGTTGAGGAATTCAGTGTGCAGGGCCAACCGGTCGACAATTTCTGGCATACCGTGATCGACACCCCAGACGAGCATGGCGACTGTTTCAGCCACGGCTGTGTCACTCGGGCGATCAGCAGAGCAGCAGGCCTCGAGGGCTGCACCGGCCATGGCAACAGCCTCGTCGCGTCGGCCAGCAGCCAGCAGCATATCCATCCGGCAACGTGCGAAGATGCGAATCGTTTCCTTCGTCACGACGCTGGCACCTGAGTCACTGGCCACGTCTTGCTCGCCGGCTGGCGGCTCATCGGCAGCTCCTCGGCAGAGAATCTCAAACGCGGCCGTTGACGCTGCCAGACTCTCGGCCTGTTTTGTGAGGGCCACTGCCCTCTCGGGCGGTGTTTGCTGACGACCCTCGGCCAACGACGCATTGGCCTCTGCAAAGGCGACCAGCGATCGCAGAAACACTGCCGTTGGACGCGTGCTGCCACCGAGGCCTGCCAGGATCGGGACGCGCATGGAATCCCAGAAAGGATCGTTGGGGGACCATTCTCGGGCCAAGAGTGCGCTGGCCACGCGCGACCCACTGGTGGAACGCTCCAGCCGTACGAGGCGGGCCAGTGGCTCGATGCCTGCGTTGTTATCGATCCTCAACAGGCGATGCATCACCTGCACGCGTTCGGCAAAATCCTGCCGCTTGAACGTGTCGAGGAGCTTTGCCACTTCGGCCGAGTCGTGTGGCATATGCAGCGGAATCGCATTGACCAGCGACCGGGACCGCATAGACACTTCGAGGTCATCGCTTATTTCAGCCGCTGCCAAGAGCGCATCCAAGGCCGTCGGCCCAATAGACTTGATCGCCGCTGCGGCCGCTTCTCGCTTGTGATAATCGCTATCGCCCAAATTGGCGATGAGCGCAGCCAGCGACTCGGCTGTGGGCTCATCAGCCTGAAGCAGTTCCTTTTCCAGAGGCTTTTCCGAGGCGACTGTATCCGTTGAGATGCCGGCGCACGCGGGCGAAACTGCCGCGAGCAGGAGGGATGGGAGCACGGCGTAGAGCAATAGAAGGCACCGCGACGGTGACAGCATGCGATGTCTCCTCGGTAGCGACTCGGTAGGAATGTGGCAGGGACTCAGTTGGCCGTGCACAGCCAGACGGCCCGTTGCCGCAGTCAAGTTTACGCTCGCGGGGGAGTGTCGGGCAAGTTTTTCTATCGCGAGTGGACCGATGCGGTCGATACGGCTTTTTGGCTCGAGAGGGTGTCACTCAGGAGTCGTCGGGCTGGATGCCCAAATCTCGAATCGTTACCAGTGACTCCAGCGGAATGCCTCGAGCCGCTAGGATTTCCTGCCCGCCTGCCAGCCGGTCAATGACCGTAATCACGCGCTCCACAATGAGCCCAAACTCTTGGGCTCTGTCGATGGCCAGCAGCGATGATCCACCCGTGGTGATCACATCTTCAACGATCACGACGCGCTGGCCAGGCTCTACGGGCCCCTCGATAAATCGCTTTGTGCCGTGCTCTTTGGGCTCTTTGCGCACGAGAAAACCCTTCATGGCAATCCCCTGCACGCCGGCCATTGTGACCACGGCGCTGGTGACTGGATCGGCCCCGATCGACAGGCCGCCGACGGCATCAGGCATCTGCCCGAGTGCCAGCAGTCGCTGCAGAATCGCTTGGCCGATGAGCATCGAACCGTGGGCGTCGAGCACCACTTGTTTGGCATCCAAATAAAAGCTGGCTTCGCGGCCAGAGGCCAGACGGAACGTGCCTCGCTTGAGCGACTTGGATCCGACCAAGGCAATCAGTTCGGCGATGATGGGCGAAGCGATGGGGGCCGCGTGGGGCGAGGCAGTTGGAATGGTATTCATGAGCGGCATGATAGCTGAACTTTGACCCTTGGGTGGAAGGGTTGCGGCCAGCAATTCGGGCCCAGATCGCACGGCGTGCGAGACATTCGAATACCGCAGGCTATTATAAGAGGATTCCTTTGTGTGTCCTGAGGCCAGCCATGCGTAGTTGTCACCCAAACATGACCGCCATCTGGATGCCTCTTTGGATGGCCTGTCTGGCTTTGAGTGGTATCGGAAGCGGCCTGCTCAGCGGCACGCCGAACAGGCAGACGCACGCAGAAGAGCAAGTGGCTCCCGAGGTGATCTCGATCCCACTGCGTTTGCCAATCACAGGCACGCGCGACACGCAGGTCGAGGCGGCGATCCTGCGGCAACTCGAGCGGCTGCGGAGCCGGCCTCAGGAGCGGGGAGTGCTGGTCTTGCAGTTTGATACCAGCGAAGAGGAAGGTGGCGTCACCAGCGACTTTGGCCGGTCGTTGGAACTGGCGAGATTTCTCACCGACGGCAGACTGGCTGGGATCAAGACCGTGGCGTTCCTACCACATGGCGCCAAAGGGCACGCGGTGCTCGTGGCCATTGCCTGCGAGGAGATTGTGATGGCTGCCGATGCGGTGCTCGGCCCAGCCAATGCCGACGCGAGGGCTGTGGACGACGCGCTGCGGGCTGCGTACATGCAGATCGCAACCCGCCGCAAGACGGTGCCGCCGGCGGTGGCCCTGGCCCTGCTGGATCCGGCGGCAAAAGTTGTGCGGGTGTCGACAGACGACGGAGAGCAGTGTATCGAAGTCAAAAATCTGGACGCGCTGCGGAGTGCCGTGGCGGTCTTGGCCGTGGAGCCACTCGGGCCCATGCCACTGGCATTGAGCGGTCGACTTGGCCGCGAGTTGGGAATTGTGCGGATCGTGGCCCGAACGCCAGCCGAACTGGCGCGAGGCTTGGGCGTTGACGAGCAGAGCCTCCAGGCGGATCCATCGCTGGAGGGCGGCTGGAAAGCGGTGCAGGTGGTGCTCGCAGGCCCACTCACAAGCGATGCGGTGGCTCGCACCCGCAGTCGCATCGACGAGGCGATTGCAGAGGGAGCCAATTTTGTTTGTCTGCGTCTGGACAGTCCGGGCGGGGCACCCGAGCAAAGCCTTGTGTTGGCGACGTGGCTGGCTTCACTCGATCCAGCGAGGGTGCGCACTGTGGCCTACGTGCCCCGAGAGGCACGGGGCGACGCATCGCTTGTCGCGATGGCGTGCGATGAGCTTGTGATGGCACCAGATGCTGTGCTGGGCGGAGAAGGGGCGGCCACGATTACCACTCGGCAAGCCGATGCCTTGGCTGTGGCGTGGCGGGAGGGAGTTGCGAAAAAGCGGAGCCGTTCGTGGTCGTTGCCGGTGGCGATGGTGCATCCGGGCCTCGTTGTGCGCCGTGCCACTCAAGCGGCCAGCGGCCGCGTGGACTATTTTTCTGACGAAGAAATGCTCCTGCGACTGGATCGGGAGAGTTGGCAGTTGGGCGGGCAGGTTGGCATTGGGCCGATCCAGTTGACCGGACGGTCGGCGGAGTCGCTCGGACTAGCCACACACGTGATCGATAGCTTCGGTGGGCTGGCGCGAGTCTACGGCCTTACAGGCGATGTGGCCCTGTCGGAGCCAGGTTGGGCCGATCGGCTGCTCGACGCATTGGCCAGCCCCGGAGTGGCATGGTTGCTGCTCTTGATCGGCGGCGC
>Ga0114978_10003102_pt1 | contig 13638 bp, 12 predicted proteins | sample S_140212_EF_Meta_FD_87027 | JGI IMG/M metagenome (GOLD analysis project Ga0114978, IMG submission 87027) | Freshwater microbial communities from Lake Simoncouche, Canada to study carbon cycling - S_140212_EF_MetaG | ecosystem: Environmental > Aquatic > Freshwater > Lake | place: Lake...
GTTCCATGGTGATCACCTTTATTGCTCCTGCCTAAAAATCAGGCAGAGCCAGTAAAACACCTGGGTCAGTTTTGGATCAGCACATACCCCTTAAGTGGGTCAGTTTTCGGTCAGCGGCAACAATTTCGGCTTGATTCAGCAATTCCTTACAGGGAAAGGTTCACAAATATTTACCAAACCCGGGGTCAACTTCCCCACGGCACAGGGCGTTGAAGTAGTACTCCAAATCGTTGGAGGTCTTTAAAACCCTAGAAAGGTCAATGTATGAAAAAGATCCTTGCCACTTTGATCGTTGGTGCATTTGCCATGGGCGCCTACGCCAACACACCGGCTAGCACAGCCACCCCCAGCGCGACCGCAGCGACGCCCACTACCCAGGTCGTCAAAAAGCCCGCCCACAAAAAGGTGAAGGTCGCACACAAAGTGACCAAGTCCGCGAAGGTCGCGCCAGCTGCCCTCTAAGCGCTGTCCATGGGTCTGGCTTCGAAGTGACGCCAGGCCCATAACAAGCTGTCACCCGTCTGATCCCGGCATGGCGCGCTGACCGCAAGCGTGCAGCCGGGATTAGTCATTTCAAAGCCTGCAGGACGCGGGGAAGTTTGACCCAAGCCCGGCGGTTGGCAATAAAACGTGCAGAACCTAAAATTGCCCAAACGCGAGCTCAACTTGAAGAAAATCATCATCATCGCAGGACCTAACGGCGCAGGCAAAACCACGTTTGCCCGCGACTTTTTGCCTGCTGAAGCCCAAACCCTTAGGTTCATCAACGCGGACTTGATTGCAGCGGGCTTGGCTCCGTTCAACCCTGAGTCCGCGTCCTTCAAAGCCGGTCGCCTGATGCTTGAAGAAATTGACGAATGTGTGATTGCTGGGCACAGCTTTGCCTTTGAGACCACGCTATCAGGCCTGGCCTATTTGAAAAAGATCGCCGTCTGGCAACAACTTGGCTACCAAGTTAAGCTGTGGTTCTTGTCCCTGCCCACCGAAGATATTGCGGTGTCCAGGGTCGCGCAGAGAGTGCGGCAAGGTGGCCATAACATCCCTGAAAACGTCATTCGCCGACGTTTCAAGGCTGGATTAGAGAACTTCCACAAGCGATACAGCAAGGTTGTGGACTCTTGGGCTTTGTATGACAACTACGGCATAGAGCCAAAACTAATTGACTGGAGTGACAAATGAACCCCAAAGATATCCGCACCTCATCTGATCCGGATTTAGCTGGTTCTTTTGCAGCAATTCAACGTTCAGCTCGCGCGGCGCAAGACCTTGCAATCCAAACCAACACCAGCATCCTTGTGTCCGTTGATGGCAAAGATGTTGAGTTGACGGCTGCTGATTTGATCAAAATGCGTGAAGACGAAGCACGAAAACCACACCACTAAGCTAGGCACGGACGGCAAAAAGTATCGAACTTATAGTAGTTCCAGATCAAGGAGTCATGGTTAGCCATAGGCCACTTGAAGAGTTGAAGTCGAATTCGCCAGGGCTGCAAGTCCTTGCATGTTTTCCTGCGATGCTTAGCTGATCGCTTGAAAATTTCGGAAGCCGTTTTAGTGGGCGATGATCAGCGCGGTTCGAATCACATCTGCCATCCCAACCCAGCAGTACACGCGCGGTAGTGCACCAAGCTGCTTGCGTCGACGGTGGCTGAGACAACTCTGTCACCCAACCTTCAGGCTTTACCTGAGGTTCCCCAAAACTCACCCAAATGCATCGCTGTCGTTCGGAAAAAAAGCCCTGATGACTACAAAAGCAAAGCGCTAAAACCCCTCAAAACAGCGTCGCAGCCACCGTCCGAATACACGTAGTGCTGGCGCCACCTATCAGCGCTTGCAGGGCTGGCTAGGTGCTTGAACCTGAGTCAGCACTCTTTCAGTGCCCATTGATTTCCAAAATCACGAAAAATGTAGCTTATTCGTGATTAAGGGTTAAGTCATTGAAATCATTGAAGAAAAATTCACTGAAAAAGTTATCCACAGACTGTTCTATCTGGGGGTCTTGGCAGCGTGGATCTCGGTGTTGATCTCACCCAATCTAGGCCCATCGCATTCAATGCTTGTGTCGATCGTCCACCCAGAGTCCGTCCAAAGTGGCGGGATACCGGTTGTCCAGATAAATAACTGAAAACATACTGCAGTTGTTGCAACGCAATGATTTTTAGGAGACTTTGAAATGGCACAAGCAAGAACACTTTCCCCCGCAGAAATGGCGCAGGTACTGGCCTACACCGAAACACGCAGCCACGCAGCGCGCAACCGCGCCATGCTACTGCTCACCCACTGGGCGGGCTTGCGGGTGGGTGAAGTAGCTTGTTTGCGCTGGAACGATGTGGTGGCGGCAGATGGCTTAGTCAAAGACGAAATCCGCTTGCTGCCCGACATGACCAAAGGCCGCCATGCGCGCACTGTGTTTGTCAGCATCCGCTTGCGGGAGGAGCTGCAAGCCTACGCCGCGCAGGCCAAGTGCTTGGGCAGCGAGTACCCGTTTTTCGCCAGCCAGAAGAGCATCAAACGGGGGTTTAGCGCTAACAGCCTGTCCCAGACGCTGACTTTGCTCTACACCGGTGCAGGCATTAACGGTGCGAGCAGTCACAGTGGCCGCAGGTCGTTCCTGACCACGCTGGCCAACAAGGGCACGGCTATCCATATTTTGAAAACCCTGGCGGGGCACCGCAACATTGCTACCACTGCGGCTTACCTTTACAGCAGCCCAGCGCAGTTAAAGGCGGCAGTGGAGTTGGCTTAGAAGACATGCAATCTAGCAAAGCGCTGCATCGAAGACGTTGATTCGGGAGCGGGCATTCGCTAAAGTCAGTAATATGCAATTCTGTTGAGCCGTTTACCGAGGTCCATTTGAGGAGCGATTTACCACACCGCGAGGCTTATTAGGCACTCCGCTGTTTTCTTAGTCGCCTATATGCGTTCGGTGTGCTTCCCGTCCAACTATGAAAGGCACGATGAAACGATGGAAGGTTTTCGAAACCTACCTTTGATGCAATTTGACCAATCGAATCACGGGTTTTCACTAGCCAATCGATCGCCAGGTCTCTTCGCATTTCATCTTTGATGGACTGAAAGGTTGTTCCTTCATTTGAGAGCTTTCGGGTTATGGAACGGCTTGACATGAAAAGAGCAGCTGCGGCTTCGTCAAGAGTCAAGTCAAGAGACTTTCTCTGCGACAAGTAGCGCCTAAGGCGTGTGCTCATGACGTTATGGTCGAAGGTCACGAATATCCAATCGTCCGGCGCACTTTTTACAAACCTGATTAACTCCACCTTTGACTTCTGAAAACCCTTAAGCAATTGCTCATCTGAAAAAGTCAAGAAAGTATATTTTTGGTCAAACGTAACCGGTCCAGGAAATAAGTTTGCGTACTCAGAAAAGTGTGCTGGCCGTTCGAACCCGAAACCAATTGCCTCAATTGGAATTTTTTTGCCAATGAGCCACGATGCAACCCCATGGGTAAGTTTCAACATCAGCTCATGTCCAAAGACAATGGGCCGTAAATCTTTTACCAATGGTTTCAGTGCAATTGTTACCATATGTGCGTTTTTTCTGAAGTCCAACTGGTAATCATCCAGCAGCAGATTCCAGAAACGTGTGAACCGGTACAAAGCAACCAAAAGAGTAGGTGCGTCCAGCAGACTCAGTCCCAGGTACTTCAAAGTCCCGGAACGGATCGGGCGAGACCACAACCCCAGCATCTCGTCGCCAGTGCTAACGGCAATGCGCTCGTATAGCCGGACAAACTGCTCGCGCGTCACGCGCGTAGACGGCAGTTCTAATAACGAGAGAGGTATGCCTGCTTGCTCAACCAGCGCCTCAATCTGCTGCGGACTCATTTTCTGCCTCGCTCCCGCCAACATGTTGTGCACAAAGGAAAGTGGGATGGTGAGGCTACTGTTTTGCATCGCTGGGTACAAATTGCTGCATCGGATCAACTTGGCTGGAAATGCAATAAATCGGTCTTGAAATGCAATTCACTTAGACGGGATCATACCTAATATTCGTGGACGCACGCCGCACGCAGGAGTGTATTTGTTGGCGCGTAACGCAATTTTCGGAGGATCCACTTATGGTGTACGAATTTCTGACTACGGAATCTGACGGTGATATTCGCATCATCACATTGAACCGTCCTAGCAAACGCAACGCGATCAGTGACGAAGTACTGGATGAATTAGACCGGGCGTTTTCTTCGCTGGGTCCTGAAGTAAGGGCCGTAGTGTTGGCGGCTAACGGTCCTCATTTTTGTGCTGGCCTAGACCTGAGCGAGCACCATGCGAAAGCTCGTACCGCTGCCGAGTTCATGCACATGTGTCAGTCATGGCACAGAGTGTTTGACAAGATCCAGTACGGTGGCATCCCGGTAGTCGGCGCACTGCATGGTGCTGTCGTTGGCGGTGGGTTGGAGCTAGCTGCTGCCACACACATTCGAGTTGCCGAACCAAATACTTACTTTGCCTTGCCGGAAGGTCAGAAAGGGATATTCACGGGTGGGGGCGCCACGGTGAGGGTGGCACGCATCATTACTCCAAGTCGTATGGTGGAAATGATGCTGACAGGCCGTGTGGTGGACGTACATGCCGGCGTCAGCCTTGGGTTGGTCCATGAAATTACAGAAACTGGAGCTTGCCTTGACGCGGCACGAGCTTTGGCCAAAAAGGTGGCTGGCAATGCACCACTGTCCAACTACGCAATCGTGACGTCAATCAGCCGGATCGCTGAGATGTCTTCAGCCGAAGGCTTATTCACTGAATCACTGATGGCCGCGGTAGTGCAAACCGGAAATGAAGTGCAGTCGCGTTTGGGGGCCTTCGTAGACAAATCATTGCCCAAGGTATCACTTCAATCGATTTAATTAATCGACATTCTTAAGTATTTTTACGTTACTAAACACCAGTCATGACTACACCTCACAACACTATCCCAGCTTCGCTTAGCCAAATAACCTTGATGATGAGCCCACGTATCCGTCGTTCCCCGTTTTACGAAGCGACGGTGCGTGACGGCGTGTCGCACTTCACCGTGTACAACAAGATGTTGATGCCGACGTCCTTTGGTAATTTGGAGGCTGAACTTCACCGCTTGATGCACGGTGTTGCCATGTGGGACGTTGCTGTTGAGCGGCAGGTAGAGGTAAGTGGCCCGGATGCTGATAGCTTGGTACAGCATCTTAGCGCCCGTGATCTCTCCAAAATGCGCGTGGGACAAGGTAAATACGTTGCTATATGCGATCACCAAGGCAGGTTGTTAAACGATCCCGTATTGCTAAAGCTATCGGACCGCTATTGGTTTTCCTTGGCGGACAGCGACATGTTGCTCTGGGTGCGCGCGGTTGCAGGTGAGGGAAACTTTGACGTCACGGTGTGCGAGCCCGACGTATCCCCGCTGGCTATTCAAGGTCCAAAGGCTGAGGACTTGGTTGCAAAGCTCTTTGGCCAACATATCCGAGACATTAAATATTTCGGTTGCATCGAAACGAGTCTGCAGGGCATACCACTCGTTTTGTGCCGCTCGGGATGGAGCAAGCAAGGGGGCTTTGAGCTATTTCTGCGCGACGGAAGCAAAGGGGATGCCCTTTGGGAACTTGTGAAGTCGCAAGGCAAGGAATATGACATTGGTCCAGGCTCACCCAATCATATTGAGCGGGTGGAAAGCGGACTGCTTTCCTGGGGTGGTGACACCACACCAGACAGCAACCCCTTCGAAGCCAACATGGGCAAGTATGTCGACGTCAACACGTCAGTCAATTACATCGGTAAAGCGGCACTTCAACGCGTTGCTGCTGAAGGACCTCACCGACTGCTAGTGGGCCTTGTTCTTGACGGAACCGCTCCGTCTGCCTGGCCCTTGGTTGAGCGCGTAGCTGTGTCGGCCAATGGTGAAGCAGTCGGAACAATGTCTGCCGTCATTTACTCACCGCGTATGGGGCGAACCATCGGGCTCGCACAGATCCAACGCATGGTTGTGGAAACAGGCGCAAAGCTTTCAGTGCACGCACCCAACGGAGTTCAAGGCGCAACATTGTCGCCCTTGCCGTTTCTGTAATCACCTCTCGAATGGACCCGCCATATTTGGTCGAACCGCTCTAATTAGTATGAGGCTAGACGCCGTAACCTATGAGCCCCTTAATTTCCAGAAAATCATGCATGCCCCAATCCGCATATTCGCGTCCGTTTCCTGATTGCCTATAGCCCCCAAACGGGGCGTAGACATCCCAATCAGGGTAATTGATATGGACCTGCCCGGCGCGCAGCTGGCGAGCCACTGCGCGCGCATGTTGCAAGTTGGCAGACTGCACATATGCTGCAAGACCAAAGACGCTTTCGTTGGCAATTTCAATCGCCTCTGCCTCACTGTCATAGGGCATGATTGCCAATACCGGTCCGAAAACTTCTTCCCTAGCAATGGTCATGACTCTTGTCACATTGCCGAAGACCGTGGGGCGGGCATAGTAGCCGCGCACAAGGCCCTGCGGCTTGCCTACACCGCCTGCAACCAGCGTTGCACCCTCTGCAATCCCAATTTCGATCAGGTCCTGGACCTTGGCGTATTGTTGCTTACTGATCAAAGGACCCATAGTTGAGCGCTCGTCGCGTGGATCGCCCACAACCTGTTCAGCGGCGGCGGTTGCAGCAATTTCCAGCGCCTTGGCATGCAGTGCGCGCGGCACTAGCATGCGGGTAGGTGCATCGCAGGACTGCCCGGTATTGCTCATGCAACTCTCAACACCTTTTCGCACTGCATTTTCGAGGTCGGCATCCTCCAGAATAATGTTTGCTGATTTGCCACCAAGCTCCTGCGCAACGCGCTTAACGGTGTCCGCGGCGGTCTTCGCAACCATGACACCTGCACGGGTAGAGCCGGTAAAAGACACCATGTCCACGTCTTTATGGGCCGCCATGGCCTGCCCTACGGAAGGCCCATCGCCGTTGACCATGTTGTACACACCCGGCGGCACACCGGCATCATGCAATATTTCTGAAAAAAAGATGGCACTGATGGGCGCAATTTCACTGGGCTTAAGAACAACGGTGCAGCCGCAGGCAATAGCCGGGGCCACTTTGCACATGATTTGATTGAGCGGCCAGTTCCAGGGTGTGATCAGGGCAACTACGCCGATACCCTCCTTCATTACACGCGTGCCGCCTCGCTGGTATTCAAACTCGTAGCCCTCCAGCGAAGCAATGGTTGCCTCCAAGTGCACTTGCCCGGCCCAGGTCTGCGCATCGCGGGCCCATGAGAGTGGTGCGCCCATCTCGTCCGAGAGGGCCTGCGCAATCTCGTTGGCACGGTCGTTATAAATAGACAAGATGCGCCGCAAAAGCGAAAGTCGTGTTGCCTTATCGGTTTGGCTGAAGGCCGAAAAGGCAGCGCGTGCTGCAGATACGGCCTTGTCCACGTCAGCCGCGCTGCCCAGTGAAATTCGGGTGTAGGCTACCTCCGAGGCGGGGTTGACCACGTCAAAGCCTCGCGCAACCACGGGATCAACCCAGGCGCCATTGATATAGAACTGTTGGTGGTGAATCATGGTTTATCAGTAACCGGCATAAATGACGAATGAGAGGTTTAGGCAAACAATTCTTTTCCTGATTTGCCAAAATGCAGTGTAATGCTTATACTTGCAAAATGCAAGTTAAAAAACCAACCTCTCGGGTTGACGATCCCGTATGAGCTTCGCAACCAGCGCTGACGGTGTCCGGCTTTATTACAGAACTCACGGCAGGGGTGAGCCGTTGCTGCTAATGGCAGGACAGGCCTGCGACCACAGGGACTGGGACCGCGTCGCAGAAGACCTCATGGGCCACTTTGAGGTGATCGTGTGGGACTACCGAGGTACTGGGCAAAGCGACAAGCCTCAGGAGCCACCTTACAGCACGCGAAATTTTGCTGCGGACGCTGTGGCCGTGCTTGACGCCTGCGGTCATGCGCGTGCGCACGTATATGGATTCTCGATGGGCGGACGGGTGGCGCAGTGGTTCGCAATCAATTACGGGTCCCGCCTAGGCAGTCTAGTACTGGGCGCAACCTCACCCGGCAACCGTCATGGCGTGGCAAGGAACCCGGATGTGGACAAGGCGCTCCGCAGTGGAGACATCGATGAACTGCTGCTGACCTCGTTCACACAACAGTGGATCTCTGCGAATCGCGAGCTAGCCGATGAAATCGCTAGCTTGTGGAATCGTCCGCTACCAGCGCAATTAAGGCACATGCACTACCAGGCTAGTCAGGCGCACGACACATGGGACTTTTTGCCTTCAATTCAAACCCCTACGCTGCTCATTCATGGAAGCGATGATGAGATTAACCCTTGCGCAAATAGCGAACTGATTGCGCGCCGCATTCCGGGCGCCTACCTGTACGTTTTGAAGGGTGCAAGGCATTGCTACTTCGAGGAGTTTCGCACTGTGGCGTCGCAAATGGTTTGTGACTTTCTCCTAGCGCACTCCATTGCTAGGTCGTGAGCGCGTGACATCGAAAAACGTCAAGAACCAATGGCTTTGAGGCTTGCATCTTACAAGCAAACTACTTAAACTTGCTTTTCGCAAGTTAAGAGAACTTTGCGAACGCTGTTTAACCCAATAGATAAATAGGAGACAAAAATGGACAAATTCGACAACGCAACTCACTCAACCTTGATGGTAGGCCGGCGTAAGCTGCTTGCCGGAGCATCAGCCCTCGGACTCTCGGGACTTGCAGTCCCTTTGCCCTCAATGGCTCAAGAAAAACCAAAAAAGGGGGGCACGCTTCGCATGGGGATGGCAGGTGGATCCGCATCCGATAGCCTCGACCCATTGGCCGAGGCTGACGCCATACCATTCATGATTGGGTACATGTTGTACAACAACTTGTTCGAAGTTGCGGACGATGGCAGCGTCCACGGCGAGTTGGTCGAATCTTGGGATGTCAAGCCGGGTGCGGCCGACTGGACACTCACATTACGTAAGGGCGTGACCTTTACTTCTGGGAAGCCCCTTGATGCGGACGATGTGATTTACTCGCTGAACCTGCACAGGGGCGAAACAAAGTCTGGTGCAAAGGTGCTTTTGGCCGATGTCACAGATATCAAAAAAATATCAGCTAGCCAGGTACAGATCCTAATGAAAAACGGGAATCTTGATTTGCCCTTTAACCTGTGTGCTCCAAGCATATTGATAGTACCCAATGGTTTCAAGGATTGGAAAAATCCAAATGGAACCGGTGCGTTTACCCTGGAAGATTTCAACCCGGGCGTGCGTGCCACCTTTAAGCGTAAACCAGGAGACTTCTGGAAGCCTAATCGTGGAAATTTTGACCGGGTCGAAGTGACTTATGTCAACGATCCAACCGCTCGTACAAATGCCCTCATATCAAACCAGGTAGATGTAATCAACCGCGTTCCCTCAAGATCAGCGGCCTTGCTTGGAAAAAATAAGAACCTTGTTATCTCTCGATCCTCCGGAACGGGGAACCGGTATGGCTTTGCAGCGCAGACCGACAAAGGGCTATTCTCAAACAAGGACCTCGTGCTTGCGATGAAATTTGGGATTGATCGCAAAAAGATTGTTGAAAACGTTTTTTCGGGTTACGCGTCTGTGGGCAATGACCACACGGTGGGTGCCAAGATGAAATTCTATGACAAGTCGCAATCGCTCACCTCTTATGACCCTGACAAAGCCGCCTTCTACTTCAAGAAGTCGGGAGTCTCCTCACCGATTGAATTGATGGTGTCCGATGGTGCGTTCAATGAATCGTTGGATTGCGGACAACTATATGCTGAATCCTTGTCAAAGGCAGGTATCAAGTTAGACCTAAAGCGCGTCTCTGGTGACGGATATTGGGACAACGTTTGGATGAAAGCGCCATTCTGTGCGACCTATTGGAACAACCTTCCCACGATTGACATACAACTGTCCCGCGCTTTTGCCAACGGCGCTGCCAACTCGTGGAATGAAACACGATTCGATAACGCCGACTTCAACAAACTTATGACAGCGGCACGTGTGGAGATGGATGAGAAGAAGCGAGCCCAAATGTACGCAGAATGCCAATCCATTGTTCGACTGGAGTCTGGGTTGGTTTGCTTTGCAGTGGCCGATTATCTGGATGCCGCTTCTACCAAATTAAAGGGATTGACTATCTCTGGACGCTACGACTTGGCGGATCTGCGGATACCGGAAAAGGGCTGGTTCGCATAGGGCTCACCAACGACTGAGCTAGTTTTAAAGTTGCGTGCACGAAGCTGCTGATGTGGCTTCTGTGCACAAGGGGCTGTAGTCAATAGCCCCTTTCTTTCTTATGCCAGCAGGGTTGAAAAGAACGTCTAACCGATTTGCGGCGAACACGTCAACATGGAGAAAAGGGTCACATGCAATTTGACTACATCATCGTTGGTGCAGGCTCCAGCGGATGCGTTTTAGCGAATCGGTTGAGCCGTGATCCCGGTGCACGTGTTTTGCTCATAGAAGCCGGACCGGAAGACACAGCTTGGTCATTAAAGATGCCTGCGGCGATGCTTTTAAACCTTAAAAAGACATCGGTCAATTGGGCATTTCAGGGCGAACCTGAACCGGAACTCAATGGCAGGCAAATGAAGCATGACCGCGGTAAAACTCTCGGCGGATCTTCCTCCATCAACGGAATGGTATACATCCGAGGGCACGCTCAGGATTTTGAAGGCTGGCGCCGGGCCGGGTGTGAGGGCTGGGGATACGCGGACGTGTTGCCCTATTTCAAGCGCATGGAAAGTTATGGCGGCGGCGACTCAGAATTCCGAGGCCGAGATGGCCCGATGTATGTCTCGAGGCCAATACCTGAGAACCCGCTGAACCTTGCATTCCTTCAAGCGGGTAAAGAGGCAGGTTACCCAAGTTCAGATGACCTCAATGGGTTCCGACAGGAAGGATTCGGTGTGTTCGACCGGTCGGTCTACAAAGGGGAACGATGGAGTACTGCGCGCGGATACCTAGCCCCCGTGCGTGCAAGGCCGAATCTTCGGCTCCTCACCGGATGTTTGGTGCATCGGGTGCTGATCAGAGACGGGAACGCCATAGGTGTGGAATACAAGGACCCCAATGGTAATGTTGTTTCAGCCAGTGCGGCTAAGGAAGTCATTCTGTCGGCGGGGGCAATAGGTAGTCCACACCTTTTGATGCTTTCGGGTATTGGCCCTCGGGAGCACCTAAAGCAAATGGGCATTGGGATTGTCGCGGACCTTTCGGGCGTGGGGCAAAACCTTAATGATCATCCCGACTTTGTGATGAAGTTCAAATGTACAAGGCCGGTATCAATTTGGCCCCAGACCCGGCCTCTGGCAAGCACCCTTGCCGGAATTCAATGGTTTATGCGCAAAACCGGAATTTGTGCAACGAATCACTTCGACGTGGTCGCCTGTGTACGATCGCAATCGGGGGTCCAGTACCCCGATATTCAATTGACTCTGTCGCCAGTTGCGGTGGACTTTGATACCTGGGCTCCATTGCAGGAGCATGCGTTTCAAATCCATGTCGGCCTTATGCGAGCCTACAGCAGGGGTTGGGTAGCTTTGCGAAGCGCAGACCCGGCGGTGCCGCCGCGAATACAGGTCAATTACTTGAAGGACCCAAGAGACCGTGAAATACTTAGAAAAGGGGTTGAAATCGTTCGAGAGCTGGTCGCCCAGCCGGCATTTTCCGACCTGTGTGGAGCCGAAATATTTCCTGGTGCCGATGTCCGGTTAGCGCCTGATTTGAATAAGCAGTTCTCGGACTACACCGCTTCGCAATGGCACCTATCGGGTACAGCACGCATGGGAGCCGCAGACGATGAGGATGCAGTCGTTGATACAGAGGGAAGGGTGAGAGGCGTTAAAGGTCTTCGAGTCGTTGACGCGTCGATCATGCCCATGGTAACCAACGGGAATACCAATGCTCCGACCATCATGATGGCTGAGAAACTGAGCGACGCGATTCTTCGCATGCCTACGCTGCCCCCTATTGAGAAGCCAATCTGGGAAAACCCCTGCTTCGACAGAGAACAGCGCTAAGGTGGATCGCAACCTGCGTACTGGGCCTGACACAACTGAGCAGTGCGACCAACGAAATGCAAATCACCAACATTGAAGCGATCTGGTTGCGAGTCCCCGCAATGGGGGACACCGCAGAGTGGGGAGACGATGCATTCATCGTCCGAATTCATACCGACAACGGGCTCATCGGAATTGGCGAGTCAGACAGTTGTCCTGCGGTTCTCAAAGCAATTATCGAGACCCCCTCATCTCATTCGACTTGCAAGGGCCTTCGGGAAATACTGTTGGGCGAAAATCCGCTGGACATCGAACGGTTGTGGCGCAAGATGTTCGAGCAGACTTCCTACATGGGCCGCCGTGGCGCTGTCATTCACGCCATAAGTGCCGTCGACATTGCACTTTGGGATATTGCAGGAAAACACTTTGGCGTACCGGTGTACCAGTTGCTTGGGGGCAAATTGCGTGACGACATTGAAGCTTATGGAACGTTCATACCAAGGGACGTTCCCTGCGAAAACTCTGAAGTAGCCGCGGGGATGGTTGATGCCGGCTTGAGGCTGCTAAAGCTGGGCGGAGGAAACTTTGGAATTGATCCGCAACATGACCACACTGTCATGCGCTATGTACGAGACAGCGTCGGGCCGGACGTAGAGTTGGCGGTGGACCTGGTCTATCGATGGAAAAACTTCCCCAATGCGAAAAAACAGGCAGAAAAGCTTTATGAATTTGATTTAGCCTGGATTGAAGAGCCTATTCCCGCAGATGATCACATCGGATTGCGCCGCCTTTCGCAGGCAATAAGCGTAAACGTATCCGGCGGAGAGTGTCTGGCGACTTTTGCAGAATTCGAAGAATTCGTTCAGGAGACGAGCCCAGACATCATCCAGCCCGACATTACGAGGTGCGGCGGAATCACTGAAATGAGGAGGATCTACCAGCTTGCAACGCGCCACAGTTGCCGGCTCGTCCCCCATGGCTTTAGCACGGGCATTCTGCTTGCAGCGACTTCGCAGTTCCTGGCAAGTGTTCCGAACGGTGAGCTGATTGAATATTCCAACAGTACGAGTCCACTTGCCACTGGGCTGGTTGCTAACCACCTGCCGCTTGTCAATGGAAGAGTTACGGTAAGCGATGCCCCAGGGTTGGGGTTAGTTCTGAATGAAGACTTTATATCGCGATATGGGGTAGAAATGAATTTTTCCGGCAGGATGTTAAACGGGTTTCGGTGACGGCAGTATGCAAAGACGAAACCTGATCGCAGCTTTATCCAGGAGGTTAGCGCGCGTGTAAACGCTCAGGGAAATGCTTGACAGACTCAACGGCTAACGCCGCATTGCGCTAGCTCCTATTGCAAACTGCTAGGCAACTCCGCCACCTAGAGATTCTTCATCGACAGAAGCTTAATAAACGATGAATAAACTTGCATTTTGCAAGTCATGTGTTAAGCTTGCAAAAAACAAGTTAAGACAACGCATCCATGGAGTACGACTTATGCAAAAGGTATTTTTGACAGGTATCACCGGCTACATAGGGCAGCACTGTGCTGCGGAACTATTGCGGCAAGGATATGAAGTTGTTGGAGCCATTCGTTCGCGCTCAAAGGCTGACGAGACGCGATCTGCGATTTCACGAGTTGCATCCATCAAAAAA
>Ga0114978_10003104_pt1 | contig 13632 bp, 15 predicted proteins | sample S_140212_EF_Meta_FD_87027 | JGI IMG/M metagenome (GOLD analysis project Ga0114978, IMG submission 87027) | Freshwater microbial communities from Lake Simoncouche, Canada to study carbon cycling - S_140212_EF_MetaG | ecosystem: Environmental > Aquatic > Freshwater > Lake | place: Lake...
AGTTAATCCAGAATTCATGAATACATGGCTATAGGCGCCGTAATAATTGTAATTACTTTGATCAATCCTTAGCCCAGCACCATTCGCGCCAACAACGTGAAAACTTGCAACTGGACTACTAGTCCCCAGACCTAACCTCCCGGAGCTGTCGATGCGCAGTCTTTCGCTGCCGCCCGTCGAGATCGCCAGTTGGTCGGTAGCAGGGGAGTAGATCGAAGGCTTATACGTTGCGCCCGTGCCAACCTGCACACCACCAGCCGTTGCGCTACCTGCAGGCAACACCACCGCACCCGTAAAGGTCTGGCCAGATACCTCAGCCTTACCGCTGTTCAGGTTGGTGAAGTTCGCATCTACCTCAGCGTGAGTGAGCGCCGAGCCTTTAGCTGCTCTGGTGGTAATGCTGCTCATGGCTCAAATACCTGCCTGAAAGTGGCTTGGATTGTATTGAAATTGTAGGCACGCAATGTCACTTGCCATTCTTCGCAGATGTATTTCCCAGCGCTACCGCGTGGTGGTGTCCAGTCAAATGATGTAACGCCTCCATTGGTTTCAAGGAAACTCAAGATTGCATCCCGTTCTGTGTTGGTGCGCTCGGAAAAAACAAGGCCCCATTCCTTTGGGTCGGCGTGCAAGGAGAACGTGATGCGTTGCTCGTAGCCGTCTCCGGCTTGAAACTTGCGTACCCGAGGCTTGCTGCTCTCGGTGGCTTCAAAGCTTGGAGTCCAGGTGAAGGTAGCCATTACGCGAGGATCCCCCCAGGGCGTTTGTGGTACACCAGCCGCTGGTCAACTACGGCGGCCAGATCACGCGCCAATGCGCCGCTCTTGCCCTGGTCCCCTTCGGCCTTGGTGCCCTTGGCATCCACGTTGATTGAGATATTGGTCGTTCCGCCTCCACCTGCAATGCCGAGCTTTCCGTTAGCGCCACGCTTGAGCGGCATGATTGCTTCTGGCCCAGCCTCGCCCATCAGCCCGTTTTGCATTGCGCCACCTTGGGCAAATTTGAACAACGTCGGGCGATTGACAATCCCACCATCAGCGAAAGGAACAATCCCATTGGCGCCATAGACGTTGCCGAGCGCGTTGCGCTTGTAGTTCAGCGCAGCGCCCCAGCTAATTCCCGTATCTCCAGCACCAGCAGAGTTGAAGTTCTTGCCTAGATCCACGCCACTACCGCCACCACCAAAGCCTCCCAAAACACTGCTGAAGATATTGGTCAAGATTTTGATCGCTGCCATGCGCAGGGCATCCGCAATCATCTGCGTTGCCATCTTGCTGAAGTAACTGGCAAGATCCTTAAAGAAACTGGCCAACGCTTGCTTGGCCGTCATTGCCCCAGAAATCATTCCCTCAAAACTATTGGCAAAGGCGTCGCCGATGGCGTTAGCTGCGCCAATGATTTGGTTGGCGGGATTCATTAAATCATTGAGCCGCTCTTTGATTTTGCTATATTCTTCATCTATCTTTTTTCTGTCCTCGCCTTGCAGCCCTGTACTAGGTGATGGCTTGTATTTGTATGTGTCTTTAGGATCTATCCCGGTTGGCTTCTTCCCGAAATCTGGGTTATCAATCCCAGCCTGGCGAAGCAGTTCCCTGGTTTGCTGCTCTAGGTATCCAAGGCGGGCTTTCTCTAGCTCGTTACGCTTGGCAGCTTGAATGTTGCTGATGATCTCTTGCTTTACCTGGCCGTCTTTGAGCTGCTTGGTATCTGCCAGTTTCACCGCAAAATCCTGCTCAATTCGCAATTTCTGCAGGGCGTATTCTGCTGCTGCTTTTTCTAGCGCGTTTGTGGTCTGAGTAACGGTCAGCTCAGCCTGAGAGATTGCCAGTGCTTTTTGGCTGGCCAACAGTTGCTTGGCTTGCTCTTCAGCAAGGCGTTTTGCTTCTGCTGCGGCTTTATCGGCACCTGCTTTCTTTCCGCTGCTACCGCTGCCGCCAGTTAGTCCAGGGATGTCTCCACCGCCACCGCCGCCATTCCCATTACCGTTGCCGTTTCCACTTTGCTTGGCGACAGGGCCCTTGCCCAACGCACCCAAATACACCTTTGCGGCATAGACACCAGGCACAACATTCAGCGCATCACCTACAGCGCTGGCGCCTTTGCTGAGCAATCCCCGAACCGGGGCAGGAATGCGCGACCACCAGCCAAAAACAATGGCTTGCATTTGAGCAAACTTTTGCTGCGCTGATTGCACCATCCTGCTAAAGCCACTTGAAAATCCCTGGGGGATTGAATTGGCAATATCTCTAATCCTGGCCTTGAACCAATTACCAGCATCTACTGCCGCTTTAAAGCCGTCTTTAGCAGTCTTGGCAATGTTATCCATTGCCGCCTTGAAATCGTTGGCGACAATTGACGCGACGTTATCAACCCAGTTCCTGAAGTCGGCGTTATTGGTGTAAAGCGCCGTACCTAGTGCTGTCAGGGCTGTAACTCCTGCCAATGCCCAGCCCCAGCCTGGGATGGCCATGATTGCCGCACTAAGGGCTGGAATCCCTTCCATGGCCGCTAGGGCAATCTGAACGCGCAGGGTTCCGACGGCTGCAGCGCCAGCGATGAACAGCGTGCTAGCCCCAGCGATCAACCCACTCAGCGGCCCCCAGGCAATGGCAAGCATGGCGGCGCTCACCGCCAGTCCCTTGACGGGTCCAGGTAACGAGTTAAATGCACTCACGCCAGCCGTCACTGCACTGGTCACCGCATCCAAAGCAGGCAGCAAAGCGATCAGCAGATCAGCGCCCAGTGCGCCCACCTTCCCGCTGAGCATGGCGAGTTTGTCGCTATAGGCGTCTGCCTTCTGCGCAAAGGCTGTGGTCATTTTGACCGACAGTTTGTCGATTGCAGCGCCGCCCATGTTGAGCAGCGGAATCATTTCGGCGCCTGTCTTGGCACCAAACAGCGCCATGGCAAGTGCTGATTTTTTAGCGCCACCTTCCATCTTGCTGAACTTGTCAGCAATCTCCAGGGTCACCGCGTCAGCCTTCTTCAATCTGCCGCTGGCATCAGTAGCGGAAATCCCCAGAGTTTTCAACGCATCAGCAGCTTTGCCCTTGCCAGTAGTGGCCGCCTCATACATGCCTTTATTGAGCTTGTTCAAGCTCTTGGCTACCGCGTCAATATCTGTTCCGCTGGTGGCTGCTGCCTTCTTAAATCGGGCCAGAGACTCAACACTGACGCCGGTTTTTTGCGCCATGTCATAGAGCTTGTCGCCGGCATCCAACGCGCCCTTGGCCAGACCCACCAGCCCCGCCACGCTTGCCAATGGGGCCAGAGCACCCAATGCACCGGATAGCCCAGCAGACGCGCCAGATAGCCCGCGCATCGCGCCCGTCACACCCTTAGCCGCACCTTCAACAGACCGCAGTCCACGGTTTAGTTCAACAATTTTGTTGGCGCCATCTACCTGGGCGCGAATCTTCAGAAGTGCATCCATGCTCATTGCCATGACTACACCTCCCGCGCCGCCTGTGCTTCGAGAACTGCCGCTTCCATCACTTGCAAGTCCTCCAGCATCTCGGACGGCTTCCCTACTGAATACAGTCTAAATAGCCATTCAGCAGCTAGATAATCCAGGCCGGTGCGGCCACTCATCCCGATGCGCCATTGGGTTTGCAAGCGCAGAAACATTTCTACCGTTTCCCAATTTTCCTCCCACACTTCAAAGTGCGGTGATTTTGCCGGCTCATTCGTGACGATATTGAAAGCCTGGGCAGCCTTTTCTAGATCTTTGTCACCATCATCGCCACCGAGCCAATACACGGCAGCGTCAGCTAGGTTTTTTTTTAGCCCCCTTAAGCGAATCAAAAAACGCTTCAACAATGCTCGCGGCCACAGACGGCACATCGAGCACCTGGGCCTTGGCCTTTTCAGAGAACGGCACCTCGCCCCCTTCACCGTCATCAATCCCGGCCCAACCCACAAGCACTTCTCCAGCGATCTGCTGATCGGTGATCATGCCATCGGTGTCCTGGTCGTTTTGAATGGCACGCAACCGGGCCATTACTGATTCCTGAATCTCAACAATCCGGGTCTGGGTTGGCCGCTTGAATTCCGCGTCAAAGGATTGCTTGAGGAACCTGCCGCCATCGGTCGGAACCTCAAAGGGCACAGGCCAGTTGTAGGTGTCCGATTGTTTGAGAATGAAGGCCATAAACGGATTGGTGGGGTTGGTGGTTCTGCAAGACCAGCAGATCAGGTGAACGCGAGACTCATTTCATCGTTGCCCGCTGTGGTTGGCACTGACACGTAAGGCAGGCTGAGCATCCGAACGCCGTCTTGCTCGCCGTAGGTAGGGGTGGTGATGTCGGTCTGAGGTGAGTTGAAGACGACCCGGTTACCGGCAGCGGTGCCGTGAGTGAAGGTCAAGCCGCCGGTTGCTGATGCAAGGGCGATGCCGAAGAAATCTTTGGTAGCAAGAGTAGGGGCCTCAATCATCACGCTGCCAGCGGGCTTGCGATCAGTGATCAACACCTCACCAGCACTGCTGTTTACCAGCTGGCGGTAGACGGTGGCGTTGGCTAGGTCAAAGTCAAACGACTGGAGCAGGCCGCTGTAAGAGAAGATCGAGAATGCCGTGGTATTGCCCTGGCGGAAGACAAGCGGCGTGGCCTGGGAGGTGTAGCTAGCGCTGACAGGCGAGGTATCAGTTGGGGCGTTGTAGATCCCCATCATGGTGAAACTGATCGTAGGAATTTGACCTACCTCAGCCTTGATCGAAAACGAACCCCGGCACCCGGTCAGCGCATGATTCAGGCCATCGGTGTTGTAGACGATGGTGGACGAACCAAAGGAAGAACTGACAGGGGCGTAGGTGTTACTGGTGCTGGCAACGGTCGTTAATGCCATCCCAGCCGCAAGCAACAGGTTGGAATAGCGCGGGGCGGTGCCGGCAGTGCCACTGCCCGCAAGCTCAACCTCGAATTTCAGCTCGGCGTAAGTCTGCGCAATCAGGCCCTCTGAATTGCCGAGATAGCCCCTGATCAGATCCCTGCTGACTACATCACCAGCCAATGGGGTGAGTTCAAGATTTCTGACCAACACCGCGTCTGTGTTCGCTGGGGTGCTGTTGGTGCCATAGGCCGATTCTGCCTTGGCCAGGATGTAAGTCTTACGCGCCAGCAGGGCCATCGGTCAGTTCCTCAGGTGTGGGGTCGGAGGGTGTAGCCGGCTCGGTGCGCTCAATGAGCGTGCGCTTGCCAGTTTTAGGGTTGAGCAAGTAAGAACCGCCCTGGCCCCAGTATTCATCAATCATCGTATCCATGGATTTAGGTTGCCAAATCAGAAACGGTGGTGCGATAAAGCACCCGATAGTCGCAAGTCACAACCCCAGTTGGCTGATCGCTATCGACTAAATCCCACGATATAGATCCTGGGGTGATGTCCATCGCATAACCACCAAGCGTTAGATCAGCCGTCAGTTTGCTGTGCAGGCTTTGGATGGTTGAATCCGCAAGTTGGTCTGGGATAGCGCCGCGCACAATCACCGTCACCCGCACCGTCAAACGCCATGTGTACGTTGGCAGGCTGGTGTCGATTGATGCCTCATCATTGATGGGTTCAATTATTAGGGCAGGGCATTCTGATCTAGCAAAGGCTTCCACCCTGCTGCGGTAGATCCGCGTGCCAACTCCTGCGGTCCCTACAAGTGCCGTTTTGATTGCGGCAAGAATTGATTCGCGTTTGGTGGTCATTACGTTCCAACGCTATAAGAATCAGTATTGACCCATTCAGTCCCATTAAAGGTCAAGCTATCGCCAGCGGCTGGGGCGCTAAGAGCCACGTCGCTTAGGTCTGATAAGCCAAGGGTGGCAACCTGCGAACCAGGCACCGATTCAGTAGCAGCAAGCTTGCTCATTGAAATCTCAACCATGGCGCCATCATCAATTGTGCGCACCTCTCGCACTTGATAGCCAATGCCATTGACCAAGATTCCATCGCCATAGAGAAGCCCACCAAAATCCGCTGCCTTGGCCGTGAGCGTGTAATCAGTGCTGATCACCATTGAATCCATAAGGATTTGGCCAGGCATATCAAGGATGCCCAATGCCGTTGTGGCGCCTGCGGTGCAGCTCACACCAAAATCACTTAGAAATGCCGAGAGGTTTTCAGAAAATGCCATCAGTCGCCCTTTGCGTAGCCGGACACCCAATAGCCGCTTTCAACATAAGGAAGCACAACAGCAACAATGCTCATTAACGAAAGTCGCAACCCACGTTGTAACCCTTGCGTTAAAAAAATCATTGCTATAGCGCCCCCACCATTGCAGTAATGCTTGGAGTTCCGCTGTTAATAGATACCACGCGCAACCGCACATAGCGCACCGGGCAGCCGCTCAAACAAAAACCATAAGTGCCGTTAATGGTAAACGTTGTATCAGCCCCTGATTGATCAAGGTTGAAATAGTTTGAGTCATCCAAGCTTCCCTCAAGCCGGATTACTACGTTAGTACCAATGCTGCTAACGGTTACCTGGAAAGTCAGTGCACCTCCCCCAGTCTCAACGCTAGTTCCAGCGCCTGCCGCTGTCAGTGTTCCTAGCGACGCTGTTTCAAATCCGGCGTAATCTCCTAATGCCATGGCAAAGCTCCTGTTGGTTCCAGTTTAATTGGCTGAATCCTCTGCCTTCATTTTTTTGGCAGTGACCTTAGCTGCTGGCAATTCAAGAGTTGCCTTGCCCATGCGAGTCAAAATCTGAACGTCGCGTTTGCTCAAGTTATAAATTTTGCCGGCTTCTACAAACTCACCGCTGGCGATGGTGTCGCGAAGAATCAGAACTTGCATAAGAGAAAAGGGGCGGAAACCGCCCCCAGTGTGTGTGTCTAGCTAAGGCCAGAACTATCAGGTGGTCAGAGCGTCAAGCATTGCAGAGAACGACTCAGGGTGACGAACCGCAATGTCGAGATCTTGCAAAGCAACAACACGAACAGTCCCGCTAGTGGAAGCGGTGTAAGGGTCAACCATCAGGTCGAGGCTGCCCCACATGCCCACAATCAGATCGGCAAAGTTGCCGAAGATGATGGCTGAGCAAACACCAGATGCAGAACCCTTGGTCAAGGCGCTGCTTACCGTGTTGGTGATGGCCGTGTTGTAGGAATTCATCCGACCATCAACACCAAATACAGGGGTGTCCCCATAGGTGGAGTTGGTGAATGTGTTTTTCAGCTTGCCGCGCACCTTGGAATTGGTGAGGTAGTTCAGGCTGCCAAGGTCGGCATTGTCCTGAGCCACTTCAGTTTCTAGGGCGATGATGTTGGACAGAGTGGGAGCAGCGCCGTTTGTGCCACCAGCGACAGAGCCAATGCCAGAGGTAGCAAGGATGCCGGTGGGCTGGTTAGAAGAACCAGAGCCGTGGATAGCGGCGCGGTCAATTTCCAATGCAAGCACGGTGGCAAGATCGTTCCTGACAAACGTCTCGACGTCGATGCTGCTCTGGAGCAGGAGTTTGCGGCTGATGTCGGTGAAAGCACCCAAGGTTTTGGGGCTCATCGTCACCTGATCAAAGGCTTGCTGCGATTCGGTGGGAGAACCGGATTCAGCCACCCAGTAACCAGTAGCACCACCCGTTTGACGGGGGATGGCAATGTTGCCTTGCAGGCCGGTCAGCATCTGAGTGCCGAGGCCCATCACAACTGCCTTGTTACGGAGCAGATCAATGAAGTTGGCGATAAGCAGATCGGTCGCAACAGTGTTACCACCAGCAGATGCAGTGCCAACAGTCAGGTCGCGGCGCAGCACCTCAGCAGGCACCATCAGACCACGGGACTCTTTGCCCATTGCCTTGGCAGCGGCATCGCTCACTTCAAACTCGAAGCGGGCAGCCTCTTGGCAGCGGCGGTCAGTGGGATGAGCCAGTGCGTTGATGGCACGCACAAAGGAGAATTGACGGGTTTCAGCTTCGGTTAGGCCGATGTCAGCAGCTTTGTCATTGACGGGCTTTTGGGCAGAACCCATACGCTCCAGAACAGCAGCGCGTGCTTCGTCGATGCCTTTGCCGCCGCCGATCAGGGCCGAGGAAAGGTCAGTCATGTTGTGCTTGTCGCAAAGGGCAGTAATGCCAGCAATACGGGTGCGCTCGGCCTCAGCCGCTTCAGCCCGCACCACTGAGAGATCAGGGGTGTTTTCCATTGGAACCACGGGAGTGGGTGTGGGTGTTGTTGCGGCAGTGGCCGCGAGTTGAGAGTCGAGAGCACGCCCAACACCAACCGTTGGGTCAGCGGGGATGCTCACAATGCTCACCTCGTATGGCGTCCATTTGGTCGCCACGAAATCTTCGGCACGCTGTTGCATGTCGTTGATCTCATACGCAAAGGAGACATTCCGTAGAACGCCATCCTTCACATCAGCCAGAATCTCTTGCGCAAACGCATTCCGACTAAACCGCACGGTGGAATATCCGCGCTTGCTTTGCTCATCGATCCAGGCTCGCTCTACTACACCAACAACCTTGTTGGGGTCATGGTTCCAGAGAAGTGGGGCTGCATCACTGAGCCGAGCAAGATTTGCGGCACCTGCTTCATGGCTGAGGATTTCATTGCCAAACGATCTAGCAACACCAAACTCAGAGCTGAAGGGGAAGGTGAAGGTTCGACCTTCTGTATCAGTAGCAGCACGCTCAAATTGAACGGGCTGAAAGCGGCGCAGATTCTGTTTTTCTTCCTGACGCTCTGCAGGTGCAGGCGCATCGGGTTCTGTCATTGTTAGTAAACGCTCAGGAATTATCCACAGCTTACAAATACCTGCAGGATCTATTTCACCTTGAACCACTTCACAGGCACGAGGACCTTGGTAAAGAGCGCAATTGGCGCATTGCATCCCTTCAGATGCAAAGGGATTGTTGGCACCGTCAACGTAGTGAGCACCGTTGGCACCAATGGATTGATCAAAGGTGCCCAGCTCTTCAGTAATTGATTCGAGTGCGTTGTAGAGCAAGCCCTGCCGGGCACTCATGTCGGCACTTAGTTTGCGCTTCTGGCTACTCATTGCGCTAGTGGTGGCTGTGTATCAACGTTATCCATTGCTGGTGCAGGTTCTGGCGTGGCTGTTGAAGTGTCAAAGGTGAGCCCCAGTTCATCGGCCAAATCAAGTTCGCGGCGGCGCTGCTGGAAGATCTCCTCAATATCACCACCGTTTTCAGCAATGATTTCTGCCTTGGTGGTGTAGCCAGCCATTTCAGCCTCGCGATAAGCGGCCACCTCTTTTTGCGGGTCAACCCAGGCCCACCCGCGATACATCCACCGCACCTGGCGATAGCGTTCTGGGTCGGCCTCATAGACAGGCAGATTCAAGGCGCCACTCAACACGGCCAATTCAAGCCACTGCTCAAACACCCGTTGATGCAGGTTTTCGGTCAGCCAGTGCTGGAGCATCCGCCAGTTGTCGCGCTCCTCAAGTAGTGAAAGTCTGCTGCTGGAATAGTTGGTTTGACTGAAATCGTGGCTGATGCTCTCAAACGAAACACCCAAGCCTGCGCTAACAGCACGCAGCATCCCGCGCACAAAAGGTTCAAACTGCCCATCCGGTGCATCAAGCGAAGGGACACTGACCGACTCGCCAGGCGCTAAATACTTGAACACCCCCGGCTCAAACGATGTCACCCGCTCGCCATCCATCACATCATCGCCAATCAGTTCCCCCTCAGGTGAAGAGATGAACCCCATCAGCGCACTTGATGCACGTGCCCGAATAACTTCTGCTTCGGTGTAGCCCGCCAAATGATGCAGGCTCTTGACTGCGGATGCGAACCAGCTAATCCCCCTGGTCTGTCCTGGCCGCTCGGTCAAGAACAGGTGCAGGATCTCATCTGCTGAAATGCGTGTGCGTTGCTTGGCTGTGTCAACCGTGGCAGCAGGGAATGTGTAATCGCCTGGATGCTTATTGCGGAACCAGTAGGCCACAGGGCGCTCCCAGCTATCAAGCTCCACACCCATCCGCACTTCGTTTTTACTGTTCGGCGCGGTGCCGTTGAAAGTCTCGTCTAGCTTGTCGGCTTCAATCACCTCAAGTGCCAAAGGAATCTTGGAACTACCGAAGGGTTGTTTGACCATGCGCACCAATACTTCGCCAGACTCCGCCACGCTGCGGATTACCAGCCTTTCGATGTCAGCAAAACAGAGCTTGCCTGCGGTGTGGCAATGCTTGGCCTTGCTCCATGTAGCCCAGGCTGCTTCGATGGCGTCGTTGGTGGGTTGGTCAAGCTTGTTGCCGCGTTGCTTTTTGACCTGCGCTTGAAAGGGAATTCCGTTCCCCACCACATTGGAAGCAATGGTGCGCAATGCTTGCCTTGCATAGTCAGAATCCCTGACCAGTTGTCGCGCTCGATTCCTAAGAGATGTAAGGCTTGCTCGTACCTCTGCATCTGCACTGGTCCCACTCGTTACCCAGTCAGCCGTAAGCCTGCTAACGCGGGCACCTTCAAACATGCGCCGGCGGGGTGCCTGCGTAGGGGCAACGCTTTCGCGGTTGAATAGCTCGCGGATGGCAGAACGAACGCCCATCAGAACCTCACGTAAAGACTGGTCGGATTGCCAAGGCCATTAGCAATCAACGCGGCTTTTTGCTCACGTATCACCATTGTCTTAAGCCTACTTTCAAGCATGACAAGATCAGCCATATCCATCTTCTTTAGACGCCTAGTTCCAATGGTGTATTCAGCAACAGCGCCGCCCGACACAATTGCCCTGATGGTTGCCTGTACGGAGTCAAGATCTTTTTGAGATTGCGAACGGCCATCAAAGGCGCCAGGTGTGCCCGTGTAATTGAGCGCAGCCTCAACTATTGATTGCCCAGCGCCAAGGGTGTGAGAAACACTGCCTGCGGTTGCTACTGCCTGCCAATACCAAGTCCCAGCATCAAAGCCCGCACTGGTGGACGCTGCAATCGTGAACTGCCAGCCTGAGGCGTAGTTGCTACCAACAACCGTGGCACCTTCGCTAGCAGCGTTGAAGCGCAGGTAATAGGTCAGCGCGTAGGTGCTGCTGGTGATTGCATTGCCAAGCGAATCGGTGGCTTCATTGTCCAGCCATTGGACAGTGCTGCCCGCCCTGATTGTTGCTGGAATCTGCATTACCAACCAGACACAAAGGAAGACGCTGCAGCCTTCTGTGTAGATGTTACCGATGGCTTCCTTGCTTCAGATCGGCCTTCTAATCGCGCCTGTAGTTGGTCCCAAATTGTGCGCCTGTCAAAGCGACGATAGATCAGATGCAACGCAGCCACGCTATAGACGCAGGTATCAAGCGCCTCGTTTCGTGCGTTGCTCTTTTTGACGTACTCGCTCAATGGCATCCCTGCCCTATTGAACCGGGTGACCTTACGTTCTGCGGTTAGCTGCTCAAAATACTCCTGCGTAGCCGCAGCGCCAAAATGCAAATACCCAGGGCCTGGTTCTGTGTTCGTGCGTAGGCGGCCAAAGATCGTATCTTTGATGGTGTCGGTTCCCACGCTGTAAACCGATGCGCCGCGCTTGATCGTTCTTCCCTTGAGGTTGAGATCCACCTTGCTCTCACGCCCGATGGGTGGCTTGCCTCTTGTGCTCGCACCTTTGATGGCCACTACCAGTTGACCTTTGCGTGGTTGTCGGCAGTAGCTGTAAACCTCAGAGGTGCAGTGGCCAGAGTCAACGCAAGCAGCCATCACCCGGAGTTTCTTGCCATCGGCCCTGGGATATTCCCCTTCAATCAAAACGTCAAGCTGCTTCCATAGCTCAGTGCGGGTCGGGTCGCCCCATAGCTCGGTGTGCTCAATGAGCCATGCTTCCTCATCTTTTCCATGCCCCCAGATCGAGACAGCAAGGCGATTGTCTTGAACGTCCACCCCAGCCGTCAGACAAAGCACCCCATCAGGAACAAACCCGCGCTCGTACTTCTCAACGCGCTCCATCAACCCCTCAGCATCAATCCGCGTCCCGGTTTGCTCGTCCCAGGTTTCAGCAAGCCGAGTATTTACAAAGGTCTTCAGCAACGGGGCATCACCCTTGGCCCTGAGAAAGTCATCCACCAACTCAGCCCAGCTCAGCCAACCAAGTGGGGAATACAACCCAGACAAGTGGAAGCCCGCTGTCTTGCCATCACCTGGAGCAGTAGCCCGCCACTCCCCCGCCGCCAGCATCCTCCCCTTGTTGACTTCGCTGAATTGTTCTTTGCAGTGCTCGCATTCATACCTTGCGGTTTCCGGCTGATCCTTCTCCCACTTCATCTGCGGCCACTTCAGCCATTGCATCTCACCGCAAGATGGGCAGGGCACAAAGAACCGCCTTTGATCTGATCGCAAATACTCAGCCTCGATCCGGCTGCTTCCCTTCACCGTTGGCGTTGACGTAAGCAGAATCTTCCGCCTAGTGAATGTCGTGGTCCTACGTTCCGCCAAACTCACCGGGTCACCTTCCCCGTCAACATCTGCAGGGAATGCGTCAACCTCGTCAAGGAACAAATACCGACAAGGCATTGATCGCAAACCACTGGCACTGTTGCTTCCGGTAATGACCAAAATGCCGCCGGGATACTCCTTGGCAAAAAGCGTGTTGCCTGAATCCCTGCTCCTGGCTGGTGCGATCCGTTCCCTTAAACAAGGGGTTTCACTAATCAAACTTTCAAGCCTTTGCTTTGATAAGCGCTTGGCCATCTCAACCGTGGGTTGAACCAGCAACATCGGACCAGGCGCATGGTGGATCACGTACCCCAGGAAATTGCTGCCCGCTTCCGTCTTTCCTGTCTGCGCTGCAAACATCATCACCACCCTTTGCGCAGGATGGCTACTGCTCAGGCAATCCATGGCTTGCTTCAGATACGGGGTTCTACTCGTTCGCCATCTCCCCGGTTCTGATGATGCCTTGCTGCTCAGCATCCGGTGCTCGTCTGCCCACTCGCTCACTGTCAACTGCGGCTCAGGGCGCAACCCCGACAGGAACGCCTCCCGATAAACAACACTCGCCTCAAGCATTGGCCAATCTCTCAAGCGCCAACACCAGCTCCTGACTAAGTGCCATGTGAATTGTGGCCGGGTCACTCTCAGCCGCCAGTTGGTTTGCCAAACGATCCGGGATATTAACAAGCGCCTCCCTTACGGTCTTGGCCAAATTGAATGCTTCCTTCTTTACTGCCTCAGCCGACACCAATTCACCCCGCTTTGCATCCACCTCCAACTTGCTCAACTCCGCCTGGTAGTGCTCCCTTCTCTCCCTGCTCACATTCAGCTCAGGGATCGCATCATCTGGTAACTGCTCCACCCGTGCCTGCAACTCCTTTGCCGTCTTCACTGGCTTCACCTCAACAGGATCAGGCCGACTCACCTTTGCGTTATGCGTCTTCAACGTATTCCGGTTCCATAGCTCCAATGCCAGATCGCGATCCAACCATCTTTTTTCATCCTTCTCCACAATCGCCGCAGCAATCCGCCCAGACTTCACCGCATGACTAACGGCTGGCTTACTGCATCCCTTGATCAGCGCAAACTCTGCAAAAGTTACAAGCACCCTCGGTTAAGTACCCTTACTCCTAGTTAACTGATTCTAGTTAACCTGCTTAACTTACTTAACTCTTGCCTGGGGTTGGGGATGCCATTCCTTCAAACCCCTTGCGCTGCAACGGTTCGGACCTTTGACCGCTGGCGCTAGCATTTTTCTGCGAGATCGTGGACC
>Ga0114978_10003106_pt1 | contig 13626 bp, 11 predicted proteins | sample S_140212_EF_Meta_FD_87027 | JGI IMG/M metagenome (GOLD analysis project Ga0114978, IMG submission 87027) | Freshwater microbial communities from Lake Simoncouche, Canada to study carbon cycling - S_140212_EF_MetaG | ecosystem: Environmental > Aquatic > Freshwater > Lake | place: Lake...
CCGTTGTGCCGCGCGGCGGAATGAGATTCGATGAATCGACGGCGACGTGGGGATTACAGGCGTGTATGGTTCCCGAGAGTTCCCTTACAGGCGCCGGTATCAAAGTTGCCGTCCTCGACACAGGCTTCGATGACAAGCACCCCGACTTCCGTGGGCGAAGGGTGACCAAAAAGCTGTTTGCGTCAAATAGTTCACTTGATGACACCCACGGACACGGCACTCACTGCATCGGCACGGCTTGTGGTCCGTTGCATCCAGGTAGTGGGCCGCGTTATGGAATAGCACACGAAGCGGATATTTATGCCGGAAAAGTGTTGGGGGACAACGGGTCTGGCACTGATCGGTCGATCATCGCGGGCATAGATTGGGCGCTGGATCAGGGCTGCCACATTATTTCGATGTCGCTGGGAGCAGCGACTAGCATCGGGGATTCACCGAACGATGATTACGAGCAGATTGGTAAGGTCTGTCTCGATGCCGGGACGTTGGTCATCGCGGCGTCAGGCAACGAGAGCGTACGGCCGGGCCTGATCAGTCCCGTCTGTTCGCCTGCCAATGCATCCACGATCATGGCCGTCGCCGCCGTCGACCAGGCCTTTCAGGTTGCCAAGTTCTCGTGCGGTGGCATGAACCTCGGACAGGACGTCGACATCGCAGGGCCGGGAGTCGGTATCTTGTCGGCTCTTCCCGGCGGGCGTTATGATCGCTACGATGGGACGAGCATGGCGACGCCACACGTGACCGGCGTGGCGGCACTCATCGCACAGTCAGAGGGAACCTTCCGTGGCTGGGCGCTTTGGGCAAGACTGCAGCAGCTAGCTCGGCCACTTGGGTTGCCCGCCCGCGACGTGGGGCGGGGCTTGGTGCAGGCGCCGCTTGAGTGATCGGCGGTATGGCGAGAGGAGAATCGACAATTAACCCTAAAGAGGCACAGAAGGTCAACGTTACGGTCCGCATCGGGAAGGCGGACGTCGAACGGTTTGACGAGATCGTAGCGGCCCTCCAGGAGGGGGGGCTCGCCGACCTACAACTCCACAAGCGTTTTGGCATCGTTAATGGAAGCGTCAGCTTGGTGAGAATTGAAGCCCTGGCCCTCATTCGTGGGGTTGCTTCGCTGCGCGTAGATCAGGACTACAAAGCACAGTGATGTCTGGCGAGTGGCCTCCTGTCGCCCAAAAAATTGCGTCCTGTTTCGGCATCAGCCCACGCGAATTAAGACAGACCATCGGGACTTGGAACGAGCGCGAAATTGAATCCAGCGGCGACATTTGCTGGGAGTCGGGAAGCTATTCCCTCCTGGAAGCTAGTGGATCCCCTATCGGAATCGGTAGCATCGCTTCGCCTGTGGGACCACTTGGTCGTCCTCGCTAAGCCAACTAATATCAGCGACCACGGGCCACTTGTGTAGGCCGGAACGTGTCATGCTGTTCTAAACGCCTGCTAACTCAGTGAGGCCATAATGTCTAGTGCTTTAAACCTTTTTAATCGTCCACGCAACGTAACTTTGTGAAGCTTGGTCTGTGGACGGGTACTCTGATACTTATAGTTGCAATGGTAAGGGCCTTAGCGTTGTCGATCGACATGGGCTCGTGAGGGGGCTGGGTGGGTAGTCCCTGTGCGGCCTCTCGCTGTGGGCCTCATGCATGCCGTGCATCAAAAAAATGAAAGAAGGAACATCGTGGCAGCCAGTTGTCGTGCAAGAAAGCGAACGGCCTGCAGTCGCAGGGCATTTATAACGCGTGTAGCGGCGAGTGCTGGGGCCGTGTCCCTCGTGCGACGCCACGCTGCTGGTCAGCCTGGCGGCGGTCCGGTGCGCTTTAGGCAGAGCGCGCTTAACCTTCCGGCTGGTGATGAAGTGTTTAGAAAGTATGCGGCAGCCGTCAGGGCGATGCATCAGTTGCCCCTCACGGATCCTCGGAATTGGCGGAGGCAGGCAGATATTCATGTTAATCACTGCGCCCATGAGAACGGCCTTTTTCTTCCGTGGCATCGGCATTACGTCAATCAGTTCGAGCAAATCTGCGGAGAGCTCATTGGCGACAAGAGCTTCGCGGTGCCGTACTGGGACTGGACAAAACAGGGAGGTCAAATTCCGGATGCTTTCTACGACATAAATGAGCTCAATGTGACATACTGGAAAGATGATGGGAATGGGTCGTCCCCAGGTTGGGGGTCAATAAGGACGCAGGGGGTTCGCGGTCTCAGTAAGGGACAACGACTCCAAGATGATCCTGTGCGTGGGGGAAATTTTACCACGCAAAGGCTGCGGCAAATATCAAGCACGCCAAACTACAACATTCTAGTAAGCCAGCTTGAAAACTCACCTCATAACACAGCCCATGTCCTCGTTGGTGGGCAAGCCGCCACTCCTCCCGTAAATGGTTTTATGGGTAGCGGATTGTCGCCCTTGGATCCATTGTTTTGGCTCCACCACTGCAATGTCGATCGGATTTGGGCGGAATGGCAGGTGTCCGGCAATAGCACTCCTCGTTTTAATACTGATTTCAGAGCGCAGTTCTATGATGCTACTGGCACGCGGCTTGATCTTGCGGCCGACGGAAGCTTAAACTCCGACAGTCTTGGGTATGCTTACGACACCATGGCTGCGTTCGGCGGAGCATTGGCACTGGCCGCAGCGGCCGGGGTAGATGCCTCTCAGGCGTTTGAGCCTTCAGAGGCGGCCATGGTGGAGGAGCGCCTGCTCGGCTCAGTGGATGTCGATGCTCTCCTTCCGGTAGACTCTGCGACGTCGTTTTCGATAGCCATAACTCGCCTAGCAGATACGCTTTCCGAGACTCGGCCTGTACGGGGTGTTGAGTTGCCCAGCGTAGCGGCGATTCAATCTTTTGGCGGTAAGCCCGAGGAGGCATTATCACGATTCGGTAAGCCTCGCGACATTCGCAAGAGGGTTTATGCGGTCGTTCGCAATCCTCGCGCGGAGTCAGTTCTCGCGGCTACGGTAAACGTTTTTCTGAACTGTCCATACCTTTCCCGTGGAACACCATATACTGACGAGCACTATGCGGGCGGCTTCTCGTTTTTCGGTGGTCATGGTGACGGAGGGCACGCTGACGGACATTCCGATGGGAGCGACCACGTTCCTGTCAAAGATGTGTGGATAGATATCACGGATGCTATAGAACGGCTGGGACTATCGAATGAGGCGGCGTTGCAGGTCCAATTATTCCCGGCCGCTGAAGGAAATCCGAATTTGGGTTCAGTTCGCTGCGAGTCGATTAGGGTCGTGTCGGCCTGACCTGACAACTAGAAGTATGTTGTGGCTAGGTGTTAAGTGAGGGATGTGATGCCCCACGCTCACGGGTTTTGGAGTTTATGTGCCATTAGACTAGACGTCGCACGGCGGAAAGCGTTGTTTCTTGCGGGGTTTGCTATCGCTGCGGAGTCAATTACAGCGTGTACTGCCGATGACGGTGTCGAGGCAGTCGTTGTCGGTCCTCTTTCTGCCAGGCAGCGACGTCTGGTCGCTCAGTTTGAAGTGCCGGGACGCAGCGTAGCCTCAGATGCCTTTCCAACTCATGTCGAGGCAGAGGTTGTTGCGTGGAACGCTGATACGCCGTGTGTAATTGAAGCTTTTATCCTAGTGCCACAAGAGCGAGCATCGGGGCCCGGGCATTCAGTGATTGATTCTCGGTCATTTCGTCGCTTACCGTTCGGGAGAATGGACGTTGTTGCCCCCTTCACGCCCGGAGCGAAAGTGAAGTTATTTCCATACGAGGCGGCAGAGGTGGTTCGTCTGACGCTCGCGCAGGGCGACACTGTTCTTGTGGGTATTGAGGCGATGCCTTTTGTTGAGGTTGTCACTGAGAAGCCGCGACCCTCTGCCGACATCAAGGTGCGAGGCGTGGTCAACTGGTAGCTGTAAGCCGCTAACTTACGCTACGCTATATATAGGGGCCCAACCCCTTCTTGTGGGGGGGGGGGTGAATCGATGCGGGAGAATGCCTCTTCCCCCCGGAGGCTCTTCCTATGTTCGACACCGATCTCTACCAGCAGGTCCTGGGACTTTAGGCCCCTTGGAGGGTGGCTGATGTGAAACTGGACGTCGAATCGACACAGATCCATGTCCACGTCGAGCACGCCGAGGGGAGCCAGTGGGCCTGCCCGCATTGCCAGAAAAAACTTGCCTGCTATGACCACGCCCCCGAGCGAAGCTGGAGGCACCTCAGGGCGATTGCACCATATCTCAAATACTGACAAGGACTTTCAGCAGGTAGTCCTCATTCCATCCCGCTGAAAGACGCTTGTTCTTCACCCCGAGCTTGGCCGTCTTCTCGTTCTTGAGCAGCATCAGCGCGATCCTTCGGAGAATGCTGAAGTTGGCATCGGCGTTGCCCTTCCGGATACGGCAATGATCCTCTCTGAACGTTACATCCAGTTGCCGGTGCAGCTCATTTTTAATCGCCGAATGTCCTCTGACTATCGCGGCAAACGTCTTGACAGGCATCTTTCTCGTAAAAATGTAGTAACAGACCAGCTCAGCAGACATCGCTCAAACTCAGCCGGAGACAGCATCGAGAAGATCGCATTGAATCGATCATGCGAAGGGATTCCCGTGCCCAGGTCGAGAATCTTTCGGAACCATCTCCGCTTCATCAAACCGAAGTCGGCAATCGCAACGCAATCGTCGGCGCCGCAGATCACCGCGCAGGTCGCGATGACGATAAAGTTTTATGAGCGGGTATGTAACCTTTCGATGACGTGGGTCGGGAAGCGTCGTGAAATGGACCTGAATCTTAACGCTCACTGACTTCGAAATGGGCATCATGAATCCTCCATGAAGATCGCAGCCCGACCGATCACCGATGCACCTTCGGAGACACCACGGACGGGATTGCCTCATCATGCCAGATTACCCACTATGGCCCAATCGCCCTGCAGAAGCTGCTGAGGAGGCAAACTTGAAGATCGCAACATCCATCGAGAAGATGCCGGTCACTCCACCGGATCAGCCAACCGCGCCAGTTTGCGCAGCACACGCCCAGACAGTCGACGGAGGTTTGAGGACTGCCTCCGAGATCGTTCGCGCCAGATACGCGAATAGGGAGTCTGGATGCCACCGAGATCTCGAAGCGCCGACTCAACACCTTGAATCATCGAGCCCTCGAAGTCGAATGTCTCGGACGTTCGGCTCGCGAACGTAATCGCCTCCCACAAGAGAATCGTCTGCGCTCCACTGTTGCGGAGATCGGGATCTGCGCCGCCGAGCAAGTAGAACGCGCACCTGGCATCATAGACCATGTACGCGGCAGCGTGAACGCGGCCTTGAGCATCTTCGGCAATCAAAGCCAGCCGACCGGCGTTCTTGGCACAAGCCTCGTCGAGACGCTCGACCTGCTCTAGTCTTTGTAGAACAGGCATCCCTTGCCTCTTCATAGTCATGGCGTACATACCGAAAACCTCGGCGACGTCCCGAGCCTCTCGCACACGAACTCCGCGCTTGGAAGCATTCCGGACGCGGGTGCGAGCCGGCGTACGCATCAGTTTCCAGACTGAATCCAAGTTTTTCAGGTCGGGTATCAGATAGGTGTAACGCGTTGTCTGTTGGAAACCATTCCAATAGAACGGCAGCCAATTCGTAAGGCTCTCGTGCAGATGCTGCTCGATGGCGGTATCTGCGGGCAACCGTCGAATAAATCCCTCGAGAATCGTGTGCTCTTGGGAGAGCTTTTCGGCATACTTGGCCGTGCTCGGCGTCGACAAAACCCCCAGTTTCTGCGTCAAAGGAGGCATCCCGATACAGCGGCGCCCATTTATGTCTTGGGAGACGAGAGGCCAAGCCGCCTGTAGGTTTTCACCTTCTTGTAGCGTGAGAATGGTATATTGGCTTGGCGCAACGGCATCCAGCCACCAGGTGCGGCAATACATACTACCCGCAGGCGACAAGTCGACCAACCGATCGTACGCTTGCCTCGCTTCCGGGGTGTTGTCAAGTTCTTGAATTGACATTATCGTTGAGCCCTTCGTGTCTTTACCACGGAAATCCCGAATCAGATGACCCGCCGATTCCCCGTCAGGATGAATCGTTCAAAACCTGCCCTCCGGCATCGCGATGCCAGAAAGCTCGCCTCACTCCTCGACCAGGTTGTCACACTGTCCGCCTAGACTGCGAACGTCGTAGCCAGCAGCCTGTCGTTCGTCCCCTGCCGTTCGATGCGCAAGCCGACACAGCCGAAACACCTCACCTAACTGCGTCTCACGTGGATTAAGGTCAGGAATGATTTTATCCACGGACCGCTAGTGCATGACGAAGTGAGTGCGGTAATTGCACCAACTGTCGAGGATCGCGAAGCTTTCAAACCCAGCCCTACGGGCTGCCCGTTCGAGTCGCCGCGCACTGATAAAAAAACCGGCCATTTTAGGTTGATAGACGGGCAGTAAGGTCGTCAGCAGCATTTGTTTTCTTCCCATGCCAAGTTGGTGACGCTTCGCGAGGTCAGGGTTGTCAAACAGATAGAGCGATCCGGTGGGTGCAATCACCTTGCGCAGCGCCCGCAGGACTTTCTCCCAACGGAATGGGTGCACATAAAAAAAGGCATTGTTCACGAAAACAGTATCGAATTGACGATCGCTGCGGAGAACCTCGTCGCAAGATCCGCAGCGCAACCCCGCCTGCCGCGTCCGCTCCACCATGACAGGGGACGTCTCGCAACCCTCGGCGTTGAAACCGGCATCCACAAAACGACGCAGGATTTCCCCAGAACCACATCCGTAGTCAAGGATGCGATCATTTTGACGCAGCTGCATGATATCGCGAATCTTCTCGAAGAAAAAATCAAACGTCGATTCCAACATGTCTCCATGCGTGTCCGTCGCCGTGTTCCAGTATTGGAATGCGACTTTCTCGGCGTGAGACGGCGAGTAACAGATGCGCGAGAGTTCAATGAGTGCGGGAATATCTATCATGATTTCCGATGCTTCTTTTTTTTCAGAAGAGATTGACCGAACGAGGTTCGAGGAGCCAACCTAAGGCAGTTGCTGCGGTCGGAATTTCTCAGCTGACCACACCCTGAACTGCTGCGGGGAAGGGGGATGCTTGCAAAGTGTCTCAGCATGCTGGCAACCCGTCAACAGACGTCGACTGTGTGTGCTGGAGTTGGGGGTGCTCGGCCCGTTGTGAACGCGGGATTTCGGCCTTGGTCCGCCGTCGGTGTGGGGCCGCTCCGTCGCCTACGCCAGTATCGGCCCCGCCGACAAACCACCCACAGGCTCGCTCCCCAGGTGTTCCAGCCCGCGCGTGGCTTGTGGATGGCCCCGCGGGCGTATGGCTAGAACTTCTGAATGGCGTCGAAGCCGAGCATCGTTTGATTCGTGCTCACCCCGTCGTTGAAGGGAAGCACGCCGCTGTTGCCACTGAAGAAGTCCCAGCGGAAGCAGGGGCGAACGATGACATTCGCATTCGGCACCCAGTTGGGGCCGACGGTGAGCGAGAAGTAGTTGCCAGGCAAGGGGACGTGATTCGGGTTGCTTGGCCGGTTGAGCCCGACACGCGTGCCGTCGACGTCGTCAAACCACTCAAACCGCGCGCCCCACTTCCAGGTGTCGCTGGCTGACCAATAGAGATACTGGTCGATGCCGGTCCAGAGTGCCGTGCTGCCGTCGGGGAGGCCCTTCGCCTGGGTGCCCAGCCACTGGTGGAAGACATACTCGACGTTGTCCGTGGGGCGAACTTCGAAGATCAGGCTGTAGCGGGTGCGATTGGCCGAGGCGAGGATCGGGGCCGGCTGGAAGACAGGGGAGAAATCGTCGCATTCGTCACCGCTGATGATCGCAAACGACGTGGCGAGGGAGTTATCGTCGTTCTTGAGGCGGGCGCGGCCGAGGAAGTTGGCCCGGGCGTAGCCCGACGAGAGCGCGTTCCATCCGTTGACGAGGCCGGCGTTGACTTCGAGGTTGTCGCTCGCCCGCCAATTGGCGAGCCCGCCCCAGTGGGTGAACGGTCCGGCGAATTGATAGCTGTAGGCTTTGGTGTAAAAGAAGTTGCCGACGGCAGGCAGGCCTTCGTAGCCGACCACGGAGTAGAAGTGGCCGAGCTTGACGTTGAGATCTTGGCTCCCCGCCTCGGCGTAGAGCTGCGGCATCGCCAGCCCATAATACTCGCCGCTGTTCCAGTCGTGCGCGCGACTGGGGCTGACCTCCCATCCGGTCGATTGGGCGAGGAGATAATCCTCACCGTAGATCAGGTCGGCCCGGTAGCCGATCCCCGCCTCGCCGTCACCGGGGAGCGTCTGTTCGCCGACGAGGTAGACCTGATTGAGCATCGGCTCGTTGGCCCGGTCGACGGCGTTGTACGGGCCGTTGAACTTACTGGCAGGGCTCGCGAAGTTGCCCATGAAGCCGCCGTCGATCCAGCCATACACGCCCGCGCGCTCGGGCTTCCCGAACAGATACCACTCCTGTCCCTTGGGGATGACGCCGTCCATGACGCCGTCGTCAAGCACCGGGTCGAAGCGTTCGAACTGCCCTACCTGGTCAGCCCGCCCCACGAAGTCGGATTCTTGAGCCCTGCCGACCGTGGCGATCAAACTGCCGGTCAGAATCACGGCCACCATTCGCTGGGCTCCTGGCCCACAGAGTCTCCGGTCCAACGCCATTCGATCCCTCCTCTTGCTCGATCCACCGGGGAACGCGAGAGCACCCTCCGCGATGCTTCCGCAGGACGCGGATCCAGTCCTCCATCCATCGGCGCAGTCGGCCCTCCAACCGTGACGGCTGCCACCGACGGACGAACCGTCGCAGATCGCTTGCCCTTGGACCCCGATCCGCACAAGCTTCCGCGACTGCCCATTCCCCCCAAGCCGTCGATCCGCGACGCCAGCGGAGGCGCTTGTCACCCGGTCGCGGCTGTCGCGGGGGGGAGTCCTCAAGGGAGACTGACAGAGACGCCGATGGAACGGGCAGTGCGGGTCGTGCGGAATGAGGGGGTTCTGCGGATGGGGGGACGCTTCGTGCGAGCGATACAGTTTGTGGTGCTCCTGATGGGAGTAGCCTGGCTCGCTGCTTCGGCAGGAAGAGCCTCGGCGCAGACCTACGGCATCGATTTCCGCAACACCCTCATGCCAGCCTCGGGCGGCATGGCGGGCACGAGCGTCGCCGCACCGCAGGACTTTATCTCGGCGATCAACGGCAACGCCGCGGCCCTCACGCAGTACGAGGGGACGCACTTCACCATCGGCGGCGCGTTCGTCGGCCCGACGGCCCGACTCTCCCAGGCTGCTCCCCTCCCGCTCCTCGGCGTCCAGCCGTTCTCCCAAAAGAGCGAAACCCCGGGGGCGGTCGTGCCGGCGATCGGCGTCTCCCAGGAGCTCGACGGCTTCGCCCTCCCGACGACGGTCGGGATCGCCGTGCTCGGGGCTGCCGGGGGTGGCTCGAGCTACATCCAAAGTCCGGCGAGCAACGGCACCTCCTCCTACCTGCTGTTCCTCGAGTTTGCCCCGTCAGTGGCCGTGGCCCTCACGGAGCGGCTCTCGGTGGGAGCGGCGATGTTCATCGGCGACGGCTACGTCTCGGGGCCGTTTGTCGGCGTCAGCAACATGACCAACGCCTACGCCCTCCGAGGAGGCGTCGGCATCAACTACCTCCTCGGGGATGCCACCCGCCTCGGGGCCTATTACCATTCGACGCAGGCCTTCCGGTTCCCGAACGAGGCGACCCTCTTCGGCCAGACCCGCTCCATTGGCGTCGACATGGGCCTGCCGCAGACGGTGGGGCTGGGGATCTCCAACGAATCGCTCATGGATGGCAAGCTGCTGCTGGCCGCCGACGCCCTGTTCCTTGACTGGAACTCAGCCGCGCTCTTCCAGAGCATCTACAAACCGCAGTGGGTGATGCAGCTCGGGGCCCAGTACCGCGCCACCGATAAGCTCAAGCTCCGGGCCGGCTACGCCTTCGCTGAGAATCCGATCGACAACGGCTTCGGCACGTCGATCGGCCCGGTCCAGGTGCCCGGCGGGATTCCGGCGGTCAAGTACGTGCAAAGCCCGTTCGCGATCGTCAACGAACACCGCATCTCCGCCGGCTTCGGTTACAGCGACGTCATCCCCGGGCTCGACTTCGACGCCTTCGCCGGCGGGATGTTCCCGGCCACCGCCTTCCTCGGTCCTTCTACGCGGGTCGACATCTGCAGCTACTGGGCCGGCCTCGGCTTCACCTGGCACTTCGACCGGCCGCAGACCCGCACGGCCACCGCCGGATCATGAGCTGTCGCTCAACAACTCCCCCCATGTTCGGCAAGGCCCGGCACGGCCTCGGGGCAGCGATCGCGCTGCTCACCATCGCAGCCTTCGACCTTCCGGCGCCCGCGGCGCCGATGGAGGTGCTGCGGCTCCGGCCGGGTGCGACGGCTTCTGAGACCGAGCGTGACGACCTCGAGACCGACCGCGACACCTTCACCTTCGCCCCGACCACGGCCGGCGCCGGCCGCACGATCACCGAAGCCTCCTATTCGTTCATCGACAACGCCACTGGCCCGGAAGCCCACAGCTTTCCGGAGCTCCTCGTCCGCCGCGGGATCGGCGAACGGTTCGAGCTGCGACTCGGCGTCAACTACGAAGCCGGTGGCCCCGGGCTCGCCTCCGGAAATCAAGTCGGCGGCGAGGATCTCATCTCGGAAGAGGAGAGCCGGATGCTCTATGGGGCCAAGCTCGAGACGACCGATCAAGCCGGGTGGATCCCGATGTCAGCGTTGATCGTCCAGGGATTCACGCCGCTCTACGGGCCGACGCACCAATCGACGATGATGGTCGGCGAAGCGTGGGCCTGGCGCTTCGCCAACGGCTGGGAATGGCGCTCGGGCCTACGCTGGGGCACCGGCTGGGCCGAGCAAGACTTCTTCAACCAGTGGGCCCCCTCCACAGCCCTCAAGATCCCGCTCAACGCGCGGTGGGAGGTGCACGCCGAGTATTTCGGGATCATGACCACCGGCAAGGAGAAGCCGATCAACGTCCAATACGGCAGCTGTGGCGGCCATGTCCTCCTCACGAAAGATCTTGAGCTTGGCCTCCGTTTCGGTTGGGGGCTCAACGACACCTCGCCAAACTTCTTCGCCAACACCGGATTCGGCTACCGCTACTAAAATCCCCGCTGCCAACCATTTGCGGTTTGGTTTCCCGTCGGGTAAGAGTGCTCGCTCAAAGTCTTCTCCGCGTCAGCCCAGGACACCTCGATGACTCCGAGAATCCTTCTCACCACGACGTCCTTCCAAGACACCCCCGGCCCCCACCACGCGGCGCTGGCTGCCACTGGCTGGGAGATCGTCACCGCCCGCGGGCCGCTCTCCGAAGCCGACACCCTCGCGCTCGTCGGCGCCATCGACGGCTATCTGTGTGGGGATGACGCGATCACGAAGCAGGTGATCGAGAAGGCCACGCCGCGGCTCAAAGTGCTGTCGAAATACGGGATCGGCGTCGACAAGATCGACGTCGCCGCCTGCACCGCGAAGGGGATCCCGCTCCTCTTCACCCCCGGTGTCAACCACACGACCGTCGCCGAGCACTGCTTCCTCCTCATGCTGGCGCTGGAGAAGAATCTTCTCTTTCACACCGACTCGACGCGCACTGGCGGCTGGAAGCGGGCCACCGGCCACGAGCTGATGGGGCAGACGATCGGAATCGTCGGCATGGGGCGAATCGGCAGGGAGGTGGCGATCCGGGCCCGGGCCTTCGGGATGCCGGTGGTCGGCTACGATCTCCACTGGGACGACGCCTTCGCCGCCGCCCATGGCATCAAGCGCGCAGCGGGCCTCGTCGACCTCTTCGGCCTCGCCGACATCGTCTCCCTCCACACCAATCTCACCCCCGAGACGCGCGACCTCGTTCGCGCCGAGACGATCCGGCAGATGAAGCCGGGGGTGCTGATCGTGAACTGTGCCCGGGGCGAGATCGTCAACTCGGCCGACATGGCCGAGGCCCTGCAAAGCGGCCGCGTCCGCGGCTACGGCACCGACGTCCTCGATGCCGAGCCGCCGCCGGCCGGCCACCCACTTACGAATCTCCCCACGTGTCTGGTCACCCCGCATGTCGGCTCGCGCACCCACGAGAGCGTCCAGCGGCAGGCGATGGCGGCGGTGACCAATCTCCTCAATTGCATGCGCGGCGAGAAACCGCTGGCGCAGATCAATCCGGAAGTCCCGGTGAAGAAGGTCGTCTGAAGCCCACCGTGTCGTCCCCGCTCCCGGAGCCCACCAGAACACCATGGCCGAGACCTTCCACGTCGTCCCCGTCGCGACCCACGAGCAGATCGTCATCTCCGCCTACCGTCACCGCGGCTACACCGCCGACGAGGCCGAAAAGGCAGCCAAGCTCGCTACCGCCGCCACGACCCACGGCATCCGCACGCACAACGCGATCAAGGCCCTCCACCTCGACGAGCTGTTCGGCTCGAAGGGCGGCGGCTGCGTGCCCGGCGCCCACATCCGCAAGCTCCCCTCCCGCTTCGATGCGACGGAGGTTTGGGACGGCAACAAGAAGCTCGGCCAGGCCGTCGCCTGGGAGGCGATCGAACGCTGCATGGCGCTGGCCGATCGGCACGGCACCGGCACCGTCTCGGTCGACAATGCCTTCCACTATCTGTGGGGAGGGGGCTACGTGATGGAAGCCGCCCGCCGCGGCTACATCGCCTACACCAACTGCACCGCGTCGCTGGCCGAAGTCGTCCCCTTCCGCGGCGTCCACCCGACGCTCGGCACCAATCCCCACTCCTGGGGCTTCCCCACCACCGACGCCGTCGGGTATCCGATCGTCATCGACTGGGCTACGTCCGTGATCGCGATGGGGCGCGTCCAGCAGCTCAAGCGCGAAGGAAAGCCGCTCCCCGCCGGCGCCGCCGTCGACGCGTCAGGCAAGCCGACGACCGATCCCGACGCCGCCGTGGCCCTCCTCCCCTTCGGCGATCACAAGGGCTACGGGCTGTCGCTGATCAACGAGATCGTTGCCGCTCTTATCGGCGGCTCGCTCCCCACGATCCGCAGCCGGGCTCCCGTGGCCGGGGAAAAGCAGGGGTGTGCCTTCTTCTTCCAGGTGATTCACCCCGACGCGATCAGCGGCACGGCGTTTTCCTTTGGCCGCTCGCAGAGCGACAACGTCAAGGCTGTCCTCGCCGACATCCTGGGCCATGGCAACGCCGGCTGCATCCTCCCCGGTCAGTTCGAAGCCGAGGCAGCGGAACGTACCTGCCGGGCCGGCGGGCTGCTTTTTTCCACCGCCGAGGTCGCCGCCCTTAACGAGTTGGCCCGCGAGGCGGGCGTAGCCGAGATCGATGCTGCCACGCTCCCGATCGCCTGACCCACCGACTCCACCAAGCCCCTTCCCCCACTCAAGACGCCCCACACACAACGCCCCCGAAGGAGCCTCCATGTCGCTGCCGATCAAGCCGAAGGACCGCTGTGGATTCGACTGCGTCTCGCTCGGCGAGGTGATGCTCCGCCTCGATCCCGGCGAAGGCCGGATCCGCACCGCGCGGCACTTCCAGGCCTGGGAAGGGGGAGGCGAATACAACGTTGCCCGCGGCCTACGGAAGTGTTTTCAGCTCCGCACGGCGCTCGTCAGCGCGTTTGTCGACAACGAGGTCGGCCGGCTCATCGAAGACTTCATTGATCAGGGGGGGGTGAAC
>Ga0114978_10003108_pt1 | contig 13623 bp, 16 predicted proteins | sample S_140212_EF_Meta_FD_87027 | JGI IMG/M metagenome (GOLD analysis project Ga0114978, IMG submission 87027) | Freshwater microbial communities from Lake Simoncouche, Canada to study carbon cycling - S_140212_EF_MetaG | ecosystem: Environmental > Aquatic > Freshwater > Lake | place: Lake...
CGTAATTTTTTTTCATCAATTTTACACACTAAAATAATATTTGATTTATATATATGTCTTCTAAGTCTTCTAAGCGAATGTCCGTGACCCGCCCTGTGAAAGGAGGGTTGTTCCCTCTTAAACCACGGCGGAGGTTTGCGAAGTCTCCTGCATACCAGTCTCCTGCAAAGACGACTGACCGGGAAGAAATCCCACAGCCTAAGGATTATAGATTTGCCATCGGGGAGACGGTGATAATTTATTTTGACGAGCGCGCTAAGCGGATTATAGGAGTCCTACCATGGAAGAACGCTAAATCTCCCCTGAGCAAAGTGTCTACGTATGGAAAAATTACTCAAGCGTCCTCTGACAAGGCGACGGTCGCGTTTACGAGACCAAGTGGCTCGTTCAGCGCTCGTCTGAAGTCGGATACCCCCATGAGCGTCGATGGCGGGTTTCCTCTTTTTGCGCTTCTGAATTCAAATTTCGTGGCCACCGACGTTGAGAGATTCGACACAAAGTCGACGAGGTCCGTGGGAGAAGCTGTCAAGGTATACTTCGACCCTATATCCGGTAAAGCAGTCGAAGAACCGACCATTTATTCTGTGATGGGAAAGATAGTGAAGCCTGGTGTGGTGGAGGTTCCCAAGGTAGTAATTAAAACAGTCGTGATCAAGGGAAACATTCCAAAGGGAAAGCGGATAGAGATATTTCTCGAAGACGGCAAGGTATCGCTTAGAAGAATGAGTGATAAATCCGTGCGCGTTCCGGGGACTGTCGTAGACTCTAAAGACGGCGTCTCAACAGTGTCATACATGGAGCCTAGAAAGAGCGACGGTCAATACGTGAAAAGATACTCTCCTACGAATATTACTGGCCAATTCGTGTCTGATCCCAGATTTGTCCGGAGGTTGTCTCCCAACCAACAGAGAGCTATTGCTATGTATAAGCCTCCAGTCCCTCCTGTATGTGTGGGCGAGCCTTTTAATCCTCGGTCTTCTGACAACTGTTTTGTAAAAGGGGTGGAGCAAAGATTAGCACCTATCATCGCCGAGAAACGCAAATTCAAAGGAACTGCAGGCGCCAACCCTCAGTGCGATTTCTCTATTCCCAAGATAGGGGCGCATCAAATGGCCGTCTACGAATTTGCGCGGATCCTTGCAAGCCGTTCTCCTAAGGAAATTGGCGGTATTCGCGGAATGCTGTGCTTCCATAGCGTCGGATCGGGGAAAACGGGGACATCACTTGGTGTTGCCCTGGCATTTTGGGGCACAAAGCGTAACATAGTCCTGGCGACGACTCCTGAGAACAACAGAGACAACAACGCTCATGTCTACACGGAGAACTTGTTCAAATTTTATCCGGACCACGTGAAGCTCGTGTTCAAAGACGCTCAACTTCCGGAGTTTACTCGTGCTCCCTTCGGCAGACAAGTGTCCGCATTCGGATCTACCATGACCGCAGGAGAAGCATTGAAACGTTGGTGCGCGGACAAGAAAAACGTCGCCCCTATGTCGAGAAGAATCAAGACGTTTAGTTTCACGGAGCTCGCGTCTAATTTAGGATTTCAAGGAACCGGTGGGGTTGGGCGTGCAAATCCCGAAGGCGATGCATTGCTCATGGGAAAGTATGGCAAACAAACCAAGAAAGAGCCGAGCAAATTGATCGGAAGTGTGCTCATCATGGACGAAGTTCAGTCTCTTTTCAAACCGAGTGGAACCAGCGAGGATTACATAAAAGCTGCTAACTGGCTCAGAGCAGAGCTGACCAATGCCAAATACAAGAAGCACATGTACGTCTTCGCGCTCACCGGAACTCCTGGTGGAACCGTGAGTGATATCCTGAGCGTGGTAAATTTTGTGCGACCTCTGAACGTGCCGAGGATCCGTCCCGAAGATCTCAATAAACATCCCGAGTGGCTCAAGGGTTTCGTGAGCTATGTAGAGCTTCGTGGAGACACGAGCGTGTACGGAAACAAAAACGTCCAAAACGTATTTTCAGAGATGGATCCAAAGTATTATGCAGGGTTCCTGAAGACTGTCAAGACGCTGACGGACACCCAACTCAAGGCTGAGAAACGTCCTGGATATATGAAAAATGCGATTGGTGCCGGAGATGCACTGACCACAAAAACGGCAATAACCGGGTTGAACTCCGCAGACGAGATCGAGAGACTCTCGCGGCGTGATTTGACAGGTGGAATTCCGGCGGTTATTCGTTTCGGACCCAAGATGAGCATCTTGTCTCCTAAGCTTCGCGAAGTGCTCAAGAGAGTTCTGTCCACGCCGGGAAAGCAATATATGTATGTCATCAATGCGGCCACCGCGTTTACTATCATGGCAGTTCTGGACTCCATGGGATACTCTAACTATGTCCCGAGTGCGTCTCCACTCGGTTCCGGAAAAAGATACGCGTTCTACAAATCTGGATCATACTCGTACAAGGGCAAGACCGTGAAAATAGAAGCCAAACAGCTCAATGCGATGAAAAAGGCACTCGCGGCTCCTTCCAACATCAACGGAGACAACATCAAGATCATTCTGGCAACTGGCACATACTACCAAGGGTTGGACACGCCAGGTCTCACCGGAGTGCACATCGTGGACCCTCTGCACGACGTTGCGGCGGATATTCAAGCCGTAGGACGTGCGCTGAGAATGTGTGGCCACTCGAAGTCTGCAGGAAAACTCGCGTCCATCTACAGATATTTCTCTACAGTGCCTCGAACCTTTACTCACGACGGAATATCCAAAAAAGCACTGCCGGATCTAGAAAAAATTGCCAAGAAGATCCTGAATTTGAATCTGAGCGCGGACCTGTCCACGGTGAACGGTCCTCCTCCTGGGAAATTACCTCCTGGCATCAACAGTTACGTATTCGCCGATGCCGTTAGAAGAAATGCTCCCGTCGCGCAGACTGAAAGGTTGTTGAAGGCGATGGCAGTGGATTGCAAGATCTTCAAAGACATGTTCCATTCCAAGGAGAACTTCCAATGCGGCAAACCGGTGTTCGTGGACGTCGCGTCATCCGGTCAGGCAGCCAGATCACCTACCGCGGCAAGATCGCCGACCACCGGACTGATTCAATTGTCGCCACTGACTCCGAGATCTTCTAAATCTTCATCGTCCAGGAGGTCTTCCTCGCCTAGAAGATCTCCGTCACCCTCTAGAATGTCTGGAAAAGCAGCTCCGAGATACTCGTCGACCGGTAGAGAACGATTTGGATCCGCTCCGAGGAGATCTCCTTCTCAAGTGGCTCGGCGTAGAGGAAGTGCAATGGCGAGATTCGACCTTCCAAACGCCGACCCGAGACTTCGTAAAGAGATCAAAAAGGAATCGCCAAGGGGGATGACATCCGATAAAAGAAATTCTCCCGCAAAGGAATCGTCCGGCAAGGCGAGAAGCCCGTTCACCGATACGGAAAAGGTTAATTCCAAGAAACGTCAGGTTCTGAGAGACAGCAAGGGTCGCACATATGTTCGTCAGGGGGACAAGAAGGTATACGTGAAGAAACTATTCACACCACAGAAGTAAATATAACATTATATAAACTCGTGTTGTCGATACGAATATCTCGTGCCAACAAGGCGTTCCTATGTATATAAACTTAATAAACAAACATTTGTTTTATTATAATCATGTTCATTCACACTCTCCGCGGTTTTCCTCAGAAAATCATCCTTCGTGAAAACCGTATTATTTCACACACAGATGCGTCTATCAGATCGAACCGAGGAGGTATAGGATTTGTATCGAGGAATGCAAACGAAGAAGCTCGTATTTTCAGCGCACGAGTTCACGAAACAAAGGATATCAATCGTCTGGAGCTGAGTGCAATTTTCACGAGCATTGCTATGGCGGATCCCGATCTGGACACACTTATTTTCACGGACAGCCAGACTTCTATTTCCAACATCGTGACCAAGATGAAGCGAACAAAGTACGATAAGCTGTCTAAATTCGTGCTACAATTGTCCAAGGAGAGAAACGGACATGTATACGTTTCAAAAGTAAAGGCTCACTCCGGAGATCCAGGAAACGACGAAGCCGACCGCCTCGCGAAGCAGGGAACTATGAGCGACAAAATAATCGTTCTTCCAGACGAATTTTCATCCATAGACGAATGGTTCAAGCATCACGATATGAAATTCATGTAATATATCGTCACACCCGCGTATAAAACTGACTTTTTTTATCCCAAGACATAGTAACAATGGTCCTCAAAGCACTCGAACTATTCGCCGGCATTGGAGGTATTACTCACGGTCTTCGCGGTTATGTGGAACCGATTGCGTTCTGCGAATACGAGAAAGATGCTGCTGCTTTTTTGAGCCAGCGTGGTCTTCCAGTTCATGGCGACATTACGAAATTCGATGCTTCTGCTTACAATGGTAAAGTAGACATTGTGACCGCTGGTTGGCCTTGCACAGGTTTCAGCACCGCAGGTAAAGGAACTGGTTTTGATCACGCCGCATCTGGTTTGTGGACGGAGGTAAGTCGCGTGGTGAAGGAGAGTAGCCCCGAGTATGTGTTTCTCGAAAATTCACACGTGCTTGCACAGACTAAGAATCTCAAGGTGATCGTGGCAGACCTAAACAGCCTTGGATACGATACCAAGTGGTGGACGTGTCGTTCTAATGACGAGAACATTGGCGCTCATCACAACCGCTACAGGTGGTTTATGCTGGCACAAAAGAAAGGAGATATCACGAAGTTTGAAAAAATTCCCATGAAGAAATTCGAATGGACTGGTGATTTTAAGGACAAACAGATTCCTACTAACTCTGACGAAAACAAACAATTGATCAAATTTATGGGTAACAGCGTCGTTCCAGACCAGGTGAGGTTTGCATTCGAGTCCATCAACGACCTGACGCTTTTGGGCAAACCGATTGATGACAAGGACGACATCGTCAAGATTGGATACTCTACGGATGGCGACATGTTCAAGGTTCCCACGAAACAAACCATCATACCGAACCTGAATATCACACTGACTCCACGCGAGCCACCCGACGGTCACAAGGCTGAGAAAGACGCGATCATTACCAAACCTATTGCGATGACATTCTGGAACACTCCTGCCTTTTGCTATCATAAGTCGGCACGTGGCGCGAAAATTCTTACAAAACGCCAAAAGAATAACTTGCACACACAGATCAAATTTTGTCCCGGAGGTACTGACGACGGATATCTTTCCGGAAAGTTCTGTGCATGGCTGATGGGATATGATCAAGAGTATCTGAAAAATCTTATGAATTATTAATAACTTAATAAAAATAGTGTAAAAAACATAGCATCACAATGTCAGAACAACAAGTGAACCTTTTTCGCGAGTGCGTGAAGGAATACGTGGATATTACCAACCAAATCGCAGAAGCGTCTAAAAGTATAAAGGCGGTGCGTCAGAAGAAAGATGAACTCGGAGCGATCATTCAAGAGTTCATGTCTAAGAATAATTACGAAGTTGCGTCTTCTGGAGATGTTCAGCTCATTCTAAAACAAGTTCCAAAATTGCCGAGTCTCAAAGAAGATACCGTCATGATCACATTGCGTGAAATGTACGGGAGTGATGAAGCGGCAAAGGTGTGGAAAAAGATCACGGAGTCTCGCGAAAGCCAAGCGACGATAACCGACAAACTGTCCTGTCGCAAAAATCGCAAAAGCAACAAATAATTAATTGAATAAAAATCTGCACATTCCGTTGTCGAAAACCAAAAAGTCTATGGTGACGGCAAAAACTTTTATTTTTTTCGGGTTTATTTGAGGCACGATATCGAATGACAACTTCGACTTTGTGTAAGGCGCAAAATTTAGGAATCCGTTTGGTTGAAAAGATGTGGCATCCAGAGCAAAACTGTAAACAAGAATGTTGTCATCGGGATTACACCGACGGAAGTGCTGATATTTCTGAACTATAGAAAAATACTCGCCATTTCTAGGCGAAAACTGCTGATTGGAATTTATATAAAACGTGCCCTTTTCGAATATATTTGTATATTCGAACCCGGTTATATCATTCTCAGGATACGCGACGATTGCGAAGTATTTCACGGGCTTGTTTAATTCCCTCAGGTCGATATCTACCTTTGATTGATTCACGACTTGCCCGTTGGTTGTCGTGAGGTATGTATTTTTGTCTATGCTGAATACTCTGTCGAACGTTATACTCATGGGAGTCTGAGCAAATCTATACTTTTCCGCCTCGTCCAAAAACGTGTATTCGACGATCAGTCCCGCTGTCAAAGAAACGTTGTCCGGAAGCTGTGTGTTGGCCGGAAGGTTCACGAGGGAAACTAAAGTTTTGAACGTAAAGTCGACATACACGTTTATATTGGTGGCCAAGCTGTAAGTGGGGATGAACTGCTGCTTCGAAGTCGTGTTTTTGCAGCAAAAAAACTTGAGTGGGATCAAAATTTCATGCGTTTGGTCGGTAGTCAGCACCTCGCCTCTTTTTACCAGCTTACTTATCCCGGCGAATTGAGAGTCGGGGCAAAACAGCTTGTCGTCAATATCTAGCCAGAGCCCCTCGGTCGGCTGAATACGCGTGTCTCCTATCCGCAATACCGTGCCCGCGATGATATTATAGCCCATCGTGTCAACCCAGGTTCCTCCTGAGATATTTAAATTCGGAAGAACGACCCTCAGAATCATAGAACCAATGAGGTCTCCGCGCTTGGATACGGTGATTGTGTTTTTGGTGCCAAAACGCACGGTCGTCGGGAACTTCTCCTCCGACTGCTCCACTGCGAAGTTCGTGTATCTTTTGTATACTCGCTTGAACAAACTCATTTCCGGATTGTATGTCAGATACACGTCTTGCGGTCCTCTCGAAAGAAGTTGGACAAATGTTCCCTCGCTGGCTGTTCCCACGGTTCTCTTAGTAAGAGGGGTGTCAATCTTCTCTACCTTTCGAGCAGGTTCGACAGTGCCAGAGGGTGGCGTATACAAAAAATCAAAGCTCATTTCCGTTGGAGACAATGTGGTGTTTTGGAAACATTTCTTGGCCATCCCGACTTCACCAGGGGTGGCAAAACGTATGTATTCTTCATCGTATATATCACCGGTTTCGTTCTTGGACGAATACATTAACTATTATATTGTAATATTTAATATTTAAACTAATAACGTCGTGATAAAAATAATATTACATTATATCAAATGAACAAGGCTTTGGACGACCTCGAGAAGAAATACTCTCTTCCCATCCCTCAACCTCTCCAGAACAACTTCCTGAACAACACTACCAGCTGGTGCAGACTCAACCCTATAGGATGCGGTCGTCAGGCGATGACGGAGACGCTTTTTTTGATAATGACATACTCCGCTGTTATATTTCTCGTCGGGGGTGCCGTTCCTACAGTTGCCAACCTCATAAAATTCAGCGTTATTTTCCTCGTTATGAATGTCGCCGCAAGAATGATATCCGATTCTTTCTCAGACAAACTCGCGATTGCGGCATTGTCTGGCCTTTCATTAAAAGTATTATCACTGCTCGCACCTCGCGTGATAGGATGGTGATTGCCTCTAGTATTACATGTATGAAATGTGCGTTTGTCGATACGCAGATTATCCATATCGACAAATGTTCTATATCTCGAAACTTTTTATATACTTGTTCGATCGTATATCAGCTCGTCTGGACTGCTCGTTTACCAGATGCTAACGCAATTTTGCAAATATGTTCAAGTCTTTCCACATGTTCAAACGCACTCCATGCGTCTCTGGCTACAGCAATAATACCATGTCTATCCATTCCAATTATGTCAAAATCAATTTCGCCCGTCGTTTTATTTAAGTTAAGAGCCTTGACCACAGCTACGCCTAGTTCTTTACTTTTTGGTTGTGTAATAAGAACAGTGGGCCCAACTCTTGTATAATTATTAATTTCAGGGAATTCCTTCGCAAGTATTTGAAGATCCCAGCCAGCAAACAAAGCTGCCACAATATATGTAGGATGTAAATGTAAAACAACTCTATTTTCAGGAACAATACGTTGTAAAAGTGCATGCAATGGCAATTCTCCGCTTACTTCAAGACCAATTAATTTACTTTGATATACATCATCAACTCTTTTCAAATCTAACCATGGTTCATGTGCTGTTTTATACTCATTGTCAAATTTTAGTTTAAATATAAGCTCTGCATTTAAATGTTGTTTACGTACACCAGAAGGTGTTATATACAGATATTCTTCATCTTTTCTTTTATATGACGCGTTACCATCACGTGTAGAAATCCAATTACGTTCATAAGCTGCTTTTAAAACATCACAAATTGTGTCTATCATCTTGTATATTTTATATATAAAAAAATTGAATAATTCACGCAACGTATTTAATCATGCGGTCTTTTTGATAACAAAGCATCAAAATCTTTTGTTTTTTCTTTGCCGTTATATGACCACGCATAACCACGAGATATCATCAATTCGTTAACTGAAGTCGTCGACGAATCCGTGTATATTTGTCCGAGAACCCTTCCGTATTTATCATACGAATCGGTTGATAATGTCTTTACTACGACGGTACTCGCATTTCCTAATACATTTTTGAGATATTCCTTCGCTTCTAATCCGAGTTTTTTCTCGTATAAATCGGTTGTTCTAGATTCGGGACAATCAATTCCATACAGTCTGATTCTCTTGTTCGTGAAAATATCAAAACCTAGGTCGATCACCACATCAATCGTGTCTCCATCTATCACATCATTCACCTTAACTTTATATTCGTACATTTACTTTACATAATATATTTTAATCCTTATTTAGCTTCTTCGTATTGGGTTTGTTGTTCTTCTTATTGTTACCGAGTTTAATAATACCGTTTTCAACAAGTTTCTTTTGGTATTCTTTTAAAGATGATGTGAAGTTACTTGGGCGAAACGTTTCACATTTTCTTTCGCGTATAAGCTTCATTGCTTCGACATATCCAATCTTCTTGATAGTCATCAAATACGCCGCCACGACCGTCGACGATCTGTTTTGCCCGGCGCGACAGTGTACTAGGACGTTTCCCTTATAGCGAGTCACGTCTCGGATAGCAACACTCGAGATTCCAAAATATTTACTCATCTTGTTGGCATCGGACGGGTCGTCATACACGGGGACTCTGAGCATTGGGATATCGGAGAACCTAGGGATATCCGCCGAACAATTCACAACGAACTTTATATTGTGTTTTTTCAAGAAATCCTTATTCGCGGCGGTAGCTTCCGAACCTATCCATACGTGATTCGTAATTTTTTTAGGCTTATAGTATAACATCCCCTTCCACTCTATCAGATCCTTGGCAGGAGCTGGATAATTACATTTAGGTGCCATTATTTACTATACACAAATATTTTATACGTGCGTAAATACGCGATAAAAAATAACTTAATATAAATAAGACACGAACAACACAATGGCGTTCACTGAAATCATCGAACTCCCGTCCGACGTCGTGGCACCCAGAACCGAATCCAAACCAGTTGCACCGAAAGTTATATTCAAGCAGCCCTCCGATGTTCAGAAAAAACCCGCCAATATCTTCATCGGCATCCCTTGTTACGCGTGTATGATGACAAACTCCTTCGCGGCGAGTCTGATTGCCCTGCAAGCTCTATGCGCTCAGCGCGGAGTACAAATATACATGGACTTTGTTGGTAACGAATCCCTTATCGAACGCGCCAGAAATATCCTCGTGAAAAGGTTTCTTCAGCAGCCCAACTTCACCCATATGATGTTCATCGACGCGGACATCGGGTTCAACCCACAGTCCGTCCTTCGCCTGCTAGAATTCGACAAGGATTGCACCAGTGCTGTTTATCCCAAGAAGAGTATCAATTGGGGACTCGTAAAGGAGAAAGTTTCCAAGGGTTCTACAGAGGATGTTCGCCAGATGGGGCTAGATTTCAACATCAATCCTATCTGCAATGATCCTCATGACAACGGATTTATCAAAGTCCTGGATGTCGCAACCGGTTTCCTCCTGATGAAACGCGGAATGATAGAGAGGATGTACGAACACTACAAAGAAGAGCTCTTCGCCGTGAACGATATTCAAGGACAGAACGTGGCCGATTACATTGCTATCTTCGCCTGCAGCATCGACAAGAAGACCAAGAGATTCCTGTCCGAGGACTATGCGTTCTGTCGCAGGTGGCAGGAAATTGGCGGTGACGTGTGGGCGGATATTACTACCCCTCTTTCACATACAGGCACTCACGTATTCAGTGGAAATATCCTGGAGCGCGTGTGCATGGGGTAATGGGTAGTAATGAACAACGAAGGTGTGTTTTGTCAATACGATTTTCATATTGACAAAATAATTCGAAAGTTTATCACAATATTGTTTTGATTAATTTCTTTTGCGAAGCATTCATTTTATTATAAAATACTCGAAGAGCATGGGCATTGCTCGAGTATACTGGAATTTCTTTGTTCCTAGATAGATCTAGGCCTATATAATTACCGTTATGCGCAGAGCGCGATGATATGATAGAATTGGCATATTGTTGAACCTTTTCTTGATACTTGATGTTCCGAAATTGTGTTATACTGTCGGGTGCATACTTGTCCGGGAGAACGATAGATCTTCCGAAATCAATTATGACAACGTCTCCATCTTTCGTAAGCATAAGATTGTTGCAATGAAGATCCGCGTGATAGATCTTGTGTTTCCATAATTTAAACACGACTTTCTCAATCTTCTTAAAAATATCCGCAGTGATATCAACTTTACAAAGAGTTTCTCCATCGATAAACGACGTTATTTGCCAACAGATATCTCCAATAAAGCCGGCGACATAAAATTTACTAGTTATGTTGCTTCTGGACAATTGGGACTGCACGGCAATCTCGCGCTTTAAAGCTTCTCGTTCCCAAGACTTGTACTTATTCATCTTTTGAAACTTTATGACTGAAAATGTCCCATCTGTTGGAATTCTATCTACATTACCAACGACATAATTAGACTTGGAAAGAACCATTCTTTTCAGATACTCGCCATACTTAGGAGGCGCTTTGAGTCTGTAAACAGAACCATATGACCCCTTAGAAAGAAATTTGAGATTAGGAGCATCGAAAAAAAACTGTACCTGATCTAAAGGTATCTTCATTTCTGACGTATTTTCTGTAGTCATATTTTTGGGATTGTTTGTAGGTTTCACAATCATCTCTTTGGTCTTTTTAGAGAAAATCCCAAACTTTTTCTTGCAAATGGCGTCTCTGCAATATTCATGAGCTCCATATGCCTTGGATTTTATCGGCTTTGGATAGCTCATAATAATATTATACAACATTTTTTTTTGACACTCCAGCGTGTAAAATAACTTAACAAATAATATTTATATATTGCAGCACAATGAGCACTCCCGTGAACCGTGTAATTATCGCGATCATCACCGAGGGACGGGGAGATATGACACTTCAAACATGCGTTTCTATTCTCAATCTTCAGATGGCTCTCATGACTTCCCCCAATGGTTTCCAGGCGGACATGCGATTCTACAAAACGAACAACGAAGCTCTCACAGCTCTATACGTCGAGAAGGACTTCAAGGCCGTATACGTAATCAACTTTTCCACGAGTGTGCCCGGTGATTTTTCTTTGAAGGCGCTGAATTCTGACAAGGACATCGTGATCGGTATTCACCCCATGCCTACGATCGACTGGGACCGTGTGAAGGAAAATATCGCGAATACGACAGAATCTCTTGAGAATACCGGAGTCGTGTATAATCTTTCTCTGGCAGGAATTCCAGATGAAAACGGGTATGCCAAAATCAAGAACGTCAAATGCGCGGATGTGATGTTTGTCAAAAGAGAAGCGCTCGATGCTATTATCAAGGAGAATCCCGCCGTAGTATCAACCGATGGCAAACACACTTCTCTGTTCCTGGACGGTGTGTACGATGGCGTGTACTTGTCGGGAATTGAAAGATTCTCTAAATTATATGGCAAGATCATGTACGGAGATACCAAGCGTACCGTGAATAAACTAGGCCCCCAAGACTATGTGGGCATCGTAGGAAACAGGTCGCAGATCAGATAATACCGAGTATATGTTTATTGAAACTTCAATTTGTTGATACGAAGTGCCATATCAACAAATTGAAATAATTATGCATCAAATAATCTACCCTCCAATTTCAACCAGCTTTCCATTTTTATCATATGCCGTGTTGCAACCGGTGTTATCGTTATTCTTGCATCTCAAGCCCGCGTGTTTGTCCCATCCCCAGTGAGGGTATTTATTTTCGAGACGGTTCATCCAAAGATATGCTCCTGTGAAAATTGCAATAACAACCAAAACAATGGCGAGAATCATAAGCATGTTCATCGTATAGTATGACATTACATTTTTTTTATGGGCGTAAAATAACTTAACAAAATATATGATTGTGTAATATACAATGACTACTCGCGACATTGGCAACCTCTCCTCAGAACAGGTCGAAGCCCTTAACAAAGCAGTCTTCGAAGAGTGGGATGCGAAGACCACGCAGATGAAGAAGGAGGCGGAGAAGATTGACGTGAAAACAGTGAACCCCAAAGATATTGGCGTGTCATTTGGGCCAGTGATGGATGAGAAAACGTTCAAAGAATATCAGAAACGCAAAGACGGTCGCATGAACGTGATTTCCGCGGCAGATCTGCAAAAAATGTTTGGTCAAAGAAAATAGATAAAATAAAAATATTTATTACAATTAAACAGTAGGATGGACATCGAGAAAATGTTTACCGTGGAAAACTTGTTGAAAGTGTTGCTAGCGATAGCAATAGGTGTAATGCTATACAAAGTATTCTTCGGCAAGGAAACGTATTACAACTATACCGACGACAAGTCTGGCTATGCATATCCGATGGACTACGAAGAGGACATCGACCTGGTTGATGCCGTCACTGCTCCTGGCGATGTTGACGATATGGACCTTGTAAGTGCCGACAGCGAGGAAGACACCGAGGTCGTCGAGGAAATCGAAGACGTGGTCGACGCCGAAGATGATATTTACGAATACGCGGACGAGGAGACCGAGGCGTATGACGACTCCGAGGAAATGATGGCAGACGGGACGGAAGACGCCGAGGATGACAACATGTACATGTACGAAGAAGACGTGGTAGACGAGGAGCAGGACGAGGTAGTAGAGGAGGTGGTCGAAGATGAGGACCAGGAGCAAACCGAGGGGCAGAATTACGATTTTCTGTATGCATCCGACGTAGAAGATGGTCTCCAGGAGAATTTTACACTGTATTCAAATCTCGTAGGCGTTGATACCAACTATTCTTGAGATTCTTGAGTTTTATTGTCATTGTTTATCACTGTAATGACCTTTGTAACTTTGTTTGTAATAAATGTAGTCATAGTATTTAAAAGTATATTTATTATCTCTTTAAATTCAATCATTTTCTAAAATTATAATATAATAATACAATAGATAAAAATGTCAACTGCCGTAATGCCTCGTCAACGTCAACAACAGTCGTTCTCACCGATAAGACCATTAAACTCTAATCAAATACCGTTCGAACGTTTCACAGTTGCACCAAAGCCAGCTCCCGTTGCTCCTAAACCAGCTCCCGTTGCTCCTAAACCAGCTCCCGTTGCTCCTAAACCAGCTCCCGTTGCTCCTAAACCAGCTCCCGTTGCTCCTAAACCAG
>Ga0114978_10003112_pt1 | contig 13616 bp, 12 predicted proteins | sample S_140212_EF_Meta_FD_87027 | JGI IMG/M metagenome (GOLD analysis project Ga0114978, IMG submission 87027) | Freshwater microbial communities from Lake Simoncouche, Canada to study carbon cycling - S_140212_EF_MetaG | ecosystem: Environmental > Aquatic > Freshwater > Lake | place: Lake...
CCCGGCCCATCATCTTGAATGGTGAGGCGTAACTTACCATCCGCATAAGCGCTGTTAACCGCGATCGTGCGCGCTGCCCATTTGTAGGCATTATCCAAAAGATTACCTAAAATTTCTTGCAGATCTTGTAACTCGCCCGCAAAGTAAAGATCAGCGGGTATGTCAGAGACCGTGACCTGAATTGATTTTTCTGCATGCACTTTTTTCATCACACGCGTCAATTGTTCGACGGTGGTTTTGACTGGCGTGCGCGCATGAGGCACTCCGGCACTGGCTGCAATGCGTGCGCGCTTGAGTCGCCACTGCACCTGTTGCTGCAGTTGTTGCAACTGCTCTTGAAGTGAAGCCACCAGCGCTGGGTCGTAGTGGTTGCGAGCCTGTTCGAGCCGTAAGGCGTTACTCATGACAGAGATGGGTGTCTTAATCGAGTGTGCAAGGTCACCTGCTTGATTACGAGCACGCTCAATGATTTTTTCATTGGTATCAATGACCGCATTGAAGTCTTCGATGAGCGGCTTGAGTTCAGTCGGAAACGCACCGACGATGCGTGTGCCATCCCCGTCGCGCAACGCTTTGAGTGAGCGTTGTAGTTGCCGAAGCGGTAGTAGTCCAAACGCTACCTGCGCGCTCGCTGCAACAAGCAGACTCAAAAAGAGGATGCCAACAAATAGCCAGAGCGAGCGCTGCCACGTTTGAATCGCGCGCGTGAGTGCTTGGGTGTCAGAACCGACTATCACCCGAAATTGTTTGCTACCTAGTCCCTCAAGCAAGACGTTTTGCTCGGCAACAATCAGCGCTTGTGAAGCGGGCCCGGTGAGATTGTGAAAATGGATCTCGCCGTTTCTAAGCGCATCATTTGTAACGTTCAGTTTGGTGTCCCAAAGTGAGCGAGATTTCAACAAGACAGCACCGCTTTGGTCGTTGATCTGCCAATACAGTCCAGACTCGGGTCGGTTAAAGCGGGGATCTGCGCCAGCGGTCTGCATAAGCGGGTTGCCTTTCGCATCAACGTCAAACGCCACCACGATCTGATACAGATAGGATTGCAGTTGTTGCTCGAACTGACGTGTGGCCTGATCTTTAAAGAGCCCGTCGAGCGCGATGGTGGTCAAGCCCAGCGCGAGCGTAATCCAGAGGGCAGTACCGCCAAACAGACGTAGCCTGAGTGATCCACGCCAGCTACGAACGCTGTTGTTCGGCATGGCTAACAGTCAGCCTTGGCAAGTCGGTAACCCATGCCTCGCACGGTTTGAATCATGCCGTCGGGTATTTTTTTTCGCAAGCGGCCAATCATGACTTCAATCGTATTCGAATCTCGGTCAAAGTCTTGTGCATAAATGTGTTCAGTTAAAGCGCTGCGCGAGACCACTTCGTCAAGATGATGCATGAGATACGACAAAATCTTGAACTCATGGCTCGTGAGCGTGATGAGCTCGTTTTCGCACGAGGCGCGACTCGTGCGGGTATCGAGTTCAAGCTTGCCGCAACGCAGGATGGAGTCGGCGCCGCCGCTGGCGCGTCGGATGAGGGCGCGTACGCGGGCTAGTATTTCTTGCATATGAAAAGGCTTGGTGACGTAGTCGTCGGCGCCGGCGTCAATGCCAGCAACCTTGTCATGCCAGTCGTCGCGAGCTGTGAGAATCAGCACCGGCATGGTGCGTTGCTCGGCACGCCATTTTCGTAAGACCGAGATACCATCCATGAGCGGTAAGCCCACGTCCAAAATCACGGCGTCGTAGGGCTGCTCTTGACCTAGGTATAGCGCCTCGCGACCATCTGAGGCTACATCCACGGCGTAGCCACTGGCCGTCAACGCTTCTGAAAGTTGGCGTTGTAGGGTGGCATCATCCTCGACGACCAATAGCCGCATTGTTTAGCGCTCCGTAAATAGTCGCATTGATTAACGTTCCGTAAAGCGGCGCGGCGTTTAACGCTCAGTGAGTCGTCGTGTCGTTTGCCGCTCAGTGCATCGCCACATTGCTTAGCGCTCTTTGATTGAGATGATTTCGCCCGTCTTTGCATCGACCTTTAGTTTTTGCAAACGGCCACCTGCTTTGAGGATTTTAAGCTCATAGATCCAAACCCCCTTTTTTTGCTCAAATTCAACGTCTAGCACCTGACCGGGCTGAGTTTGTTCAAGGCGTTCGAGAATGACCCTCAAACTTAGAATTTCACCGGCTTGTACCGCTTGGGTGGCTCGCTCTTGATCGGTTGGGGTAGCCAAGGCACTTGTCGCCGGAAGCGAACAGATCAGTAAGACCATCAACATAGCGGTGAAGGTAGGGATAGTTTTCTGCGAGTTGAATTTCATCTTTATCTTCCGGTGTCAGCCACACTTGTATTGTGCACCCCAACACATGAACCGAATCTGAACGACTGTTTCAGATAACGTACAAGGTCGCTGCTGCATCATGACGACATTCGCTACGCCATGAGAGGTCAATATATGTTTAAGCAGAACTTGCAGCAGCTTTTCCTAGCCTTGGTGCTTGGTGTCGCAGCCACTGCGCATGCAGGCGACACCACCCCAGCGGCACAATTGCAACGGTTCGAAGCCGCCGCTGGTCGGCCAGCTAGCGCAGAGAATGGCCGCATCTTCTTTACCTCGACGCACGGGTCTAAGTGGACCTGTGCCTCCTGTCACGGGTTGAGCAGGGCAACTACAACGACGATTTTGTGAGGATACCGAAATGAACATGACGCTTAATCCGACAGAACTAAAGATGACCTCGCCCGTCGCGACACGGCGTGTGAATGACGCGGCAACACGCACGTTTCACTGGTTGTTTGCCTTCTCCTTTATAGGTGCCTATCTGACAGCAGACTTCGAACGTTTGCGTGGTGTGCACGTGACGCTTGGCTACACGATGCTTGGCCTGCTAGGGTTTCGCATTGTTTGGGGCTTGGTTGGGCCCAAACACGTACGCTTCAAGTTGCTGTTTGGCAAACTCTCAGGCTTACACGCTTGGGTAGTCGCGACGCGCAAGGCGTCCAGTCTTCAAGCGATAGGTTGGAAACAAGGGCAGAATCTGCTGATCGCGCTTACCGTACTGAGCCTGTTGGTATTGGTCTTGCCTTTGGTGGGGTCGGGTTATTTGGTGAATAACGATCTTGGCGGAAAATTCATCGAAGGCGCGCACGAATTTTTTGGTGAACTGTATCTCTGGAGCGTCGTGCTTCACCTTGCACTGATCGCGTTGATCAGTATGTTGCGGCGGCGCAATATGGCCTCTCCTATGCTCACAGGCCAGATTCCGGGGCCTGGGCCAGACCTTGTACGTTCTGAGCAGCGTGTATGGGCAGTCTTGCTGATGCTTGGGTGCGCGAGTTGGTGGATCTGGTCGCTTGTGTGATGCGTTGATGCGCTATGATTGGCAGTCTTTTCGTGCTGACTACCCAAAGGATCAACATGAATTTTTGTGCGAATTGTGGTACTAAAAAAAATATTGACGCCAAGTTTTGTCCAAATTGTGGTCAGTCAGTGACGGCAACCGCACCGGCACAAACAACGCTTAACATCAGTGGGGCCGTCAAAAAAGAGCTGATTCAACTTAGTAATGCCTACTTCAGCATGTACGCGGTGAGCCTACTTCTGATGAAGCTTCAAGTTGAAGGTGGCTTTCAAAATACTCTGAGTGATCTGGGCGATGATGTCGGACTGGTACTTGCGTTTATGTTTGTTGTGATTGGTGCAGCGGTTGCCTTGCTTTATTTTACGGTGCGGGTACAGGGTATCAATCGCGGTAAGCCAGGCTGGGTGCTCGGCACACTAGTCGTGATCGGCGCAGCGACGCTATGGTCTTGGACCATCGCAAACTTTTCAAATTTTAATTGGGCAGACTGGCTGTCCGAAGCCATTGGGGTTGGACAGCTATATGTTTTATTTTCAATCTATCAATTGCTCAACGCCGCTAAATCTGCACAAAAGTGAATAGCAGTCGAAAGTACAAATTTCCGCGTTGGTAAGATGAAAAGATGCCTCTCAACACCCCCGTTTTACTTCAAGCCGAAGGTCTGTCAAAAAGGGTTTCGCCTGAACGTTGGCTGTTTCGAAACCTGAATATTTCTGTTGCGCCAGGCGAACAACTTGCGCTTCGAGGCGCTTCAGGTGTTGGCAAATCTACGTTGCTCAACCTGATGGCTGGGCTTGATCTTCCCGACGAGGGGCGTGTGCTGTTAAAGGGGCAGAATCTTGCTGAGATGACCAAGAGTGAACAGCTAGCGTTGCGTCGCGCGACCTTTGGTTTTGTGTTTCAGGCGTTTCACTTAATGCCGCATCTCAATGCCTTACAAAATGTAATGGTGCCGTGTTTGTTGGCGGGCTTAGCCTACGCGCAGGCAAAAGAACGTGCTGAGCGTTTACTCGAAGCACTTGAACTCACGGGTGTCGCGCAATCTTTTCCCTCAGTGTTATCAGGTGGTGAGCAGCAACGCGTGGCTTTGGCGCGAGCGTTGGTGCATCGTCCTGAAGTTGTCTTGGCGGATGAGCCCACTGGCAATCTTGATCCCGAAACGGCGCACAAAGCACTCAGCCTTCTGTGTAGTACCTGTCGCGAGCAAGATGCCGCATTACTGATGGTGACGCATTCAGCTGAGTCAGCGGCTAGGCTGGATCGTACATTTGTGTTAACCGGTTGATGTTGTTCTGTTGGCTCCTGACCTCGGCTTTTCGGGCACAACCGGGCCGTTGGCTGATTGCTGGGCTGACCGTTGCGTTGGGTATTGGCCTAGCCGTAGCCATTCATACGGTGAATCGCTCTGCCTTAAGTGAATTTGGTCGTGCACTCGACACGGTCAATGGCCAGGCTTCGGCGCAACTCGTTTCGACCTCGGGCGATTTCTCAGACGCTTTGCTGGATGCAGTGGTGTCCCGTCAAAAAGAGTTAGGCATACGCGCAGTGAGCCCCGTACTTGAGCGCGCAACACAACCCGTGCGGGTACTTGGTCTCGATATTTTTCAAGCAAGCCGCGTGACCTCTGCGTTGCTTCCGTCGGTTTCTGAAGATCGGCGTATGCAGGTGTTTGATGAGAATGCGATCTTTCTGTCAGCAGCGGCGCTAAAGGAGTTGGCTGTCGCTGTGAGCGACGACCTTATCCTTTCGTTTGGCGGTCAAACGCAAACGTTTAAGGTCGCGGGTCTTTTACCAGGTGTCGCAGGGCAGAGTTTGGCGGTGATGGATTTGGGTGTCGCGCAGTGGCGTCTGGGCGGGCTTGGCCTGCTCAGTCGATTGGATATTCAACTGGTTGATGGTGGCAGCGCAAAAGACTTGGCCGCGGCGCTTAAAAATTTAAACTTAGGGCTCACTTTGGTGACGGCCAATGACCGTGACCGCAGGATGTCTAATTTATCGCGCGCCTACCGTGTGAATTTGAGCGTACTCGCCTTGGTCGCGTTATTCACAGGTGCGTTTCTGGTGTTTACGACGATTAGTTTTTCTGTGTTGCGCCAGCAGTCTGAACTCGCGCTCTTAAGCGTACTGGGTGCCGCTCGCACTTGGTTGTTTGGTTTAGTCTTGACGCAGGCCTTGTTGGTGGCTGCGATCGGTGGCTTGCTTGGCGTCGGATTGGGCTTGGGCTTTGCCTCGGTCTTGCTGCGTGTGATGGGCGGTGATTTGGGTGCTGGGTATTTTTCAACAATCGCACCGCCACTAGATATTGATATTTCGGTATTGCTAGTATTTTGGTTGCTGTCCTTGCTCGTTGGCGGTGTAGCTGGGTATTTTCCTGCGCGGGCGGCCACTTCGGGCTCGCCCGTGTCTCAACTGCGTGCGGGCGTAACAGAGCGCATGCTAAAGCCTGTCTTGAACGCTCAGATCGCTGTTGCACTCGCGTTAGCCAGTGTGGTGTTGGCTATGGTGCCACCCATAGATGGTTTGCCCCTTGCGGCTTATTTGTCGATTGCCTTTTTATTGTTTGCGGGGATCGCGCTGATGCCCTCACTGGTCAATCAATTCTTTTCCTGGCTGGCTGGGCTCACACCGAGAGCAGGTGCACAAGCGATTTTACCGTCACTGACCCTTGCGGTATGGCGTCTTGCGCAAGCGCCTGCGAGCGCGGCAGGGCTGATCTCTGGCGTGGTGGCTGCGCTAGCCCTAACCGTTGCGATGGTGGTGATGGTGGCTAGTTTTCGTGACTCTGTCACACAATGGCTTGATAAAGTCTTGCCTGCAGATCTGTATGCGAGTTTGACGCGCTCTGATTTAAACGAGTCCTTCTGGCGCGATCCTGCCTGGGCTCAGGTCATTGAGGCTACCCCGGGGATCGCTCGCTTAGAATTCACTTTGCAACAGAAGATTCTGTTTCGCCCTGAGCAACCCGAGGTCATGTTGATCGCTCGGCCCGTCCCTTCAGGTCGTGCAGCACAAGTGCTGCCTGTAACGGGTGAGCTGTCTCTTCAACCGAAAGGGGTGAAGGATCCGTCACCAGAGGTCTTTGTATCCGAGGCGATGTTGGATTTGTACGGCTGGAGGCCCGGCGAGATTCATACCTTGCCTTTCAAGGCAAGCACCGGAGACTACCTTTCGGTGTGGGTGGCGGGCGTGTTTCGCGATTACGGCCGCCAGCATGGCTCGATTGTCATGGATCTCGCGGTGTATCAGGCGTTGACGCAGGATAGGCGCCGCACAGATATTGCTCTGTGGCTGACGCCTGATTCAAATCCAGCTGTGGTGCTAGAGCGTTTACGCTCGCAGTCTCCTCAATTCAAGGCACTTGAGTTTCGAAGCTCTGCTGACTTGCGCGCTTTATCGCTGACGATTTTTGATCGGAGTTTCGCGATGACCTATGCGCTTGAGGTCGCAGCCTTGCTTGTTGCACTGTTCACGGTTGCCGCAGGGTTTGCCGGACAAGCGCTCTTGCGGCAAAAAGAATTTGCGTTAGCGCAGCAACTGGGGCAATCCCCCTCACAGCTCACATAATGGATTAGTGTTGAGTCAGGCCTATTGCTTGCGCTTGCCGCGTGTTGGGGAACTCTGCTCGGCTTGGTGATGAGTCAGGTGCTGATCCATCGCGTCAACCCTCAATCTTTTCACTGGACCATGGAAACAAGCCTGCCCGCGGTCGCAATCGTTGTTCTCATTCTTGTGACTGTATTGTTGGGGATACTGGCAGCAGTCTGGGCTGCGAAAAAAAACTTGAATGCAAAGCAACTAGCTATGTCTTTGCGCGAGGATTGGTGATGCAACGTCGAGCACAATTACCCTCGCACAGTACCTTGCGCAGAAGATGGCTGAAACGTTGTCTGTTGTTAGCCTCAGCGCCGTCTTTACCCTTGGGGTTGACTTCGGCGTTTTCTGCCTCAGCTTACCCAGAGGTGATTCCAAGACAATTAGTTTTTCCGCGGGATTTTGGTGCGCATCCAGACTATCGCACTGAGTGGTGGTATCTGACGGGATGGTTAGGTGAGGGCGTAGATAAGCTGGGTTTTCAAGTGACATTTTTTAGAAGCCGTACGTTGCATCCCGAGAGCAATCCCAGTCGGTTTGCACCGCGTCAATTGATGTTTGCGCATGCCGCCCTAGCGTTGCCGGGCGAGGGCCAGTTGCTTCACGCTGAGGTGGCTGGCCGAGCAGGTCCGGCTGGCGCCTCATTTAGTACAACAGACGCCGCGCTTGCACTTTCTGGTTGGAGCTTACAACGCACAGCGGATGATCATTACAAGGTTTTGATTCCCGCAGAGCAGTTTACGCTTGAGCTTGAGGCGTCGACATCGCTTGCTCCGATCTTGCGAGGTGATGACGGGTTTTCTTTGAAAGGGCCCACTTCACAATTCGCAAGTTACTACTACAGTCGCCCGCAGTTGAACGTGTCAGCGAGCGTGACGTTAAAAAAATCTTCAGGTAACCGTCGCAAATCAGATCAGCCTTTGAGTCTCTTGGGGTCAGCCTGGTTTGATCATGAGTGGTCAAGTAGCTTGCTGATGGCGGGTGCTGTCGGTTGGGATTGGATCGGCATCAATCTTTTAGATGGCGGCAGTTTGATGGCGTTTCGGATGCGTAACGCCGCAAAAGAAACCCTGTTTAGCGAATGGGACTGGCGCGATTCGCACGGGCAAGTGATAGAGAAGCGACAGGATGTGGGCTGGCAAGCGGTGGGGCAGTGGCGTTCACCACGGTCGCTCCTCACTTATCCTGAGGGTTTTCAGTTACTAGTAGCAGAGCGTACTTTGACCCTAAGGCCTTTGATGTCAGATCAAGAAGTCAATGCGCAGGCCAGTACAGGTGGCTTTTATTATGAAGGCGCAGTCGAGCTTGCAGAAGACGGTAAGTTATTGGGAAGGGGGTACCTAGAGCTCACCGGCTACGGCGCACCTGTGGCGTTGTAGTGTTGCGCCATGCCGCGGTCCGCGCGGTGATGGTTGTACAAGTACACTCATTTCTTTCAGACTGATCCCATATGCCATCAAAACTTAGCAGTCTCATCGGCTGGTTGCAAGAATATCAAGTTCTTTCGCGATACCGAACGCAATGGTTTCTGGCAGCGGTATTTTTAGTCTTGGCAGCGGCTGCAACACTTGCCGTACCACTGGCTTTTCGCGGGTTGGTAGACGCGGGTATTACCAGTGAGGGCAGTGACCTTAAATTTACCTACTTGCTGGCCTTAGCGATAGTCTTAGCTGTCGTGACGGCCAGCCGGTTTTATATGATGTCCTGGCTCGGTGAGCGTGTTGTGGCCGACATACGCCAGCGTGTGTTTAAAAACGTTCTTCGCCAGAGTCCCGTTTATTTTGAAACGCTACAGACCGGCGAGGTGTTGTCCAGGCTCACAAGCGATACGACGGTGATTCAAACTTTAGTGGGTTCAAGCATCTCGATTGCCCTGCGTAGCGCGCTGATGCTGGTCGGCGGCATGGCAATGATGCTAGTGACAAGCGCCTGGCTCGCAAGCGTCATGATCGTGCTTTTGCTGTTGATTGTGCTGCCGCTTTGGGCGATGGGGCGGCGCGTACGCAAGATGTCGCGTGCTAGCCAAGATAAGGTCGCGGATACGAGCGCGATGGCCGGAGAGGTTTTAAATGCAGTTACGACTGTTCAGGCTTTTGTACGCGAAGCCTATGAACAAAAGCGCTTTAATGCTGCTGTCGAAGCAGCTTTCAGCGAAGCTAAAAAGCGTATCGCTGCAAGGTCATTATTGACAGTGCTCACGATTACGATGGCCTTTGCTGTGATTGTGTTTGTCTTGTGGATGGGTGCTCGGCAAGTGACTGCGGGCGCAATGACAATTGGCGAGTTGACGCAATTTGTTCTGTATGCGGTGTTCATTGCCGGGTCGATTGGTGCCCTTTCTGAAACATTTGGAGATGTGCAGCGTGCCGCGGGTGCCATGGAACGCTTGGTAGAGTTGATGCAGGACTCCCCCCGGTTAGCGAATGAAGTGCAACCTCATCCGCCACTTGTTTTGGGCTCTAAAGATGCGATCGTCTTAAAAGACGTGACGTTTACTTATCCCTCGCGGCCCGATTTTTTAGCAATGCATCAGGTGTCATTTGTGGTGCCTCAGGGCGCACGCTATGCGTTAGTCGGTACTTCAGGCGCAGGTAAAAGCACACTATTTTCGCTGTTGTTGCGCTTTTATGAACCGGGCTCAGGGCAGATCGAAATTTTTGGTCAAGATACCACTACATGGCCTCTGGACGACTTGCGCAACAGCATCGGTATCGTTTCGCAAGAGCCTGTAATTTTTGCAACGAGTGCGCTAGAAAATATCCGTTACGGCCGACTCGATGCCAGCGACGACGAGGTGATTGCTGCCGCGCAAACTGCACACGCGCACGGGTTTATCTCAGCGTTACCCTTGGGCTACGGTAGTTTTCTAGGTGAGCGGGGAGTGCGTTTGTCTGGTGGTCAAAAACAACGAATTTCAATTGCACGTGCCATTTTGAAAAACCCACCAATTTTGCTGCTAGATGAAGCCACCAGTGCGTTAGATGCAGAGTCTGAACGCGAAGTGCAAATGGCATTGGATGCCGTCTTGCCCGGTAGAACTTCACTGACGATCGCCCACCGCCTTTCTACCGTCATGCAGGCCGATCGCATCATCGTGCTTGAAGATGGCGCGGTGATTGAACAAGGGACCCATGATAAATTGCTTACGCAAGGTGGGCTGTATGCAAGGCTGGCTAAACTTCAATTTACCTAACCCTTGTATTCACTGATGGCGTAATTTTTAAGCTGAGTTGACTGGCATTAAAGAGCTTGTTTACCAATAATTGCAAAACGGATTTTTGAGCAAAAGAAGTCAATCAACGCTACGGTGACCAAAATCATCAGGATCACGCACGACAGTTGCTGTAATTCCATGGTCCGAATTTGTTCCGATAGAATGAGTCCGATCCCGCCTGCACCGACAATGCCGATAATTGACGCGCTCCGGGTATTCGACTCGAAGGCGTACAAGACCTGGCTGAGCAAAATCGGCATGACTTGCGGCAAAATGCCGAAGCGTACAGAAGTGGCGTGTGTGCCCCCAGTAGACAAAACCCCTTCAACCGGCTTTTTGTCTGCCGCCTCAATGGCTTCTGAAAATAGTTTCCCAAAAATCCCCAGATCAGACATAAACAGAGCCAATACCCCGGCGAAGGGGCCCAGTCCAACGACATTGATCCAAATCAATGCCCAAATCAGAATATCGATCCCGCGAAGCGTATCAAAACTACGTCGCGCAAAAAAATGTACGACTCGGTTTATTGTGGTGTTGCGTGCGGCTAAAAAACCGAGTGGAAACGCGACCACTGCGGCGGATAGTGTTCCTAACAAAGCAATGGCTAGTGTTTCAGCGATCGCGTAAAGATAGGTATTGAACTGATGCGCATCAGGTGGAAACATACGCATGACCATGACAACCAGTTCGCCAAGTCCAAAGAATATTTTCGAAGGCGACACGCCTAAGGTGAGAACCCCATACAAAAACAGCAACGCTGCTAGGGTAAGACCGCTAAGTGCTTTCCAATGTTTTTCATAAAAGGGCACAAACAGTGCCGGGTAACGACTCAGCAGTAACACTTGGCGCTCGTCGCCCACGGATCTGTCATGCGCTGAAGGCAACACGCTCATTGTTTAGCTTCCTTGCCTATTAATCGATAACGCACACGCTCGGTGATCGCATCGATCAGCATGACTGTGACCACGATCATCACGAGCAGGGCGCTAATGTCTGAGTAGTAAAACTTGCGAATCACTTCAAGCAATGTCTGACCAATACCGCCTGCTCCGACAAAGCCCAACACCGCGGCGCCGCGCACATTGATCTCAAAACGCAACAAGGCGTAACTCGCAAAGTTAGACGCTACCTGAGGCAACACTCCAAAGCGTACTTTTTGCAGCCACGTACCACCTGACGCCACAATGCCATCGACTGGCTTGAGGTCGATGTTTTCAACCACTTCAGCAAATAACTTACCCAAGGCGCCGCCAGTATGAATCGCAAGCGCTAACACACCAGGAAGCGGGCCAAGACTAAAAGCCACCACAAAAATTAACGCGAACACCATCTCAGGAACGGTTCTTGAAAACTCTAAAAACCGACGAGATACAACGACCAACACACCATTATTCGTAATATTTTTGCTTGCAAAAAAACACAAGACTAGCGCAATGGCGGCACCCAAAAGCGTGCCAACGTAGGCCATTAATAAAGTCTCGCCCATCAGAACGAGCCATTTCTTCCAACCCCAAAACCATTCGCCAACATCAGTAAATACTAATTGGCCGTTCTCAAGATGAAAAATTCGAACAAAGTAACTCGTGAAACTACCGATATTTTGATACAACTTCGAAAACGAAATTTCAGCCACTTGACCTGAAATCAAGATACAAACGATCAGCGCGAGCAGCCCTAACCAAAAGCGGCGGCGTTTAGCCGCCACCGCCTGGGCATAGGCGACTTGATGATGCTCGAGTGACAACATCTTTAATTACTTTTTGCGCAGACTGTCGATAAACTTGTTGAGCTCGACGACTGGCAAATAGGCCTCATGCGTCACAGGTTGAAACGGCTCCATTTTGCCGTCTGATAACTTGTCAAAGGCTGCCTTGTCTTTTTGAGATGCATCAAAGAAGGCTTGTGCAATTTTTTTCTTCAAATCCGCTGGCAAACTATCCAGATAAGCTAAGGGCGAGTTCACAATTTGCTCTGACTTGAAAATCATGCGGAAGTCTTCTTTCTTGACCATGCCTTTGTCTACCAGGCGTTGCAATTCCGAATCGTTTTCGTTGTTCCACCAGTTCGCAGCAACGTCAACGGTTCCTTGATTCAATGCCATCACGGCGTTGACGTGACTCCCTGTGTAAACAACTTTGCCAAAGAAATCTTCAGGCTTGATTTTCATAGCATCCAAGGCAAAACGCGGTACGCCATTTCCAGATGTAGAATTTGGATCAACGAGACCTAGGTTCTTACCTTTTAAATCTGCAATGGTCTGGTAAGGAGAATTTGCTTTTACATAAAAAACTGAGTGGTAGCCTTTAACACCACCTTTACTGACTTCGATTGCAAACGCGGTTGTCTTCACACCGATCATGCGGGCGCGCGCATACGAAGCTGGGCCGTAATAAGCGATATGAATTTGTTCAGCACGCTGTCCCTCAATGACTGCAGCGTAATCGCCAGCAATCCGTAATCTGACTGGGATTCCAATTTCTTTGGATAAGTAGGCGACGAAATCACCGTAACGCTCAGTCACTTGTCCTGCATTCTCGGCAGGGATCGATGCAAAGACGAGTTCGGGGTACTTCGACTTCCAATCTTGAGCAAATGAATTGGACGTCAAAGCACCCAAGGCAAGGGCGGCTGTTAGAAAGAAACGGCTGAACATATTGATTCCTTTTGCGATGACAAAATTTAATTAGGGGAAAACATTTTCAATAATCAAATAATGACTAATTGACACCAACCATGCGCCTTTGCATAGAAAAGTCTACGGTGGATGGTTGGAGCGAAACCGGCTTTTGCAACGCCTCGTCGGCGTCAATCCCGTATAGCGTGTTGACCATGCTTTCTGTGAGCTGCTCAGGCGTTCCGTCGAAAACGACTTTGCCTGCTGACATACCAATCAGTCGGTCACAATAATTTCGAGCAATTTCCAACGAATGTAAATTGCACAGTACGGTGATACCGAGCTCTTTGTTGATACGCTGCAACGTGTCCATCACCATTTTTGTATTGCGCGGATCAAGTGAGGCAATGGGCTCGTCCGCCAAAATGATTTCTGGGTGCTGCACGAGTGCTCGACAGATTGCGACGCGCTGTTGCTGCCCCCCAGACAATTGATCACAGCGCTGCGATGCAAAGTCTGCCATCCCAAAGCGATCGAGCGCATCTAACGCCTCGAGCTTATCCGCGTCGCGCCACATCGTGAGCAGCGAACGCCAGGTCGGAATGCTGGTGAGACGACCCATCAAAACGTTGGTCAAAACGTCGAGGCGACCAACCAGATTGAACTGCTGAAAAATCATGGCGCAACGACGTCTCCATTGGTTCAGTTGCGCACCCTTCAAGCCTGTAATCACCTCACCACCAAAAAGAATTTCTCCTTGAGTGGGCTCGTTCAGGCGGTTGATCATACGAAGCAGCGTTGACTTTCCAGCACCAGAACGACCAATGATCCCGACGAAGCTGCC
>Ga0114978_10003114_pt1 | contig 13610 bp, 10 predicted proteins | sample S_140212_EF_Meta_FD_87027 | JGI IMG/M metagenome (GOLD analysis project Ga0114978, IMG submission 87027) | Freshwater microbial communities from Lake Simoncouche, Canada to study carbon cycling - S_140212_EF_MetaG | ecosystem: Environmental > Aquatic > Freshwater > Lake | place: Lake...
AAAAAAAATAGCAAAGTTGAAATTACTAATTTAAACAACGGAGAAAATAATTCGGGTGAATGGCATAGTGCGATTGTTGTAAAAGTTACTGCTAATCCTATACCCGGTTCTGATGAAATCAGCAATGCCGCTGGTGATAGCTGGGTTGGTAAAACAGGCTATCCATTAAAAAATGGCGACTATCAAATAGCGAGAGGATTTATTGGATCTGTAAAAGATAAAAAAGGCAATGTAGTCAACGAAGTATTTATTGTTGACATACCAAACGATATCACCAAAGTAGGGCCCTTAGGTCCGCTAGCAGGCACGATGCAAGAAATGCCAGCTCCGCCATTGGGAGCTACACAAAGGCGTTTGACCTTTACTGCTGAAACGAGTCATCCGGGTTGTGTGGGTGTAGTAAGAACTGATTTGTCAGGAAAAAATTTAGCTTATTTAGCAAGTGATGCAAAAGGTATCAAACAAATCTTCACCATTTCTCCAGAAGGCGGAACGCCTAAACAAATTACTGAACATACAACCAATGTTCAAGGGTTTGTTCGTTGGCATCCTGATGGTAAACATTTATTCTACGTTCAAGATGGAAAGGTTGTTCAATGCGAAATAGGAGATGGTTCCTTTTCTGATCGCATGAAATACTTGACCGCTGCTAATAAAAATGAGCCAACCAATATTGTTGTTTCTCATGATGGAAAAATATTGGCTTTCAATAGAAAAGTAAAAGATGCTTCGGGCCAAGAGATTAAGCAGATATTTTTAATTGAACTGCCCTAAGTTTTTTTAGTTTTTATTAAACTGCAATCAATTGTTTTTTCGTTTGGCAAAAATAGTAAACTAGAAAACTGGTCACACTGAAATAAGTTATTAAAGCAGGCACTATTAAGGGCGATACTTGCGCTGATCCAAACCAGTCACCTGACTGGATGATCCAACCGATGCAAGTGGCATTTTTTATAGTCTCTAGTATCCAGATTTTTTTATTCCCATCCATTAAGTCGGTGAGGGAATAAATATGTACAAAAATAAATGCTCCATAAATAAAAATGTTGGGAGAGCCAATGCTAGCGATATTTCCGTATAGATAGGCAACAATTAGGAGTAGACTAAAAAGTTGAAACCACAAATAAATTTTTAGTGATTTAGATGCATTGGTTTCATATTTAGCGAAATGATAAACATCTTCAATTTTATAAATAGGATAACTGTCTACCACATCGCTAGGGCGCCAGCCTAGTGGCATCAACCAAATACGAAATTTGTCTTTCCAACTTTGTGTATGCCATGCATCTTTAATGAGTAGCCATAGATGTGAAAAATTTATTTTGATAGGATTCCAAGTGCGCACAGGGATGGTGATTCCATATACCGCAGGAATATCCTCTCTTTCTTCTTGAAAGGTTCCAAAAAGCTTGTCCCAAAAAATAAATATTTGTCCAAAATTCTTATCAAGGTATTCAGGATTGATCGCATGGTGAACCCGGTGATGCGCTGGTGTAACAATCACATGCTCTAACCAACCCATTTTATTTATGTGACAAGTATGATACCAAAGTTGTGCAAATAAATGAAGGGGAGCTATGACTGCAATTACATTTGGAGGCACCCCTAAGACTGCTGCAGGCAATAATAAAAAAGTATAAATGCGAATAAAAACAGAAATACTTTGTCTGAGTGCACAGGCTAAATTAAAATGTTCACTGCTATGATGAATTAAGTGATTATTCCAAAAAATATTATAGGTATGATTAACTCGGTGGCCCCAATATCCAGCAAAATCGAGCGCAATAAAAGCAATGAAATATAATAAAATACTTGATTGCACCTGTACTACATTAAAATGTGCTAGTAACCATGGATAAGATAATATTCCAACACTTAATCCCAGCACATCTTTGGTAGAGTTGGTAACTCCAGAACTTAAACTAGAAATCATGTCTAAGGTTTCTACTGTTTCTTTGCCCTTGTACCAGCCATACCATTTTTCGAATAATACTAAAAATAAAAATAGTGGTGTTACGATTACTAAAATATGTCCGTAGGTTTCCATTTTAAAGGGTATTAGTTTTATCAAAAATAAGCTTTGTACAAATTGTACTAATCAAAAGTAGGTATTTTCATGAATTCGCCGTTTTTAAGCGCAGACTGATGAGCGATTATACCAGGTGCCGTATAGGCTAGGGCTTCATAAATATTAACGCTCGGTTGACGATTGTTAATGAGTGCATCAATAAATTCATGGGTAATAAAAGAATGCGATCCATCATGGCCGCTATCATGACGAAGTGGTTCTGGTAAAAGATCTGTTTTCCACCATTTCGTTTGTCCATACTTTTCAGTAACGTTTGTTTTTATTTGAAAGCCTGCATCATCTTTTCCTTCTTTGTCTACACTTCTAATAATCGTATGCTCGTTTGATTCTGTTGGGGCAGAAATAAAGCTCATCTTTTCTCCCCGCCATTCGGCTCGCTCTGAGTTGGTTAATGCTCCTTTCCAATTTACCTCTACTCTAAAAGGATGATTTTTATTGGTTTGAAAAAATGCCGTTTCATTCCAAAATGGATTTTGATAAGGATTATTTTTCAAAAGACTGCTATGATCTCCCCAACCTAAAGCACTCACTTGGGTTAGCCTTTCTCCAGTAACAGAAATTAAAAATGAAGTGCAATGGGTTGGATAAAGTAAGGGCGGCAATCCATGGCGCCAAGTAGCTTCACCATTTTCAAACCATAAGGATTCCAGTCCTGGGTGGTTGTATTCCGCTGCGGAGCTAAAGATTTCTCCGAAACGACCTTCTTGATAAAATTTTCTAACCGTAATGGTATTTTGTCTGTAATAACTCGTTTCCGCCATCATATAGGTTAGTCCCGATTTGCGCACTGCATCGCGTAGCTTATAACAATCTTCTAATGTGAGCGCAGCAGGAACGGCACACAATACATGCTTGCCAGCTTGGAGTGATTCTATTGCATGCTTCACATGATCTGGTGCAGGAGTAGCAATGAAAACAGCATCAATCTTTGAGTCTTTAAGTAACAGCGTTAATGACTCATAACTTTTTGTGCACCGATAAGTTTTCATTAGATTCTCCCGTCTATCTTTACGCAAATCACTCACTGCTTCTACAATGCAGTTCGGATGTTCATGAAAATAAAAACTAGCTCCAAATCTTCCTCCAATAATTCCGATTCGAATTTTATTAGCGTATCGCTGATTATTTGCCAATATATTTTTAGGAGCTAATGCAATCGTTGCTAAACCAAGTCCTGCATTTCCAATAAATTTTCGTCTGCTAATATTTGTCGCAATCCTTGAATCTTTCATGATATTTTTTAATAGATAAATATAACATTATTCTCTAAGATCCATTTGCCGTCGGGCTATTTATTTAATCCAGCCTTGATTAGCTTGATGGATTGAGTATAAGCCATTATAAAAATTTAAAAAATGATTACAAAAAGTATTTTTTAAGTAAATTGATGTCATGAAAAAAAGAACCTTCATTAAAACTGCTGCTCTTTCAGGCATTGGGTCATCTATTGGAATGGATGCATTGGCCGCCTTATTTGATTCAAAGAAACATCTGTCTGCAGAAAAACTTGCAGCCGATGAGGCATTCTGGAAAAAGATAAGAAGTCAATACCTTCTCAAAACTGACTATATCAATTTTGAAAATGGTTACTATAATATTATTCCACAGCCAACGTTGGAAAAATATATTCAACACATCCGCGATATTAATTTACATGGAGCCTATTATATGCGAACGGTACAAGTGGAAAATAAAAATCGCATGGCTGCAAAACTTGCAGAGCTAGCAGGTTGCAGATCGGATGAATTAATTATTACCAGAAACGCAACAGAGGCGCTTGATATCGTTATTGCTGGTCAAGATTGGAAAGCAGGAGATGAGGCAGTAATGGCCATTCAAGACTATGGCTCAATGTTAGAGATGTTTCAACAAGTGGCGAATCGATATGGGGTGGTATTGAAAAAAGTATCGGTTCCCAATCATCCAAAGTCGGATGAAGAAATTGTTTCTCTTTACGAAAGCGCAATCACTCCAAAAACAAAGTTGATGATGGTAAGTCATATGATTAATATTACGGGTCATATTCTTCCTGTCAAAAAAATATGTACAATGGCGCATAGCAAGGGTGTAAAAGTATTGGTGGATGGAGCGCACGCTTTTGCTCACATTCAATATAAAATCAATGAACTCGATTGTGATTATTATGGAACCTCCTTACATAAGTGGCTGAGTGTACCATTAGGTTCAGGATTTCTTTATGTTAAAAAAGAAAATGTTCCCACAGTTTGGCCACTGATTGGAGATGGAAATACCGACCTTACTAATATTCTACGATTGAATCATACGGGTACTCATCCTCCTGCAACTGATTTAGCCATTGAAGACGCCATCGATTTTTACAATGCGATGGGTGCAGGGAAAAAAGAAGCAAGAATGAGGTATCTGCAACAGTACTGGACTAGCCGGGTAAAAGATTTGCCTAATATTGTGATCAATACGCCCACTGAAAACAATCGATCCTGCGGAATAGCCAATGTAGGCATCAAAGGAATTACACCATCGGTACTAGAAAAACAATTGTTAAAAGAACACAAAATATATACGGTTGCCATTGATTATGCAAACGTTCAGGGTTGTCGCATTACACCCAATGTGTTTACTAATCTCGAAGATTTAGATGTATTTGTAGGAGCACTAAAAAAAATGGCTACCGCATAGGATAGCCATTAAAGAAAGCTTATAAATAATTTTATTTTTTTACAATTGGATGGATACGTGTTTAATCTTCGTACGTTTCCAGGTGTAGGTGATGTGAATTTTACCATCTTTGGTTTGTATCACCGCTGGATAAGAAAATTCTGCCTTCGGTTCATTTTCTAATACAGCAATCTCTTCCCATTGTTGACCATCTTTTGAAATGGCGACATTTAAAGGAGATCTACTTCCTCCCCAAGATCTAGATTCTTTGGTTACATGATTGTACACTAGTACATGTCGGCCATCTTTTAAGGTTACTGCATCGGTACCTGAATTTGGATTAGGCAATGAAGTAGCTTTTAGTGCAGTCCAAGTCATACCCTGGTCACTTGAAAATGCTTCTAACAACAATCCATTTCTACTTCTACAAAGTAATTGCAATCGACCATCTTTTAAGAAAAGTACACTCGGCTGAATAGCTGAAAACTCTTTGCCATCATTGATTGCATCGGTTCTAGTCCAAGTTCTACCGCCATCTTTGGTCATTTCAAAATGTACTCTCCAGCCTTTGTCTTCAGAAGAAGTAGGACATAATAAAGTACCATTCTTAAGTAGCACAGGTTTGTTTTTTATAGGGCCATAGATTCCTTCTGGAAGTCTTTCTGCTGCCGACCAACTAAGGCCATTGTCTTTAGAACGTTTTAGCATTCCCCACCAAGTAGAGGGTGATGGACCTACTTTATAAAATAAAATCAATTCTTTACCAGGCATTTTAAATAAAACTGGATTCCAAGTGGGATAACGCAACGTGTCATTTTGAACACCGTTCGCTACTTCTACTGGAACTGTCCATTTACCTTTTTCTAAACGGCTTACCCAAATGCCTACATCCTTATTTTTTTCTTCAGTGCCACCAAACCAAGAAGCAATTATTCCGCGAGGTGTTTCTTCTAAAGTTGAGGCATGGCAAGAAGGGAAGGGAGCCGTTTCATAAATAAATTCAGAACTTATTTTTTGTCCAAATACAGGACCAACAATAGCACAGAGGGCTAGGATTTTTAATAATTTTTTCATGGTTATACAAGCTTTGTTTGCAAGTTATAAAAAATTGATTTAGTGAAGATCTTTATTATTTCAAATATTAAAGGGCATTTCAACTGCTCTTTTTGGGTTGAAAGAATTCATATTAGTGAATTTTTCTATACTCTATTAAAATTATATACTTTTGGTAATTTGTAGTTAAGGAAGGCTTTAAAAATAATTGTCTATTAATTGAATCGTATGAATGGGATAAAAAATAAAAAACATATCTTTAAATTTCTAAAATCGAATGGAGGATATATCAATTTTTTAACGAACACTATTCTATATTTTAAAATTCATTATTTAAAAAACACCATCTATCATGAAAAGGAGAAATTTTATTGGATTGAGCTCTACAGTTGGTTTGATTGCAGGCGCTTTACCAAATTTATCTATGGCTGCAACGACTGCCTCAGAACAAAAAAAAGAAAAGAGATATCAAAATGGAGCGAGTCCTTGGCCAATTAGTTTGGACACCGCAACCATTCGTCCTTCTTCATTAAAAGATAAAGTAAGAATCGCTGCCGAAGCAGGTTATGATGGAATTGAACCTTGGGATACAGAATTAGAAGAATATGAAAAAAAAGGTGGCAACTTGAAAGAGTTGGGTTTAGAAATTAAAAAATTAGGACTAAAAGTTCCTAGTGTAATTGGATTGTGGAATGCAATTCCAGATACAATGGAATTATTTAATAGTTCACTTTCTGAAACACGCCGTCGTATGCGTATGGCACATGATATTGGTGCGGAGCACATTCAAACCATTCCCAATAAATTGTCAGAAAATTATAACCACAAATGGGTGGCTGAAAGATATAAAGATATTATAGAGATTGGTATAAAAGAGTACAATATTAAACCAGCATTGGTTTTTGTAAAATATTTTACCATCAAAACATTGGGACAAGCAGTAGGAATTGCAATGGATGCCAATCATCCGATGGCTAGAGTGATTCCTGATGTTTATCATATGTACATCAGTGGCGGAGGTTTTGAAGGATTAAAATTATTGAAAGGAGATGCGATTGCCATTTTTCAATTCAATGATTCTCCGTCTACACCTGCATTTAAAGATCTAAAAGATGAACACCGTGTGTATCCTGGTGATGGTATATTGCCATTAGATTCAATTTTTAAAGATTTGAAAGCTACCGGATATAAAGGTTTTATTTCTTTAGAGATGTACAATCCTAATTATTGGAAAGAAGATCATTTGACTGTTGCTAAAACAGGACTCAAAAAAACATTGGCAGTTCTTAAAAAAGCTGGTGTTTAATTTTAAAAAAGCACTGCCTGTTGTAGGTAGTGCTTTTTTTCATTTGAATGGTAAGTAGCGTTTCTATATTTACTTATAGACCTTTCTTTGATTTCACAAAAAAACAATCTGATAAATAATGGTAGGAAAAGATTTCCGCAATGCCCTTCGTGAGGGTAAGAAAGTTTATGGAACTCAGATTTCATCAACTTCTCCCAAAATGTTTGATTCTGTAATCAGCTTAGGACTTGATTTTGTATTTTTTTGTAACGAACATGTTCAATACAATCCAGAAACATTGAGCTGGATGTGCAATGCCTTTAAAGCCGCTGGAGTAAATCCATTGGTAAGAATATTAGAGCCAAGTCCTTATTTGGCAACCCAAGCATTGGACGCAGGCGCCTGCACAGTATTGGTTCCTTATGTTGAAGAAATAGAGGATGTAATCGCATTGATAGGAGCAGTAAAATATCGCCCATTAAAAGGGAAAAAGTTGATGCGAATATTGCATGGTGAAGAAAAACCATCCGAAGAGTTAAAGCAATATTTAATTCACAACAACAGAAACAATTCATTGGTATTAAATATAGAGAGTGAAAAGGGAGTAGCAATGATGAATGAGTATCTTGCCATTCAATCATTGGATGGTCCTGGAGTAGACGGTCTGATGATTGGACCACATGATCTCTCTACTTCTTATGGTATGCCAGAAAAATATTTTTCCAAAGAGTTCTTGGAATTGACCGAAGGGATAATAAAAAATGCACGCGCTATGGGAGTCGCAGTAGGTGGTCATACTGGGTACAGAGATAGTCTTGATTTGCAATTGGAATGGGCTAAAATGGGGGCTACTATGTTATTACATTGCTCTGATGCTTTCTTGTTTGCAAATCAGTTGAACAATGATTTAAATAAAATAAAAAAACTATTGGGTACCGAAGAACATGTCAATAAAAGTTCTGAAAGTATTTAGTAGTAAAAATTCCGCTATATGAAAAAAATCACCTGGTTTATTTGCATTTTTTTTTGTTCGTTAAATTTTAAAATTCAAGCACAGTCTTTTGATTTTTCAAAAGCAGGCTTAGTAGTTTCTTCTAAACTAGCTTCCCCCCAAAAGGAAACTTATATACGTGTGCTTCAAGAAGAAATTAAAGCACGTACCCAATTAAATTTAGTGGTGCAAGAGAAATCAAATAAGTTGCCTATAATAGCGCTAGTCCTAGCTTCCGACCTTTCATTGGGAGATATTTCAGTCCCTAAATTACCAGCCAATTCAGTTGTATTGCAAAAAGAAGGATTTGGTATCTCTATTGATTTGAGTTCTGGCAGACCTATTTTATTTCTGATGGGTGGAGATGAAAGAGGCGTATTATTTGCTATCGGAGAGTTTTTAAGAAAGGCGGATTTAAATAAACAAAAGATTGTCGTTGATAAAAAAATTGAAATAGCCTCTGTTCCAAAGTATGCAATACGTGGTCATCAAATAGGCTATCGAAATACGGCCAATTCATGGGACTCTTGGAACGAAAAGCAATATGAGCAGTACATAAGAGAATTGGCACTCTTTGGTTCTAACTCCATTGAAAACATCCCATTACAAGATGGCCCACCCGGACCTCACATGAAAATTCCTAGACAGGAAATGAATGTCAAAATGAGTCAGATCTGTATGGATTATGAACTTGATTATTGGGTTTGGACGCCTGCTGATATTGATTTATCTGACGAGGCAAAGTTCAAAGAGGAAGTAAAAATTCATTCAGATTTTTATAAGAGCTGTCCAAAGTTGGACGGTGTTTTTTTTCCAGGCGGTGATCCAGGAAATAATCATCCAAAGTATGTGATGCCTTTCTTACAAGCGATTGCTATTGAATTAAAAAAATATCATCCTAAGGCGGGTGTATGGATTTCATTGCAAGGATTTAGTGATGAGCAAGTAAATTATTTCTATGAATATTTGGGAAAATATAAACCCGATTGGTTAACAGGTGTTGTCTCTGGGCCGAGTAGTCCAAGTATGGCTGATACTCGCTTTCAATTACCTAAACAATATAAGCACAGACATTATCCTGATTTAACGCATACTGTTCGTTGTCAATATCCAACAGAAAATTGGGATCAAGCATTTGCATTAACAGAGGGTAGGGAGGTTTCAAATCCTCAACCTTTTTATTATGCTAAAATTCACAATCAATTTGCTCCACTCACAGATGGCTTTTTATCTTATTCAGATGGAGTGCATGATGACGTTAATAAAGTTATTTGGAGTCAGATGGCTTGTGACCCAACCAAAGATGTTAGAGAGGTATTGGTTGAGTATGCTTCTTTATTTTTCGGTCATTCTATTTCAGAGCAAGTGGCGGATGGAATTTTGGCATTGGAGAGAAATTGGGTTGGACCAGTAGAAGAAAATGGAGCTATTGAAACCACCTTTGCTTATTGGCAGAATTTAGAACTTAAAAACCCAGGCCTTCAATTGAATTGGCGCTGGCAGCAATTGGTGATGCGTGCTTATTATGACACCTATGTAAAACGTAGGAAAATTTATGAACAAAAATTAGAGCAAGATGCCAATCAAATTTTATTAAATGCGAAGACAATTGGTATCAATCAATCAATGGAATTGGCTCTTAACCGAGTCAAACAAGCTGATCAATCTCCCATCCATCCTGAGCTTAGGCAAAAGATTGTTGATTATTGCGAAGCATTGTTTAAATCAATCGGGATGCAAACCAGTGTTCCTAAATACCAAGCGAGTGGTGCAGAGCGCGGCGCTATTTTGGATTTTATTGACTACCCATTAAACAACAGATGGTGGTTGGAAGATGAGTTTAAAAAAATTAAAAAACTCCCTTCAGAAAAAGAACAGTTGGATCGTTTAGACATAATTGCAAAATGGGAAAATCCAGGACCTGGAAGTTATTATGATAATATTTCAGATTTATCAAAGGGGCCCCATGTAAAAACTAGAACCGAAGATGCAACGGATGTTTTATGGGCTGATAATGGATTGAGCAGAAAACGTTTGTCTACTCAACTTTTTCAAAATTTTCCAAAATTGGAATATGCAGATTTAGACCCCAATGCAATGTATACAATCAGGATTTCAGGATATGGTGAAGCCTTGTTGCGCGTAGATGGCGAAAGAATTGAACCTACACTTTATAACAAAGGAATGGAAGAATTCAAAGAGTTTCAATTAAGTCCTAAGTACGTAAAAGACGGAAAACTTTCTATCTCATTTGATGAACCAGAAGAATCTAAATTGAATTGGCGTCAACACTCAAAAGTTTTTGATATTTGGATTTTAAAAAAGTAAAATAGTTTTATTGGATATTATCATAGTAAAGTGCAGCAGCTCCAAGAATGGCAGCATTTTCAAGCGTTGAAACTTCGACAATTAATTTTTCAACTGTTTTTGAGTAGGCGAGCGTGTGTATTCTTTCCCACATATTATCTTTAAAAAATGGATAGGCCATTCTAACAGATCCGCCTAATACTATCAAAGGAATGTCGTAAGCATATTGAATTAGTTTTATTGCATTGCCTAGGTGAGTACCCAATTCAGCATACCATTGCAAGGCAGTAGGATCGCCATTTTTAGCTCTTTCAAAAACTTCTTGTCCGTTGGTTTGGTAAACATTTTCAAAGAATTGCCCACTCGCATAATATTCATAACAATGATCCAAATAATCTACCGTACCAATTTCACCCGCACCGCAATTGGATCCTGCAAACAATTTTTTATTGATTATTATTCCTGCACCCAATCCTGTTCCAATGGTAAGTCCAATCATATGGTTACTTCCCATGCCTTTTCCAAAATAAAGTTCACCGGTTGAAAAACAATTCGCATCGTTGTTAATAATCACGGGGACTTGATATCTTTCTTCCATGATTTTTTTTAGATGGACTTCTTTCCAAGAGGGAATGTATTGAACATCATACACGATACCATTTTCAACATCTACCACACTTGGCACTCCAATGCCTATAGCAGTAATATCTTTTTCAAATACCTGGTCTGTAATAAAAAATAAGTCTTTTAAAACATCGTCTATTGAACCAGATTTATTGATAGCAATAGATTGGATAGATGCAATTTTTGAATCAAATACAATTCCACCACGGATATTTGTAGCACCAAAATCTACCCCTATTATTTTTTTAGATTTCATTCGTACTATTTATTAAAGGGAGCTAGATTTTTTTTTGAAAAGAGAGATGGTTTTATTGGTAACTTTTGGTTTAGCCCAAAAACCAATGCTTAAAATATATGAAAGGCTGATAAATAAAATACACATTCCAGTTCGCAGTCCAAAATAATCACCTATCCATCCTACTATTAGCGGAAGAATGGCACCACCAATGATTCCTGTTACAATGATACCAGCAAATGAACCATGATCCTCCTCTACAGAATTAAGTGCCAATGAAAAAATAATAGGGTAAATTACCGAAGCAAAAAATCCTACCAAAGGAAATGCAATTAATGCAGTACTAGTTGATCCAAACAATCCTGCAGCAAGACAAGCAATTGCTAATGCGGTGAAGAGTACTAACACCACTCTACTATCCATTAATTTGAGTAAAAGCAAGCCCAACAATCCGCCAGCTGTCATTAATCCCCAAAAATAAGCAACCGTGTCTGCTCCAATTTTTTGCGGATCCTGTCCATGATAAGTGTATAAAAATTGGGAAATCCAATTAGCAATTCCTTGTTCTGTTCCAACATAACAAATCATGGCAATAAAAAATAAAATGACTGTTCGCTTTTTAAATAATTGAATATGCGTTGCAAGCAATCCTGGTTTTTCCTCATTGCTCAATTCTACTTTTGGAAATTTAGAAAAGAAAATGATGACAAACATGATGACACAGATAATTACAAACAATAAATAAAGAGATATCCAAGGAAGTTCCTTCGGCACTAAATTCGATAGGGTTGCCATTAATCCATTGGGTTCATTCGATTCTTGTAATCGTTGAACAAGTGAAGAATATACCAACGGACTAACAAAGGAAGCAAGACCAAATACGAGTTGAGCTGCCACTGAATAAAAGGCATAATTTTCTTCACCACCTGCTGTTCGCAAAAGTGGATTGATCACTACTTGTAGCATCGCCATTCCACAGCCTATAAAAAATAAAGACAATACAGCCGATAAGTAATTTGGAAATAGCGCTAGCATTAGTGCACCAATAAAAGAAACTACAAAGGCGGCGAGCATAATTTTCTTTTCCTTGTACTTTTCAAGCAACATTCCAGTAGGAATCGACATGATGCCGTAAGCTATAAAAAATGCAAAAGGCAAAAGCGAGCCGAGTGTGAGACTAAGATTAAAACCTTTGATCATATCCGGCATGAGCGGACCAAAGACATTCGTTAAAAAAGAAATAACGAAGAATGTCAACATGATTAGACCTACAACATAAAAATTACGTTTCATGTAAAAATTGGCAGTTAATGAATGAGTTTTATGATTTTTAAAAAAAGCAAAAGTCGATTCAAAATGAAAGTTACGGATGTTTGGCTTAACTGAATGAAAGTAACGTAAGACAATTTTAATAATATCAAAAGTTAAGGGAGAATTAATAAAGAGTTAAAGATATTTTTAGATTATTTGTTTGGAAAAACCCCTTATATTTGAAAGATAACAGCAGTTTAATTTTCCAAAAATAAATTATCAAAAAAGAATTTTGAAACTAGTCATCCTATTAATATTCCCTTTCTTGGGCTTAGCTCAATCAGACTCTGTTAAGCCAAAAGTTTTATTTAGTGGAAATATACAATTAACTAATAATGGAATTTCTCCAGTTCCTTTTTTTACTCTTGGAAAGCCTGCATTATTAACAAATCTTTATATCACAAAAGGGAATCTCAGTTTTAGCCCAGAATTAAATTATGATCTTAAAGCAAAACCATGGTCTGTAAATACCTGGTTGAGATATAGGTTGATTCATACCAATAAATTTAGTTTTTTTGTAGGAAATAATTTTTCATTTATTTTTAAAAGTCTACCAGAAGATGCTACTCAAAATCAATTTCTAGTTCAGAGGTATCAAATGTTGGATTTGACAGGTAGTTATAAACTGAAGAAGAACCGAATTTTAAATCTTTTATATTGGAAAACTAAAGGGTTGGATAAGGGAGCAATCCAATCTGCTAATTTTGTTATGCTAACTATGAATTTCATTGATCTTTTATCTAATAAATTTGGTTTATTATCGATTAAGGCCAATGCTTTTGTGATTGATAATTCTTCTCCATTTACTGGCGTTTTTATATCTCAAATCACAAGTTACAATCCTAAAAAATCTTCATTGTTTTTTACTTTTCAGACAGTTAAGCCAATTTATATTACTCCAAGTGGAAGCTTTAAATGGAATGTAGGACTAAATTTACCATTTTAATAGTTACTTAAAATCAGTTTAATTGAAGAGCAGGTAGTCGATAGGATTGTGCATCATAAACAAAAAGTTCATCAATTTCAATTGTCCAGTATTTGTACAGAGGAGTTTTCATTAATTGATTTTCTACCTCTA
>Ga0114978_10003118_pt1 | contig 13604 bp, 13 predicted proteins | sample S_140212_EF_Meta_FD_87027 | JGI IMG/M metagenome (GOLD analysis project Ga0114978, IMG submission 87027) | Freshwater microbial communities from Lake Simoncouche, Canada to study carbon cycling - S_140212_EF_MetaG | ecosystem: Environmental > Aquatic > Freshwater > Lake | place: Lake...
GAATTCGTTGACTACACTCAACAAGAAAGACCCTGTGTCTGAACACAATAGCATCCTTTGGAACTCTGGTTCTGATGCTAACAAAGATATTGCACGTAAGCAAAAGCGTAAATTGCAGTATATTGCAAACATTTACATTGTTAAGGATCCTGCGAATCCTGACAATGACGGAACAGTTAAATTGTTCAAATTCGGTAAGAAGATTTTTGACAAGTTGAATGACTTGATGAATCCTGAGTTTGAAGATGAAACTCCTGTCAACCCATTTGACCTTTGGGAAGGTGCGAACTTCAAGTTGAAGATTCGTAAAGTTGAAGGTTATCAGAACTACGATAAGTCTGAGTTTGAATCACCAGCACCATTGTCTGGTGATGAAGATGACTTAGAACGTATCTGGAAGCAAGAGTTTAGCTTGTCTGAATTCTTGAGCGAAAAGAATTTCAAGTCTTATGATGAGTTGAAAGCACGTTTGAATAAAGTGCTTGGGCTTGAAGATGGTTCTGCTGGAGACAATTATTACTCCACTAAACCTAACGTACCAGTTACAGCTAAGCCTGAGGCAGTAACTAAGCCAAAGACTACAGTTGCTACTGCTTCACTTGATGAAGATGAAGACTTAAGTTATTTTGAGAAGTTGGCTGAAGATTAATATTTCGTAATCTCCTTTGTGACTTTGGGGAAGCAGTAAAATGCTTCCCCTTTTTTTATGCGGCTAATTGATAACTTGTGTTTATAAAAGGTTGTCTCCACGGATCATTCGTTAGACTCATCTGATTAATATTAGTGATATTCATAGAATTATCATTCTCTGTTTTTCCGCCAACAGCAACAACAGAATTGATTGGAGCACTATTATTCGTAGTTTTAGTTTCTGCTGAAGAAGAAGTTAAACTAGCCGCCGATGTATTTTTGGCTGCCGGTGTTATTGTTGCCGTTGTGGTTGTAGCGCCAGTAATTCTAGCTTTTGCGGCGCCTATTGTGCGACCAGTGTCAGTTTTTACGCCCGCATCATAGCCAACACCTTTAGTTAAATCGTACTGTCCACCAGTTTTTAATTCGTTAAGCACACCAGTAGTAAGTGTTGTAATATTTTTAGATTTTAATTCTGCGGTTGCTTTATCCAGTTTATCTACGGTGATTGCGTCTTTACCTTCTTTAAGACAATCACGCATAAATTCAATCATGCCTACGATGGCGGTACCCATCTTGAAACTTCCTATTGGACCGAAGTTTTTGCTCCATTTTGGCAATGCTGACGTATTTGTCGCTTCACCTTCTTGATACAACCACAAACTAATGCCGCTTTGTGAATCTACGTAAATACCAATGTTAACAAATGGCAAAGGAGTATTAGCCTTTTGTTGCATCAATTTTGCTGAGTTAAGCAATGCAATTAATATAGTATCAGCAAATTTGGACCATGCTTCAGGTGGGCTATCTTTTGACCACGTAGTTGTAGCAGACACTTCATTGCCAGTTGATGAAGTAACTCTAAGAACTGCTGGTTTTGGTTTTCTACCGACAAAACTTCCGAGAATAGAACCAATGGCTGCGCCGAGTTGAGGTGGAAGTCCAAACATCGGCGCAACCACACTACCAACATAAGTAAATGCCGCTGTAGTGGCCGCACCCTTAACATCACCCTTAAGCAGTTTAACTATTGATGCCGCATATGGCAGATATTCTCCAACCATTTCACCTGCGGCAAATGCGTTGCCACCTTGCACGCCTGCAACACCGCCAGCATTATTTGCAAGATTCATGCCATTCTGTACGCCACCCATAAAACTACCGGCTGTTGTGTAACCTGAATTTGTTAAAATATTTCCTGCGGTACCGGCAAAGCCTGTTGCACTTCCAGGCATAAGACTACTACCTAACGATGACATATTACCAGCAGTAAACACAGAAGGGGCGGCCGCCGCTCCTCCTGCTATAGCTTTTGTACCAAATAACATTGGGCTAATGAATGAATTAGCCGCAGATGTAACACCAAAATTAGCAAATGCTTTTAGGTATGGATTCTTAATACCCTGAGTTAATTTATTTGCAACAAGTGATGTGCCCAAATCAAATGCAAAATTTCCCATGTTGGACATGAAGTTACCACCAGCACTAGAACCACCACCAACAGCATCTGGTTTTGATCTTAGAATCTCATTTGTAATTTGTGTTTCACGTTGTTGTGCTTGATCTCTAGCCCCTTGGGCGGCTTCAAATTCTTTTGTTCCTGCTTCTGTTTTTAACCATCGCTCATTCGCATCTTTAGCGGCTTTCTTTGCATCATCTAATGCTTGCCAAGTGCCGTCTGCTATATGAGGTAATTCTTTTTGAGCCGCTTTGTCACCCTCAATCGCCAACTTCATCATTTCGGGATTTACAAAATTTTGTTGATTGCCTTTAGCATTGAATCCCGAATAATATGCACCTTGCTGAGTTGCAGGTTGCATCATTGGAGTCTGGCCAGCACCATATGTTCCTTGTCCATTAGGACCACGATATGTTGGCTGATTACCACCCATCATTCCGGCGAGAGGTGCAGTCAATTGTGCGGCACCATAACCGCCTAAGAAGTTTGCGCCTTGTTGACTAGAATTAAATCCATACTTAGCGAATATAGTTTCAGGTCCAGAAGCAACACCAGTAAGTCCATATAGCAATTGTTCTGTAGCGGCTTGCTTGTTACCTCTTGCAAAGTTACCTAGAATTTGTCCAGTTAATGCATCCGAATTTTTATCATTACCAAGAATACTACTAAACAGTTGACGACCAACTTTTGTTGCGCCAACTTCAAGATATGCAGTACCAAGTTGTGAAACCATTGGCGCATATGCTTTACCAATTTGCTTACCGAATACACTTGTAAGGACTTTTTCGGTTCCTTTGTTCAACCCAAGCATCTTTGCTACTTGTTGCCCACGGAACGTTTCACCCATCGTTTGTTGTTTAGTTACAAGATTACGTGAACCTTGTTTACCATAAGCACCGACAACAAGTGTATCATAAATCGCTTTACTCAATAATCGTTGAGTTGTATTTTGAAATTGATTTAAGAAGGTTTGATTTGCACGTTCAAGTAACGTAGTTTGTTTGCGTGTTTCTCTAGCAGTTGTGGATTTAGCAACAACACCAGTTTGTCTTGCGACAACTTTAGTTGATTTTAGTTGTTGTCCTAAAATTGCATTTGCTTTTTTATCTTCAACTTGAATTGGTCCTACAAAATCTTTAGTTTTACTTCCGGATCTAGATTGTGCTAATGGACCACCTAATAATTGTAAACCTCTTTCAGATTTTGTTTTTGATAGTTCAGATTTAAGTACCATCAATCCATTACCATCATCAACATACATGCTATCGTCTGTTGCTACATTTGATACTGGAGTGGCTCTTGATGTTGGGGTAATAGGTGCACCGGTTTTAGTAAGAACACCACTAGAACTTCTATTGGATTCACGACTTTCTGAAGTTGCGGGACCAGCAGTATCAAATAAATCGCCTTCTTCTTTTCTTCTTTTCTTGAGACCGGCTTCAAGTTGTTTTCTTCTTTCTGGATCTTTTTCGCCTGACGCTGTAGCAATACCATCACGAATTGATTTGGCCGCATTTGCGTAATTTCCAGCTTTAATTGCTTCAGCAAAACCTTTAGGTACTGAACCCGTGTTATAAACATAACTTAAAATTGCAGTTTTTTGATTTTGTGATAATTTATTGTATGCTTCTTGTCCGATAGCACGAACAACAACAGATTCAAATTTTCCTAAATCTTTAGAGAATAATTTATTTGCTTGTTCTTTTGTTACTGTAGTGTCTTTGCCGCCTTCACCAGAAATTTTTATAAATTCTCCATTACCTAAATCAATTTGACCTGATTTGATTTCTGCATCAGTAATATTGTGCCCATAACCAATAGCCATTCTATTAGTATCTTTAGTTGCTTTGCCAACAAAACCTTCTTTACCTGTAATAAATTTTGTAGCATCTTCACCGACAGCACCAACAGTTGATCTTCTTCTAGGATCACCCACGCCATATATGCCTCGTACAACTTTTTGTGCCGATTCATTTACGTTTGCCGCTTGACTATCTCTTGCCGCATTGTACGAACCTTTTACGGGTGTGCCAGGTCTAGCATACATTCCAAAGGCAGCCCCACCAGCACCCTCAACTATTGGTGTTGTACTGCTACTTGCACCACCAGGTTTAGGTGGTTTTAATCCCTGTCCACCTTGATTGCCAAAAATTTTGTATGCTTCATAACCAACTTCAGCCGCAAGAAGTGCCCAACCAATTGGTCCCATTAGGCCACGCAATAATGTTCTTCCCGCAATACCGGCGCCTCTTAACAATCCACCGGCGCCACCAATGCCACCACCCGTTGGAGGAACAGGAATGCCCCCTCGTCCACCTTGAGGAAATTGAATTACTTTTCCGCCACCACCAACTGGTGGTCCTCCAGTTGGTGGTTTACCTCCACCGCCAGCACCACCAGTTGTAGGAACACCTCCACCACCTTTACCGAATATAGTTTTACCTTTGTCAAGAATTGCTTTGCCGCCTAACCCAATGCCAAGAGCCTCTAACAAACTTGCATTTTGTAGCACATCAAATAGTGTGCCTAAAAGGCCTTTTCCCCCACCAGCACCACCAGCAGAACCTAAAGCACCAGCAACACCACCCCCGCCTTTGAGGGATTTAATTGCATCTAATAATTCTTTGTCTCTTTGTGATTTTTCTCTGTCATTTTCTTCAGCAAACATTGCGGCTTGTTTTGCATTATTAGCTTGAAGTGCAGAGATGCGTGTTTGTTGTAGAACATTATTATTGATTGATCTGAGTTGTCTAACCATCTCAATGCTAATAATATTATTTGTTCTTTGTTCCTTTACTGATGCATCTATGGCTGATGCATTACCCAATTTATCTGCACGACCTTTAACTTCTCTGCTAAGTCCCATCAAAGCTGTAAGTCCAGGCATTTCATTCATTGCGGCACCTTTGATGCCCATAGCAAACCCTTTCACAGAACCTTTAACAGATTCTTGTGCAAGTTGCCCTAATGCCTTGCCATAATTGTTAAGTGCCATTATTATCCTCTGTCAAATACAGAGTCTGGATTTGGGTCGGCAAATTTTGCCGCTTTTCCAGTTGCTGGTCTTGATGTTGCATCAAAGCTAGACGTTGATGCTCCAAAGCCTGAACTGCTACCAAAGCTATTTGATGTTGGTGAACCAAAACTACTGGACGCTCCAAATCCGCCTGCTGACGGCGAGCCATATGTTGTTGTGACGCTTTGTCCCACGGGTTGCATTCCGCCATTGTTTGCTCCTGCTAGTTTTTCTTGTGTGCGACCAAAAGCCGCAACACCAATAATAGCACCCATAGAGAGGTGAAATAGACCTGCGCCCTGCAAGGTGATTGGTTGCCATGCAGTCACAGGTTGTTTCAAAGCGGCCTGTAGTATAGACCATAATACAGGAAAAATAATGAAGTCTGTCACACAGGTTAGCATATAAATCCAACCCATCATCGGACGCCATTTGGCATTCATCCAATCTTCTTTTTTCTTTTCACTATCACTTAATTTATTATATTCTTTTTGTGTAGTCATTTATGATACCCTTATCTACGTTGTGCTTGCATTCTGTCATTCTCTTCAGCCACATGTTGAGAAATTAGCATTATGTAAATTTCCCTCTCAAAGGGTATCATATTCTCCAAATCTTCCAAAGTGTATTTATGGTGTTGCATTAGAGTAAAGTTAGTCTTATAATAATTTATAAGGCTTTCTTGACTCAATGTTATCCGAAAAAATTTGCAAGACCCTCTAACACAACTTTATCTTCTTGACCACATCCAGCACATTTCCACGTAACTTCGTGTTTTAATTTTGGCATAGTGTCAAAAAACGATGAAAGTTTTTCGTATTGTTTTTGTGATAAATTTTCAATGAAATCAATTAATTCCTGTTTACTATGATCTTCACGTTTATAAACATTATCAGCATCAAAGATGAAATCAATACTATTGATAATTGCATCTGTTGCTAAATCCAATTGATTCATTTCTTCTGGATTCTCAATAGATAGTGCAAACTCTGATGTTGGATATTTAAATTTGATACCAATTTTAGTTTCGTCATCTAATACAATCTTGTCTTCGTGTGCAATTGACTTATGAACTTCAACGTCTAAAAGATTTAATGTTGCTTTAGTTACGTGTTCACAAATTTCATCTTTAGAATTCATACCATTTGGATGGCGCAAATTCAAATCAATAGTTTCGCCAATTGATTTTGCTCTCAAACGAACAAAGAAATATTCCAAATCAAAGACTGGAAGTTTGTCAACGTCAACTGGATCTACTGCACAGTTATTGATGATCTGCTTGATAGCCGTCATCATAGATTTTTGATCTCCAGACTCCATTGCAATCAAAAGAATTTTCTGTTCTTTGACTAAGAATGGTCTGTATTTAACCGTTTTTTCTGTTGATGGTAAAATCAATTCAAAAATAGGCGCATTTATTTTAGGTAAACTCATAATTTTTTCTCCGAATAATTAAAAAAAGACATATAAATCATGTTTATATTTTATATGTGTGATAGCGATATGCAAGTGTTACACCAAATCGCTGATAGGTGTTGGTTTCTTCCCATGATGCATTCATAGGTGTTAATCCTGTTGGATATATATCGTTTAAAGTGTAAGAAATTAAAGTATTTCCTGATTCGCTCAATTGGTCTACAGTAAGTGATACGCCTAATGCATAGTCTTGATAATACGATACAAGTCCAGCATTGCCACGTCCTCCACGACCAATAATTTTATCCATCCAAGTCTCAAAAAATTCACGCTCATTCATATCAGTTGAACAAATAATTGATAATGTTATGTCGTTATAAGTTACATCGTATGGAAGTTTTAATGATGGACCACCACCAACTGCATCTTCTGTTGTTGCGAGTGTGCGACCAGGCAACTCAGCCTTTTCACACCTAAATTTAAAAGTATTTGTAATATCAGGAAATACACCAGAATCTGTTCCACCTACAATTTTACTGTATCCATCTAATGTTGCATTAAAAAGATTAGGACGAACTAAATTTCCTACAGCATTCTTAAAATCTGAAATTTTGAATGATGATGCCATCTTATGTTCTTCCTATTTGTTTGCGTGACTCTTCCCAAACACGCCCTGTGTCTGCTTTTCTGAAAGACTCTGTTGGTAGAAAAATAGCAATGTCCCATTCGTTTACTTGTACTTCTAAGAATTGAGAACGAACATGACTTCTTAGATATTTCTTCAACATCGGTTTAAAGTATCTGTACTTAGACGCAGATTGTAGAATAGAGTATGAAATTCTAACTTTTGTGGTGTCATCATATTTTTTGTTTGTTAATGTTGAGTACAATGCATTCATTAATTTAGCACGTAGAACTGGTGGCAAGTAATGGAAGTTGATTCCTAAGAATCCATCAGAGTCCATCCTCACAGGAAAAATTAACGGAAATGTATCATAGTACGGCAAATCATTTTTTGTTTTTGGATCATACTTGAATGCGTACATGTATCCAAATTCCATTGACGAAACTTTTCTTGCCTCATCGGTTCTTTTCTCAAAGACTCCGGGACTTATGTTTGACATTAATTTGCCAGCCGCAGACCTATACCAATCCCTTGCCGCAACTGTTCTTGCAGGAATGATGCCTTGTCTAGCGCCTTGAATGAGTATGTTATCAAATATCATCTTCTATTTATCTCAAATCTTTATCGGTTATGATTTTAAATTCCCAATTTCTTTCAATTGAGTACTTTGTTGCGGCTTCCCACTTTGCTTGATTTACGCCCCATGTCATTACTTCATTGATGAATCTTCTAGTTGGTTTACCTGCTGGTGTGTTTTTTCTAACAGGAGGGCGTGTTTGTATGTCTGGCTTGACTTCAATTAGCACAGATTTTATCTCTCCGTTTTTGTCTCTATATTTCATCCAGAAGTCAACAAAATATCTATGATACCGATTGTCAACAGGAGACACATAAGGAACAACGACTTCTTCAGAAGACCACTCAAGTATAGATGAAGTCTCATCACAATATACCATGAATCTTCTTTCCAACAAACTACGATATGTAATATTTGTTGGATTACCTTTGTACTTTTGATAGTTTTTAGGTTTAAATTTACCTTTGTAAGACATAAATAGAATATACTTTAAAGTTTAAATAGGAGTAATAATGGCAACAGATGCTATATTTGGCATTCCGCAAGGCGTGGCAACATATCCTTCATCCGATGGTCTAGTTTTTGGTTCTGATTATGGAAATCAAGATTTTGTTGTGCCGATGGCTAAGTTTACATTTTTTGATACTAAAGGCGTTCTTTTGTCTGGAATCAGCGCACCAATTATTTATGTACGTCTTGGTGGTACATTTAATACACAATTAAGTAACGGATATCAAGAAGCCCAAGGCATCATGGGAAATCCAACTGGCACAAGTATATTTGACGGCGAAATGGGTCAGGCATTGGGTAGATTAGGCTCATCATTTATTGAAGGCTTACAGAAACAAATTGTACAAGGTGTTGCTGGTGCGACTGGATATGTTGCGAGTGCTGGCCAGTCAGGAAAAACTCAAGTTGAATTTTTACAAAGGGTCATGTTAAATAATTTTCAACAATTGATTTATCAAGGTCCAACATTTAGAAGATTTCAATTGCCATTTATTATGAAACCGCACAGTCAAACTGAAGCAGAAACTATGTTGGCCATCATTTCATCATTCCGAGTTGCATCATCACCTAGAACAGGAACAGAACAAACTATTGCTCAAGTAATTGGTCGGTTTGGAGGATCAGCGGAAAATCAACTGCAAACAACTGGAGATTTGGTACAACCAGATGAAAAGGATTTTGAATCTACAGGTGGTAAAGACAGTCCAGAATATCAAGAAGCGTTGAGAAATTATTTAAACAGACAAGTAGTATTAAGACCTGAAGACGAGTCTGCGGCAAATGATATTGTTGCAAATAGCGGACAAGTTTTTACATTTGGTTATCCAGACATGTGTAAATTTGAATTGATTCTTCATAAAAAAGGTGACCCAACCGGAGTTGATGGTGCTTTAATCTCACTATTCAAATCCGAATTTTGTATGATTGAAACTGTATCACTAGATTATGGTGCACAAAACAAAATGACATTTTTTGATGGTAAAAATAACAATACTCAATATTTTCCAACAGATGTTAACTTAACAATTTCACTAAGAGAATCTGTTCTTATTACTGCCCCTAAGGCTTCGGAGCAATATTTAACCGGAACGGTATTACTATAATGAGCATATTTACTCTATACCCCAAAATAGCATACAAGGTAAACGAATACGATTACCTAAGAGCAATTGACATAACACAGTCTACTAAAATTAAAAGTTTTTTAAGAGACTACCGAGGCATCTCTTATAATCCATATACTATTAAAGATGGAGAAAGACCCGATTACGTTGCACATAAATTTTATGGCGACTCAAATTTAGATTGGGTTGTTCTATTGTCAAATGAAATTTATAATATCTATGACGAATGGCCTAAAAATAGTGCAGATTTTGAAGAGTACTTGATTGAAAAATATGGTAGTATTGCAACCACATTATCTACAACAAAATATTACTATAATACAGCAAAAGATATAATTGATGAGACAACATACAATGCGTTGAGTGTTTCGCAAAGAAGTTCTGAGACAATATACGAATATGAATTGAGAGCAAATAATAATAAATCAAAAATTAAACTTATCAGATCAAGTATAATTGGCGCAATTCAATCAGAATTAAAATCGTTACTATACAAACCAGTGAGATAAAATGGCAGTTTTACAAACAATTAATCGCAATAGACTTGAGCAAAGCAAAGACTTGTCAATTTCTGGTTCGTCTAATAATACATTGACTGGCAATAAAGTTGATATAAAAAAAGATTCCAATGTTCCAAATAGTGTTGGTGGCACATTTGAACTTAAGAAAATTGTATTGTTGATGAACGATGGAAATCAAATTGATATCAAAGGATACTTTTCAAATTTAATTGTAGAAGAAAGCATTTTTACGTCAAGCATTAGTGGGCAATTGACAATTACTGACAGCGCCGGTGGCTTAGAGAAGTTTGTAATTCATGGTGGCGAAACTCTTATGTTGAAAATGTGCAAACCAAATAGTGATGACATTATCATTTGGAGAGAAGATTTAATTGTACATAAAATTTCAAAGAATTCTGTTTCGCCATTAAGTTTGATAAGTAAGTTTGATATATTTTTCACATCAAAATCGGCCGTTAACTCCCTGAAGAAAAATTTATTTAAAAGTTATAAAAATGCTACAGTTTTAGAAGTTGTCTCATCAATTTATAAAGAAATGAGTTTGAATGATTTGATTAGTGAAGATCCAAAAATAACTTTAACAACTCCATTCATTAGTACTGGTGTTTCTCCACACAAAGTAATTGACTATCTAGCGCAAAGATCATGCACTAAAGACAAGTACTTTGTATTTTTTGAAAGATTTGTTCCAATCTATGGTAACTATCCAGACGGAACAGCATTTACAGCTTCTCACTATTTTGGTAGTGTGGAAAAACTAATAAAAGATGCACAAAATGTTCCAGTAAAAACAATTGTTTTTGCGCCAAAAATCAATGCAACCTTTGAAGGTGCTACAATTCGTGCTTCTAGATATGAAAGATTAGAAAATTTCAATCATATGAATGGCATGTTATTAGGATTTTATAACAGCACGATATCGTCAATTAACCCGATTAAAAGAAGTTATAAGGTTCAAAAATTAAACTATGCAGATGATAAGGACGAAACGCAAGACTTCTATTCAAATAAATTGTTTAGTACATTGAACATTTTTAATACATACAATGATGTTCAAAATGAAACACCTGGACGAAAATTAATTCTTTCAAGTATCAATGAGTCTGTCAATAGAGAATCTTGGTTAGGCAATCACATCTATGGACAACTCTCAAAAAGCATGTTTAAAATTTCTGTAGACATTCAAGGCGGTACAAATACAATTGGTGTTGGTAACGTTGTAAACTTTGCAACACCAAGTCAAATCTCTGTTATGTTGAATCCTCAGTCAGCGTTTCCTGAACTTGATCCAGTTTACTCTGGCAAATATCTTGTCACGACAGTAATACATGCAATGTCATCAACGCAATATATAAAAACAATGCATTTAAGCAGAGGTTCATCTCCATTAAATTTTGATAAGCACACAGAATTTGATGACGCATTTGAAGACATTAAAGCAAATATTAAAACTGCATTAGGAAATAAAAGGACAACATGAAACTTAAATTTTCAGAGTATGTAGACTTAAAAGACTACAAAGCAAGTCAACTTGTAGAGAAACAAATTCTCTATAACAATGGCGCAAAGTACGGGCAGATTGTGTTCCTTGCTGGTGGTGCAGGTTCGGGTAAAGGCTTTGCTGTTCAGCACTTCATGCAAGGGGCTGAATTTAAAATACGTGACGTTGATGAATTAAAAATTGCATTTCAAAAGTTAGATGCACTCGGCAAATTCACAACCCAAAACTTGTTAGACAAATATGGCGACAAAATTTCTGAGAAAGATAAAGAACTTATCCAAAGAGAATTGACTGACAAGAATTTAAAGATGGGTCAATTGGATTTGAAAACGCCAACGCATGTTTACATTCTACACGTTCTCATTCGTGCAACTGACGTAAAAAACAAAACGTTAGACTTAATGCTTGCTGGCGCTGAAAAGGGGCAATTGCCAAATCTTATTTTTGACAGCACATTCAAAGAAATTTCAGACATGACAGATGTTTTGCCAAAATTGTTTGCCGCTGGATATGAACCAAAGAACATTCACGTTTCATGGGTTCTGACTAATTATCAGATTGCAATAAAGAACAATAAATCAAGAGCAAGAGTTGTGCCAGAAGACATTTTGCTTGCCACTCACGCAGGTGCGGCACAGACTGTATATAACTTAGTGTCAACATCCATGCCACCATCTGTTCAAGGCGGTGTTTACGTCATTCTAAATAATCCAGAGAATACAATTTTCATTGTTGATCCGCAAACAGGCAAAGCATATAAAGACAAAAAAGGTAATCCTGTCATTAAAGATTTTAAGTATTTGACACTTAAAGAACCAGGAAAACCTGCTAAGAAAGAACTTGATGTGAAAAAACAATTACTGACTTGGATTAAAGACAATGTTCCTCCAGGCGCAGTTGACACATCAGAATTAGACAAGCTATGAAAAAATTTAAAGAGTTTATACAAGGCACGACACTTTCACAAGAAGAGTGGGAAGAAGAAGTTTACGGTCCAGAATTAATTGAGACACTTAAACAAGTAGACGGCAAGTGGGCGCTAGTCTCAAAGAAGACGGGTAAGCCATTGCGTTACTACAAGGGCGAAGGTAAACCGTCAGATGAATGGGTTGCAGATCAAGAGAGACAAATTCAATACTTTAAGCATATGGGATAATTGATGAGAAATTTTTTGGGACATGATGGTTTTATTTGGTGGATTGGAATTGTTGAAGATATCAACGATCCTCTGACACTAGGTAGATGCAAAGTGAGATGCTTTGGCTATCATCCTGCAAAGGCAACCAATTTAGTTCCGACTGAAGACTTGCCGTGGGCGCTAACTATTCATCCTCTAAACACCCCCAATCTTTATGCAAGTCCTAAAGTTGGTGAATGGGTTTTTGGTTTCTTCTTAGATTCATTGTCTGCACAAGAGCCTGCAATTTTAGGATATCTTCCTGCAATACCCGAAGCGGCATCTGAGTATTTCGGTACCGCACCCAATCTAACTAGAAACTTTGCTAGAGTCAATACTGCAAATAATTCTGCAAATACAATTTGTTGGGAGATTGGTAATAACATAGTTGAAGTTGTTACACAATCTTCAACTGAAGCAAATGGGCATATATTAATTCAGCACAAAACTGGCGCAAAAATTAATATAGATTCTGATGGAAAAATTTCAATCTACACACCAACCAATGATATTTCAATTGAAGCGACAAATGGCGATATCAATTTAAACGCAAAGAACATTAATTTAACAGCGTCAGAATCAATAACGACTACATCAACTTTAGCAACAAGTATTACTGCTGGTGGTCTTGCTTCTATTACTGCTGGTGGTGCGTTTAGTGCAACCGCTGGAGGTCTTGCTTCTATTACTGCTGGCGGCGCATTTACTGCGACTGCTGGTTTATACATGGATCTAACGACATTAGCTGGAATATTAAATATAGAAACTCCAAATTCTATTTCAATAGACGCACCAGCAATATATTCAACTGGAACTTTAGAGACCACTGGTCAAATAGTTGGTGCTGGAATAGGACTCAGCACTCACATACATGAGGGAGTTCAACCTGGCGGCGGATCAACATCTACACCTTCACAACCATAGGTTAAAATCATAGGCTACACAGTAATATAACATACTGTCAAGCAAAAGTCAACATTTTATAAGGAAATAATAATGACAAATCACGAAAACTTAGTAAATTTATTTGAATCGTATCTTGCGGAGA
>Ga0114978_10003121_pt1 | contig 13592 bp, 10 predicted proteins | sample S_140212_EF_Meta_FD_87027 | JGI IMG/M metagenome (GOLD analysis project Ga0114978, IMG submission 87027) | Freshwater microbial communities from Lake Simoncouche, Canada to study carbon cycling - S_140212_EF_MetaG | ecosystem: Environmental > Aquatic > Freshwater > Lake | place: Lake...
CGATGAGCGTCATGCCGCGGCTGGTGCTGAAGCCTCCGATCTGTTGGTGATGATCCATCCGCCCGGCTCCCAATTCGCGTTGGCTTCCTCGGCGTCGTCCGCCGCGTGCTTGATGTCGCTGGTCGATCCCTACAGGCCGTTGGTGTGGATCGCCGGAAACAGCGGCATGAGCTTGGCCCCCGGAGCAAAACGCCCCTTCCAGGGGAGCCCGTCCGCGGTCGCCTGTCCGGTGGCATCGACCAGTGAACCCCCGAGCACCGGTTGGATCGGGGCAGAGTTGCCGGTGGCGCCGACCGCCGGGAGCGTGAGAAAGTCGGAGACGGCCGTGCCCGGAAGCAGCGTGTCAGCCGACAGCGCCGTGCCGATCCCCTTGTGGCCGTTGGGGATCTTCAGGCCGGGGTGATCGAACGGTGCCCGTTCGTAGGCCACGCGGGGATCGGTGAGCGCCCGGAGGAAAGCGGCGACGGCTTGGATCCGTTCCCGATCGCCATTGAGCTCCGAAATCACTTCGATATCGGGATCCCCTTCGAAGCCGTTAGCCCGGTTCCAATCGGCGAAATCGCTGCCGCGGGCATAAAACTGGACCACCTGCTCGAGCGTCAGTTGGCCACCGTTGTGGAAATAGGGGCCGGTGAGATCGATATTGCGCAGCGACGGCACCTTGAACGACCCCTTCACCGACAGCCGCTCACCGGGCTTGGGGTCGGTGCCGGGGGTGATCACGAAGCCGCGGGAATCGAAGGTCGGCCCAACCTGGTCGACGTCGGGGGAGACGCCCGTGGCCTGGGCAGAAAAAGAGAGAGGTTGGCCGAAGGGATCGGTGCCGCCGACGCCGACATCCTCGCTCGCCGGCCGGACATTGATGTTGTAGAAGCCGGCGTCGTAGATCGCCTCCCCGTCGCGCATCCACATCCGCTCGATGAGCTCGTACTTGGAGACATCGCTCAAGCTGGCGAGCTCCTCGAGGTAGCGGATCGAAGCCCCGGTGAACTCGGGGCCGGAGTGGCAATTGATGCACTGTCCCTCGTGGATAAATAGCGACAGCCCCAGCCTCTGGCGGGCGTCGAGGGCGGTGTCGTCCCCTTCCATGAAGCGGTCGAAGGGGGTCTGGTCGGAGACGAGCGTTCGCTCGTACATCATCACGGCCAGCCCAAAGAAGAGGGAGAAGTTCGCCTCGGTCTGCGTGTAGGCGACGCCGTTGACGAGCACGGGCGAGCCAGGGGCGGCCCACCACTCGGGGGTAAAGGCCTGCTGGATGAGATCCTGATACTTGACCTTCAATCCTTTCTTCAGTGCCGCCGGCGTCGACAAGGCATGGGCACCGAGAACGCTGTCGGCGGCCGACACATCCTGGAGCGCCAGCGGCGTGGAGCCGAGGAGCTTCCGGCCGAGCGTGCGGAAATCGCGGTTCTCGGCCGACATCTCCATGACGCTCAAGGCCGGCCCCACGGCCTGCGACGCCAGGCTCGCGTTGTCGATGGCGACACGCACCTCGGTGAGCTTGCCGCCGGCGAACTTCATCACGCGGGCGTCCGGATCGCGATTGCCGAACGGCGTCACGCCGTTGAAGATGAAGTTGGCACGGCCGTCCCAGAAATTGCGGTGGGTGAAGATCGCGTTGATCGTCGTCGGCGTATTGCGCGGTTCGTTGCGACGGACGTTGAGGTTCTTTCCGCGGACAGACGCAGAAAATCCGAGCGTATCGGGCGTGGCGGAGTCGAGGATCTCCGGAACGGTGACTCGCTTCGGGGTCGTCGGGTTTGGAACGATCCGCTCGAGGGCGTCCGACGAAGGAACCTCGCCTCTGGCGACCATCTCGCGAATCGTGGTCACGTCCATCGTCGGTGACCTTCGCTTCGGACGAGGAACGACCTGGGGGCCAAGTTTTGTCAGCATGGCGTCGAGCACGCCGGCCGAGGAGACGACGTCGTCGCTGTCGGCCTTCACATTCGCGCTAAGATAGTGCTTCGTGGCGTCGAGCTTCTGGTGGAGGGGGAAGTCTTCCCGCTTGAGCTGATAGTTGACGCCGCCGCTGGCTGTGCCCGAGGGGAGGGGATCGAACTTTCCATTGCCACCGAGGATTCCCGGCGAGATCTGGTGCTTCGTTCGTCGGTCGGCACCGGCATGGAAGTGGCAACTCGCGCACGCCATCCCATCGCTGCCGACCTGCTGCTCCCAGAAAAACGCTTTCCCGAGGGCGATCGCGGCACGCTGATCCTTGATGTAAAGGCCGATGTCGCTCGGGATCGGCACGGCGACGGTCTTGAGCGAGTTGAGCCGGAAATACTTCGCCTCGGCCCTCAGGCCGCTGGGATCGATGGCTGGATCGGCCCGCAGTGGAGGGGGCGATTGGACGAGGCCGAAGCGGGCGATGAATCCCCCTTCCGGAAAGGCGCCTCCGCCGAATCCGGGGAATTGACCTACGGCCCCGCGGGATCCGGTGACCACGGCGATGCCAGCGGTCACAAGGATCGCCGAGCCGACGAGCAGCCGGAACACGGCACGCTGACGGATCACACGGCCGCTGGAATAGTCTCGTGGTGGCATGGAGACTCTCTCGTCGCTCGTGAAGTGGGGGCGGGCAGCGACGAACGACGATCGAAGGGGAGGTCGACGAAACGCCGCCGACGACCTTTGATACACGACGTTGTAGCGAGCCTGCGAGCGGGCCGAGCCAAACCTGAAGGCAATTCAAGTTCGATTGGCTTCATCGGGCGGAAAGATAACGCGACCGTGATCAACATGGCCGGTCTGTAAGGAATAGCCGCGCGAAAGTTAACAGACAGACAGCTGTTGGCAAGAGTTACGGTCGAGCGATCCGAATGGCGGCCCGATGAGAGTGTGTCTTGCGCTGCCGAAAGGAATCGCCTGGTTGTGCGGTAACAACTTCGACAGGAAGTGGGTCGCGCTCGGCACCGCGAGAACCCTTGTGACAAAGCAAGGCGATGTGCGTTTCGTGTTCAGCTCTGGCATCGATAAGCTCCTTGCCAGGAAGGCATCGAGATGACTTCCATCAGCCACACCCTCGCGACCTGCTCGCGGGGAAGGAGCTTCTGTCATGGGCCTTTTCGATCGACGCACCGTTTCCGGGCGATGTCGCTGGGGGGCTCGCCCGCGCGGGGAATCGCACGTGCGGGTTGAATCGCGATTGGGGGTCGAGTCACTCGAGGGGCGGATCGTGCTGGCGGCCGGGATCAGCTTCGATGCCAAGCAGGGTCTGCTCTCGCTTCTGGGGACGGAGCGAAACGACGTCGCGACGATCTCGATTCAGGGCACAAAGGTCGTCGCCGATCTGAGAACACCGTCAGCGACCTACCGCAAGCTTTTCACCGCCTCGGCCGTGAAAACGATCACGTTCACCGCCCTCGGTGGGGATGACTCCTTTACGAACAACTCTGGCATCGCGAGCAAGGTGGACGGCGGGAAGGGATCCGACACACTCATCGGGGGCGACGGGAAGGATCAGCTCATCGGCGGGGACGGAAACGATCAGCTTTTTGGGCGAGGGGGCGATGACACGCTCACCGGTTTGGCGGGGGACGACTCGATTGAGGGTGGGGACGGGAAAGACACGGCAGGGGGTGGCCCCGGGATCGACACGATCCTCGGCGGGCTCGGCGACGACACCTTGAGCGGCGGCGACGATGGAGATCTCCTCGACGGCGGCGACGGCAACGACTACGTCGGCGGTGGAAAGGGGGATGACCAGCTCTACGGCAACCTCGGCAACGACAAACTCGTCGGCAGCCAGGGGGACGACAAGCTCTGGGGCGGAGCCGGCGACGACATCCTCGATGCCGGTCCCGATATCGACGTCCTTGATGGCGACGACGGAGACGACCGGCTGTTCGGTGGCGACGGGATCGATCATCTCCTCGGCGGCCCTGGCAGCGACTGGCTCGACGGCGGCGCCGGGGATGACAACGTCGACGGCGAGGCTGGCGATGATCTCCAGTACGGCGGCAGCGGGAACGATCTCGTCGACGGTGGTTCTGGAAACGACGTCCTTCACGGGGGGATCGGGAACGATCAGCTCGTCGGCGGATTCGGTAGCGACTCGCTCTACGGCGATGCCGGCGACGATCAACTCGACGGCAACGATGGGAATGACAAGATTTGGGGAGGGGGAGGCAACGACGACAACTTCGATGATCAGACGCTCCTCGACGACGGCTCCGAGGATGCCGGCGACAACCTTCCCAGCGGCGGCGGCAATCAAGCGGGCGAGGGCGCCGCGGCCGCCTCAGCCGGAGCGATCCGGTTTGGGGCAGACGGCACCGCCACGATCCTGGGCACCTCGGGGAGCCGGGCCGACAAGCAGTATTTCGCCTTCACGGCTGCCGCATCCGGCACCCTCGCCGTGAGCGTGGCCAAGGACGCCTCGGGGCGGTATGCCGAGCTCGAGATCGAGGATCCGACCGTCTCGCGCTCGCTTCTGGAACTCCGGCCGCGGAGCGACGCCACGAGCTCCGGTCGGATCAGCGTCACCAAGGGGCATCGCTACGTGTTCGAGTTCCGCTCGCAAAACATGGACGCGGTGGCCTTCGTGAGCCGGATAGCACTTTTGTCGTGATCGGTCTTGAGCCGGCTGTGTGGGATCGCCGCGGTTGATGGCTACTGTCCCCTTCCAGGAATGCGAATCAATGGTCCGCTCGCTTCTTTTCTCCTTGGCCGGAAGTGCCCTCATGGCAGCCGTCCTGGCAACGAGTGCCGCGGCGCAGTTTCCGGCCACGTCCAGCGGTGTGGTGACGTCGATCGTCTCCAATGGCGCTGGGGGAGTGCTCGTGGGCGCTGGTGGGACGGTTCTCAATCTCAAGGCGCCCCCCAGGATGCCGATCTTCACCGGGATTGACACGTACGCCGATCTGCTCGATCCAACGCCGCTCCCCGGCCGTGTCGAGCCTGGGATTCTCGGTTGTGTTCTCGATGTGATGGGGAGCATCACCACCGACGGGGTGATCACGCCGGGGATCGTCGATATTCAACCGTTGGCGGTGGAACACGTCGGTGTCGTCACTGCCAACACCCTTGGGAAGCCCGGGGGGACGATCTCGGTCAACGGCGCCGCTTGTGTCCTCAACACCGATCCCCGTCTGCCGATCGGCCGGCTCACAAACGACCTCGGCTTGCCGATCAATCCGGCGCTGGCCGTCCGCGGCATCCAGGCGGCAGCGGAAGGGTATCAGAGCACCGACGGCTCGAATCTCCTTTACTGCTCATCGATCCAGGTGATCGGCCTCCCGGCGGCGACGCCCGGCCTCCAGGTGGGGATCGTGACGGCACGATTCAAGCGGGGGGGGATCAATGCCGGGTTAGTCGAGGTCGTTGGCGGCATCTCCGGGCTCCCGCTCACGCTGGCGCGGACGGCGGTCGTGAATGTCACCGTCTACGTTTCTGGGGCCACGCCGAAGGCCCCTCCGATTCCGCTCGGGATTGCCGCCTCGAATCCGGGAGCGCTCGTGGGCACACGAACGTTCTCTTTCCGGACGGCAAAGACCTTCAGCGTGCCACCGAAGACGGCGTTTGTCCGGGTGACGGTCGGCGGGGCAACGGTCACGTCGGACGTGGTGCCTGTTTTCTGACATGGTTCGTCGGCACGCGATCCAAGCTCCAACCAAGAGACCTCCCGTCACTGCGGTGACCGGGAGGTTTTTTTGTCGCCGCAGCCTGCGCTCGCGTTGCGACTGCGAATGCTGCCAGACGGCGACGGCCTGATTGCGATGGAGGCAACAGGGCCTTTTCGTTCTCGCGCCTGCCAGTGGGGGCGTTGCAGCGGCGGTCGCGGCCAATGCGGTGCTGCGAAAGCAAGAGTTAACAAAGAAGTAAGTCGACCGCGATCTCCGTAACGATTCTGTGAGGTGAATAACTGTCTGCAATGTAAGGGGTTTATTGACTGGTCAAGAAAAAATAGATGCTTGTAAAAGAGTTTATGAATAGTTACAGTGCGGCATCGGCTGGTAGGGCTCGGCGCGATCATCCCTTTGCGGGGAGTGAATCGGGGGAGTTCGAGGTCGGCACGTCTCAGCAAGAAATGGATCTTGGCTGGCGTGTGTGGTTCGACACGGTTTGTTTCAATCCCTTTCGAAAGGATCCCAATGTTTCGTTCCATGGTTTATTCGCTGGCGCTCGGTGCCCTTGCGGTGGTTGCGTCGGCGAACAACGCCTCAGCGCAGGTTGTGTTTGGCGTCGAAGGTAGTGCGGACGCCGTCGCCAGCGACGGCCTCGGTGGCGTGAACGTGACCGTCGGCGGTACGGTTCTCGATCTCAAGGCTGCCCCCAATGCCCCCCTTATCACGGGATTCGGGTTCGGCCCGACCTATGCCGATCTGCTCAACCCGGCCCCGCTGCCGGGTCGGACGCAGTCCGGTTTCGTCGGGAGTTTCATCAAGGCCACCGGTGCGACAAGCGCGGCCGGCGTGATCACCGTTGGTACCATCGACATCCGTCCCGGGATCGCGTCGCTTACGGGCGTGATCACGTCCAACGGCGTCGCCGGATTTGTTGTCAACGGCACCAAGTGCCTCCTCAACACCGATCCGCGGCTGCCGCTCGGCGTCGTGGTGAATGACCTCGGCCTGCCGATCAATGCTGCTCTGGCGGTTCCCGGTGCGAGCGCGATCTGCACCGGCTATCCGTCGAACGATGGCTCGGGTGCGTTCATTCTTTTTCAGCTTCAGGTCGTCGGTCAGGCGACCACGGCCCCCGGTCTGGCGATCGGCATCGAGCGCGTCGCCTCCCCCGGCGGCGTGATCAATGTCCGTGGCGGCATCTCGGGCCTGCCGCTGACGCTCGCCCGGACGGCCGTGGTGACGGTGTCGGTGTACACCCCCGGTGCCACCCCGTTGGCTGCGCCGGTGCTCCTCGGCACGGTGAACGCGACCCCCGGTGCCCTCGCCGGCACCCGGGTGTTCTCGTTCAAGTCCGCCAAGGCGCTGGCCGTGGTGCCGAAGTCGGTGTTCGTCCAGGTGACGCAGGGCACCGGTGTCGCCGCCAAGACGGTCAAGTCGCCGGTCGTTGCGGTTCAGTGATGCCCAAGGTCGCATGATCCAAGGGGGCCCTCCGGGGCCGCCCTGGACAGGCAGACTTCAAGCCCCTCCCGGGTGCTCACGCATCCGGGAGGGGCTTTTTTATGGTCGGGCGGGGTTGGGGCGATCCGGAAGCCGGCCATAATGGGGGAATGATCGCTCCCCTTTTCATCCAGGCCGTGGCAGTGTTTCTCGCGACAGCCTTTGCGGGCGAGAGCGAGCCGATTGCCACGGTGACGACACTCACCCCGACGGCGCTTGAGACGCGGCCGGAGGTGACGGTGCGGGGAACGGTGATCCACATCGATCCAGCCCTTCGCGAGCTGATTGTCGAGGATGATGGTGGTGGGATCGTGGTTGATCTCGGCGCTGGAGGAACCGAATCCGCCGAGGCGATCGCGGTTGGCGAGGAGGTGGAGATCCAGGGCCGGGTCGGGCCCGGCGAATATGCCCCGATCGTGAGCGCCTCCGGGCTCGTGAGTCATGGGCACCACGCCCTTCCCCCACCGAGGCGGTGCGATCCCGAGGCCTTTCTCGCCGGGAGCGATCATGGCCGCTTGGTCGAGGTCGAGGGGATCGTGCAGCAGGCCTGGCACGATGGGGATCGCGTGCTCCTCGAGCTGGAGACGGCTGGGAGGTTGTTTACAGCCGAGATCCCTGCCGCGGTCGTCGCCGCGGGGGTGCCGGGCCCCGATCTTGAGGCGCTTGTCGATGCGGTCGTGATCGTGGCAGGGCCGGCGAAGACGGTGAGCAACACGCGGGGAGAGGCGCTGCGGCCGTGGGTGATCGTCGATCGGGCGGAGTGGTTCACGATCGTTACGGGGGGCGTGACCTTCAGCAAGTCGGCCGTGACGCTCGAGTCGATCGGCGGCTACCGGCTCTCGTTCGGGGGCGGGCATCGGATCCAGACGTTCGGGACGGTGATCCACGCACTTCCCGGCCGCACGCTCCACCTCCAAAACGGCCACCATGGGGTGACGGTGCAGATCGGGGCCGAGGCGGAAGGGGCCGAGGAACAGTTTGAGCCCGGTGATCTGGTCGAGGTGGCGGGATTTGTCGATCGCTCGGGGCATGTGGCGTCGATCCGCAGTGCCGCGGTGCGGAATCTCGGTCATGGCGGGGCCCCGCAGCCATTTGTGGTGACCCCGGAATCGATCCTCCGGGTCAACGCCGCCTCCGCCGCCGGTGACATCCAGGCCGAGCCGGGGGACTACGAAGGCTGCCTCGTCCGCACCAAAGGCCAGCTCATCCAGGCCCAGCCGACGGTGACTGGGGGCCTGCTCGTCCTCCGTTCGGCGGAGACGATCGTCAATGTCGAGGCGGACGAAGCCTCGTTTGCACCTTTTCAATCGCTGCCTCCCGGGACTTTGCTTGAGGTGACCGGGGTCGTGGCGATCGATTGGGGGGTGTCGCTTGAGTCACCGGCAGGGGGCGCTCCGCAGCTCGTCCGACTCCTGGTCCGGTCGGCCGATGATCTCCGCATCCTCAAGACCCCTCCGTGGTGGACCCCTGCCCGGCTTCTGGCGGGGCTTGTCGCCACGGTGATGATCCTGACGACGGCGCTGGGGTGGGTGGCGTTGCTGCGGCGGCAACTGGCGGCGCAGCAGCGGCTCTTGGCCGCCGAGATGCGCTCGCGCCGGGACGCGGCGGTGGAGTTTGAGGCGACGCTGCGGGAGCGGACGCGTCTGGCGGCCAACCTTCACGACACCCTCCAGCAGACGATCGGCGGGATCGGGTATCAGCTCGATGCCTGCCTCACCGGCGGGGGAGGCACAAGCGACGAGACGAAGCGGCATGTCGATGTTGCCCGGCGGATGGTCAGTTATGCTGCCGGCGAGGTGCAGGGAGCGGTGTGGGCGATGCGGAGCCTGTCGCTCGGCGGGAAGTCGCTCGGCGAGGCGCTGCGGGACATCGTCGTGCGGATAGGCGCCGGACGGGATGTGAAGATCTCGGTCGGTGTCGAGGGAGCCTTCGGCGACCTCCCCGAGTTTGTCGCCGGAAATCTCCTCCTCATCGGCCAGGAGGCGGTTCACAACGCCCTCCGGCACGGCGCCCCGAGCACCATCGATCTCGACCTCGTCGATGATCGGGGAGACGGTCGAATCCACCTGCGGGTGAGCGACAACGGCCGGGGATTTGTCGTCGGTAAGCAACGTGGGGCCAACGAAGGGCACTTCGGTCTCCAGGGGATGCGCGAACGGGCAGAACGGCTCGGCGGGACGTTCACGATCACGAGCCGACCCGGGGAGGGCACCGCCGTGGAAGCGACCGTCATGCGGCGCGACTACGACAGGCAGCTCGATGGCCAGACCGACCCGGTCCGGGTCACGTCGGCGCCCCGGAGCTGAAGCGGCCTAGCCGCCGTGGGCCGGGAAAATCGCCGCCAATGGCGGATCGGCCAATGGCCGCCGGCAGCCTGCTAGCGAACAATCATCCCTCGCCCCGCGTCGGATGGATGGCCCACCCGGCGGCGGACACCGACTCCAGCGAAGATCAAGGTGATGACATGGATGCGCTCCACCGCTTGGCGATGGTTTCCACCGATCCCCGCACGAGGGGCGACGCGGGAGAGCAGCCCGCGCTCGGGCGACCTTGGCTCGTGATTTCGACGCTGGTGCTGCTGGCGCTGTCGGCGGCGGTGTTCCTGCTTTGCTGATGCCGCCCGAGCTAGCCGTTTGCCTGCCGGACTTTTCCCGCGCTCGTGCCGCGGCCGTGTGGCAGGCCGTGCTACCCGAGTGGGCAGTCATGTTCCGCCGACGATTGGAGGATCCGCCAATGGATTCGGGAGGCTTGCGAGGATAGACCAGAAGGGTCATCGGGCTACCCCACCCGTGTGCCGGGGGCCGTCGGCAGGAAGCCCGCCCCGGGGCACGGTCAAATCCGATGGCAGGATGTGGCGCACGGTGTGTGCCACGCAAAGGAAAGCGTTCCGGTTTATGGTCGAGTGTTCGGCGTCCCGCGCGGCCGTCGTACCGGAGGCCATGATCGGACGGACGGTGGTCGTAAGCAGGTTCACCGTCGGTCAACGGGGCGTTTTCCGCGCGGCGGGTCATCGGTGGAGTGAAGGGCGCATCCTTGGGGTGCCGCCCGGAAGCCCCGATGACCCGCCCGTCGGAATCCTTTCGGGGAGTAGTCGGTGAACACTTCCGGTGGAAGCCCCGAGATCCGCGTGATGCTCGTCGACGACCATCCGGTGATGCGGGTGGGGCTCTCAAGCGTGCTCACGTTGAGCCATGGATTCGCGGTGGTCGCCCAAGCCGAGAACGGGCTCTCGGCGATCGATCTCTACCGTGAGCACACCCCCGACATCGTGCTCCTCGATGTCAGCATGGAGCGGATGGACGGCATCGACACGCTCCGACGCCTGCTGGGAGAATTTCCTGCTGCCCGTGTCATCATGCTCACCTCCTCGCAGGCCCCCGAGGACATCGGGATGGCGATGACGGCCGGTGCCCGCGGCTATCTCGTGAAGACCATCCATCACGAGGCGCTGGCGGCGGCGATCCGCACGGTTCACGCCGGTGGCGTGATCGATCCCCCTGCGTCGGCGCTGGGTTTACGGCAAGGCCCGCTGTCGAAGCGCGAGGTGGAGGTGCTCGGGCTCGTCCGACAGGGTTATTCCAACAACGAGATCGCCGCGATCCTCGGGATCTCCGAGCGCACGGCGCGGGCCCATGTGTCGGCGATCCTGGCCGCGCTCGGGGCCGCCGATCGGGCCCAGGCGGTGGCGCTCGGCTTCGAATTGGGGATTCTGCGCCCCTCGCTCCGCCCGGGGGGGTGAAACGGCAGGCCGATCGCTGCTGATCTGATGCTTGTCGAGATTCGCGTATCGGCCGGGGCGGCGGTGTGACGCTCCCGACCCGGCCTTACACTGACCCGCGAACCCCGGCCGATGGACCGACTCCGTCGCCGGGATGGTGGGGCCGGCGCGGTCCTGCGGAAGTGCCGATAAAGCGGAGAACAAAACATGAAGCGGATCATGCTCGTGGCCGGTGTGGCGGTGGCCCTGACACTGGTGGCCGCCGTGGCCGATGCCCAGGTGAAGAAGGGGAAGACTCGTCCAGCGACCACGAAGCAACTGATGAGCGGGATCGTTCAGCCGCACTGTGCGGCGATCGGCGAGGCGGTGAAGCAGGCCCCGGCCGACGACGCCGCCTGGGAGAAAGTCGCGACCCACGCCGCGGTGCTCAATGAGATCTCCTACACGCTCATGGACGACGGCCGTTGCCCCGATGCCGATTGGGCCAACGCCTCGACAATCCTCCGAACGGCGAGCGACGCCGTCCTCGTGAAGGCGCTCGCGAAGGACCACGCCGGTGTCGCGGCCGAGTTCGCCAAGCTCACCGAGTCATGCGGCACCTGCCACAAGGCCCACAAGAAGTAATCGCGAAGGCCGTCAGGCCGCGTCGACATCCGTCGAAAGAAACCGCCGTCGTGGCTTGAGGCCACGGCGGCGGTTTTTGTTTCATCAGGTTTTTTTTCAATCAGGGCCTCGTAGGGCCGGATCGCAGGGGCAGGGATGACGGCGGCCGTCAATGGTCATGGGCTCATGGGCTTCCTAAGCAAAAAAGATGCCGCTCGCCACGGACAAAGAGTTGGTTGCCCGCCGCCGCTGGCGTGGCATCGACTCCCTCCCCCATGTCGTTTGTGGCGATGACTTTCAACACCGGCGCGTCCGCGACGACCGCGATCGTGCCGCGCCGGTCGGTGAGGTAGACGTGCCCCCCGGCGGCGATCGGCGAGGCGTAGATGTTGTTCACCCCCTCGACCCGCGCCGTCTCCCACAACGGCTTGCCCGAAACGGCATCGACGCAGGTGAGGAGCCCCGACTTTTCCTTGTAGAACCAGAGCCGGCCATCCGAGAGGAGCGGCGAGGCGACGTCGGGGGTGTCTTTGGAGCGTGTCCAGAGAACGCTCTTCCCTCCTTCGAGATCCCCACTCCCGGCGAGATCAAAGGCCCCGAGGAAGGCGCCGCGGAAGCCGCTGGTCACCCAGGCAACGCCGTCGGCCGCCACGGCCGAGGCACATGGCCGCTGCGTCTGTCCGGCGCAGCGCCACAGCTCCTTGCCCGTCGCGAGGTCGTAGCCCCGGGCCGCGTTCTGCCCGTTCATCACGACCTGCGTCCGCCCCCCTTTGTCGACGGTGACCAGCGGCGTGCACCACCCGGTCGGCTCGTCGCGCGGTGTCTCCCACACGGTTTTCCCCGTCCGCGCGTCGACGGCAAAGAGCATCGACGGCCCCTCGTGATCCCAGGGGACGAGGACGAGATCTCCGTAGACGGTCGGGGAGCTCCCCTCGCCGAAGCCGTTGCGGACCTTCATGTCGCCGAAATCGCGGTCCCACACCGGCGCGCCGTCGAGGGTGTAGCAGAAGAGCCCACGCGACCCGAAGTGGGCGTAGACCCGCTCGCCGTCGGTGCAGGGGGAGGCGGAGGCAAAGCCGTTGGTCTGGTGGGTGCCTTCGTGGGGCTTTGCCGTGACGGCCGTCGTTGACCACCGCTCCTTCCCTGTGGCCCGGTCGAAACAGAGAACGCAAAACTCGAACATGTCGTTGCTGCCGGCCACCGGCACGGCGGCGGTCACGAAGACACGATCCCCTTGGACCACCGGCGACGACGATCCGCGGCCGGGGATCTCCACCTTCCAGAGAAGGTTTTTCGTCGGGCTAAACTCCACCGGCGGCGTGGCGTCGAGGGAGACACCATTGCCGAGGGGCCCGCGCCAATGGGGCCAGTCATTGGCATGGAGCGGGCCGGTGGCGAGCGCCAGGAGAAGGATGGCGAGGGAGAGAATCTGGCGGTGCATGAGGAGACTCCTGCCGGTGGTCGATCGGGGTCAGTTGCCGAGGGCCGATTCGAGGGCGTCGAGACGAGACCGCAGCGCCGCCACTTCTCCCTCGAGGGCGGCAATCTTCTCGACCAGCGCCGCAAGCGCGATCGAGGGAGCGGATGGGGGCGCAGCCACAGTCGCTGCCGGACGGGGCACCGTCACGGTGCCGGCGTCGGTATCGTCGTCTGCTTCGTCGTCGTTCACCCCGCCGGTCGCCGCTGGCACTGGCTCGGAGGCTCCGGCCGGAAACGACTGCCCGGCCACGCCGAGCTTGGCACGCACCTTCTCGAGCTTCTCCTCCGGCAGAAGCCCGTGCGTCAGCACCCGGCCGCGGCCGGGAGGGGAGAGCCAGATGATGAGCCCGCGCTCGGCGAGGCCATCGAGCCTGGTGCGGAGAATCTGGAGATCGGGAATAGGGTCCATCCGGCTGGCACGGCCGCGCAGATCCCCTTCGCTCTGTTCGCCACGCAGCAGGAGCTCGGCCAGGATCGAGAGATCCTCCTTCTCAATGCCACCGAACCACTCATAGCCGTAGTGCCGGTAGCGGGGAACGCGGCCGCTGCCGTAGATCTCGGCGACGACGCCGGCGGCCCGGAGCGTTTCGATAGCCTGCCCCACCTGATCCTCGTCGACGGTCATCAACGGGTCGCGGTTGTTCTTCTGATTGCAGCCGGTGATGATCGCGTTGAGGGAGAGCGGATAGGCCTCCGGCGTCGTCTTCCCCTTCTCGATCAGGACA
>Ga0114978_10003122_pt1 | contig 13589 bp, 10 predicted proteins | sample S_140212_EF_Meta_FD_87027 | JGI IMG/M metagenome (GOLD analysis project Ga0114978, IMG submission 87027) | Freshwater microbial communities from Lake Simoncouche, Canada to study carbon cycling - S_140212_EF_MetaG | ecosystem: Environmental > Aquatic > Freshwater > Lake | place: Lake...
CTTCTTTTGCCAGCTTTTGCGCAGCGCCCGGATTGGTATCCGACACAGCAATGAAATTCACCGCCGGGTGCGTGGATGCGAGCTTCGCGCGCAGCGTGCCGATGCGGCCAGAGCCGACGACGGCGAGGCCGATTTGTTTGCGTTCGATGACTTACCCCTCTCTAGAGCGTGACATCATGCAACCGCCGATGAACGCCGATAAACGCCGATGAAATATAAAAAACAGAGAATGCAGACGATATATAAAGCGGACTGACCGATCTGGTCATGGTAACTCGTTCTTGATCTGATCGGCGTCATCGGCGTTCATCGGCGGTTACAACTGGTTTAGTCGATCTTCAGATTGAGCGTCTTGATGACCTTGCCCCACTTCGCGGCTTCGGACCTGATGTACTGTGCGAACTCCTCGGGACTGTCGCCGACCGGCTCGGCGCCCTGCGCGACCAGGCGCTCCTGGACATCCGGCAAATTAATGATGCGCGCGATTTCCCGGTTTAGAGCCATCACCACATTGCGCGGCGTTTTCGCCGGCGCCGCAAAGCCAAACCAGCCGGCCGTCTCGAAACCCGGCACGCCGGCCTCCGCCACGGTCGGCAGCTCGGGCAACTGCGACGAGCGCTTCGCGGTGGTGACGGCGAGCGGGCGCAGCCTGCCGGCCTTGATTTGCGGTAACGCGGTAGGCATGCCGTCGAACATCAGCTGCACCTGCCCGCTGATGATGTCGATATGCGCGAGCGGGCTCGATTTGTAGCCGATGTGCAGCATGTCCACGCCCGTCATCGATTTGAACAGTTCGCCCGACAAATGCTGCGTCCCGCCGGCTCCCGCGGATCCAAAAATTAGCTTGCCCGGATTGGCCTTGCCGTGGGCGATCAGTTCCTTCACCGATTTTGCGGGCAGCGACGGCGTCACTATCAGGACGTTGGTCGTTTTCACCATGTTCGTGATCGGCGCGAACGCCGTGTTGCTGTCGTACGGCATCTGCGAATAGAGACTTTGATTGATCGCGAGCACGCTCGCGGGGCCGAGCACGATGGTGTAGCCGTCCGGGAGCGCTTTCGCCACCAGATCGGTACCGATGTTGCCGCCCGCACCCGGCCGGTTGTCCACTATCACCTGCTGCCCCCAGCTCTCCGACATGCGCACCGCCACCGTGCGCGCAAGTATGTCGGTATTGCTGCCCGCGCCGAACGGCACCACCATGCGTATCGGTTTCACCGGAAACTGCGCGACGTCAGCCGCACCTGCAGCGCTGGCGATCAGCAATACACCTATAAATATGGTTCTCATCAACGCCTCCTGATTGCAGATTAGTCCGGTTTTGCGCCGGACTGTTTGACTGCTTTGCCCCAGCGCACGACTTCGTCGCGCAGAAACTTCTCGAATTCGGCGGGTGTGGTGCCGGCGACATCCACGCCCTGCACGGACAGGCGCTCGCGCACGTCCGGCATATTAAGTACGCGCACGATGTCGGCGTGCAGCTTCTTTACGATGGCCGGCGGCGTGCGGGCAGCGACCGCCACGCCCCACCACGAGGTCATGTCGTATGCGGGATAACCCGCTTCGGCGATCGTCGGCAGATCGGGCGCCCCGCGCGAACGCGCCTTGCTGGTGACCGCGATCGCGCGCAGGCGGCCCGCCTTGATCTGTCCGTCGAGCGCAAGCTGGCTGCCGAACGTATAGCCCAATTGCCCGGAAATCACGTCGTTCAAAGCAGGCGCCAATCCTTTGTACGGCACGTGGACGACATCGATGCCGGCTTGCGATTTAAACACCTCGCCCATCAGATGCGCCGAGCCTCCATTGCCGGTAGATGCATACGAGAGCTGGCCGGGCCGCGACTTGGCGTATGCAACCAACTCCTTCACCGTCTTGACCGGCAGTTGCGGCGCCGCGGCCAGTATCATGGGCGCCGCGCCGATTTCGGTAACTGGCGCAAAATCGCGCAGCGTGTCGAAAGGCAGTTTGGAATAAAGCGTGGCATTGACGGCAAATGCCACTGCCGTAAGCAACAGCGTGTGACCGTCCGGCGCACTTTTGGCGACGATGTCGGTGCCTATGGTGGTGCCGCCGCCCGCGCGGTTATCGACGATCACCTGCTGCCCCCACAATTCGGCGAGCTTCTGGCTGACGAGACGGCCGATGAAATCGTTGATCGCACCCGGCGTGTACGGCACAACGAAGCGCACAGGCCTGGACGGATAGCCGGACGCGGGGTCTGCCGCAGCCGCGACGGGCGGCACGAGCAGGGCCGCTAAAAGAATAAATGGTTTCATGTATGCTAAGGGCCAGCGATGTGTGATGGGTTATGAGTGATGGGTAATGTGTCGACTCAATTCAGCCCATTACCCATCACCCATTACCCATTCCCGTATTGTTAAATCCAATGATACACGCACAACCCGGACTGTTTCTACGCTACGAACCCGCCACTGCCGCGCCGGTGCCGCTGATTGTAGACGTCTCGCGCAGCGGGCGCGAATATCCGAAGGAATACCGCACGCCGCTGCCGTTCACCACGGTGCACGACAACGTGTCGATGTACGTCGAGGACTTGTATTCGGGCGCGCCGCAAACTGGGGCGACCCTGCTTTACTGCATGTTTCCGAACACCTGGGTCGACGTCAACCGCGACGAGCTCGACATGGACCCGGCAGTCGTCGACGGCGCCTGGCCGGTCACGTTGAAACCCACGCCGCGCACGCTTGAAGGTTTGGGACTGATCAAAAGCAAGTCGCGCTATGGCGAACCGTTTCAGGAACGCAAGCTTGCCGTCGCGGAAATCGAGGAACGCCTGGCGAAATACTACCGGCCATATCACGCCGAACTGAAGCGCATCATCGACGATCTTTACGCGCGTTTCGGCGTGGTGCGCCAGATTTCCTGCCATTGCATGTCTGCTGTCGGCGCGCCTACGCATCCCGACGCCGGCAAGCCGCGTCCGGATTTCTGTATCGGCGATCTGCACGGCAAGACAACGTCGCCGGAATTCCGCGCGCTGATCGTGGATACGCTCAAAGGCATGGGCTACAGCGTCACCGTCAACAACCCTTATGTCGGCAACGTGCTGATCAGCCGCAACAGCGATCCCGCGCGCGGCATCGACAGCCTGCAGATCGAGGTCAACAAGAAACTTTTCATGGACACGAAAACATTTCGCCCGACCGCCGGCCTGCCGAAACTGCAGGCCGATATCGGCAAACTGCTTGGTGTCGTCGCAGAAGATACTCGTCACCGGATCAAGCGCTGACGTTGCCAAATCGAGCGTGATCAACAAACAGCCGGGGCAGACTGCGCTGCCCTGAAATGCTCCCCTACAATCCTATTTTTGGTGCCAGCCAGGCGGGGATGCGGTCGTAGAACAGATGCACACCGTCGCTGGTGACGCCGTCTTCCAGATGCATCACGCCGAGGCCGGCTTCATCGGCAAGCCACTGCAACGATCGTCTGGTATGCAGGCTGATATGCCCATTGCGCGGAGCGCAATACCACCAGCCGGTCCTGATTTGCTCTATGTCGGGCGGTTGGCACTGGGTCGTCATCAACAGCACCCGGTTGTCATCGCAAAACGACAGCATGTCTTCGAAGCTGGCGCGCGGGTTGATCGAGTGCTCGAAGGCCTCGTACGAAATCACCATTTCGAAACGTGCCGGCGGCCGCTCGGCCAGGTCGAAATACGGGTCCCAGGAGACGGCCCGCATGCGCGCGCTGGTGGTATTGATGAATGCGGCGAGGTGTCCGCGACCGCCGCCGTAGTCGCACAGGGTGATCGGCTCGGCACCGAAACTATCGACCAGCATCTTGCCCTGATACGCTGCGCGATCGCCATCGAAACCCGGATCGAACTTGATGTAGTCCTCGTTGTAGACCCGGGCTTTAAAGTCGTCGTCGCTGAATTCATCCATGAAGGGTGTGAACACGAAACCGCAGTTGCCGCAACAGTAGTACGGCACCAATATTCCCGACGGCTCGACGATGAGATCAGGGGAGCGCAGGCGCTCGCAATGAGTGGAAAAGTCGCACGCTTCCCAGAATGGGGCCAGGTGATCGCAAATTTTGCAGGGCTGCGCAGCGGGGTGTGAAGTCGTCGCGTTGGAGTTCTTGATCATCTGCGTTTCCGCGTCGTCATTTACGATTCGGTTTCCGATCGCGAACGTGCCTGTGCTGGCAAGCGGCCGGTCTCAATCGCACGTGTTTCTTCCAACAGCACAACAGTACTGCGAATCGCAAAAAAACACGCTTCGCCGATCTTTTTTCGCCATTTATTTCGCGCCAGCCGCGACGACGTCCTTGGCAGCGCCGCCCCAGCCGTTCTCCGTGATGTCGACAACTACGCCGTTAGGGTCGTGATATTTGACTTCATAGAAGCCACCGCCCGTCACCGGCTCACCCATCCAGTACTGCCCGCCCTCCGCTTCCATCGACTTACGGGTTGCCGCAACATCGTCTACCCAGAAGCCGATGTGATGGATGCCGACGAAGTCAACGCCGCGTTTTTCGCCCGCCGCCTCCACCGTCTTGTAATCGAGCAAGGCGAGATTGATGACGCCGTCGGAGAGATAAACGCCGCGCGCGTTTTCCCAGTCGGTTTCACCGACTTTGTGCATGCCGAACACGCGCATATAGAATTCCGCCGCCTTGTGCGGATCCGGCACCTGCATCGCGATATGTCTCAACCTGGCCATAATTTTCTCCGTAAGCCGCTGCCAGCCTACATATACAAGAAGGGGGTGCCAAACGCAACGCGGCAAAGCTGACGGTGGCGTCTCAGATTGAACGTCTGCTCACGACCAAGCGGACGTCGAGACCTTCTCCGAAGCCGCCATTCACGCCCCCCCCCCTCCACTCACTGCCCTTGTCCGTCCTGATATGTGGCGACTGCGGAATCTTGATGCCGAACGGCAGGCCGTCAGAACATCCTAGCCTTGCGATAGCTTGACCTCGATCCCCCGCAGCTTTGCTGCCACCTGCTCTGGCTTCAAATGCACTCCTTTGAGAATTTTCTGATCCATTCCAGCGTTAGAAAATTGGCATTTTCGCTCACTCAGCCTGGATTGTTTTTTTCACGCCGGTCAGAAATCGGTGCAGATTGGTTTTTTACCAACCGGGGGTGTTAAAAAGACTGCGGCGCATCGACGCAGACCGTGATCGAACGGCCCACCGTGGCGCATTCAGGGGGAGCGGGCAAAATAAGCGAGGCGCCACTGCGTTACACTGCCGATCCTTTACAAAGCAAGGGATAGATTTTGATATCGACCCAAACCTTTTATGCCGTTTTCCTCTTGCTGTCCTGCGGGTTGTTGGTGCAGTTTGCACCGCCCTATGGCAGAGCATTTCTTAAATTGTCGGGGCCTTACTGGTGCGCTGCGCTGAGTTTTTTGGCGCTGGCTGCGCTTGCGTTTTGGTTGAGTCCGAATATTCCAACGCCCTTCCTGACCGTTGCCAATGCGGCCTATGTGGCCTCGACGTTTATGCTGGTGGTGATGGTGATCAACACGCGCCGGCCTTTGCAACAACATGAGGTTTGGTGGTGGTTCTTTGCGGGTATGGCGCTGTGGGTCTTCGTTTTTGAATTGCTGCGCCAAGCGGGGGCGGTTACCTACGTCTGGCGCGTCTGTATGGTGGCGGGTTCGATTGCCATCGCATTTGGAATGGTCACCCTTATCACCTACCGGCGCATCGGTTCGGAGAAGACCCCGCAGTTTTCGATCGCTATTGGCTGCGGACTGGTTTGTGCCGTTGCACTGCTGCTGCGGGCCTGGGTGACGTGGAGCAGCGGCACGATTGTTTTAAGCATCTACGATGAGCCGGCCGTGACAGGCATGATCCGCACCGTTGCCTCGGCTTTTCATTTCACGATGTTCCTGATGATCAATAATTCATTCACCACCACCCTGACCGCTACCAAGGATCTTGAAAACCGGGGGTTGGTTACGGGACTGGAGACTGCAAATAAAGCGGCTGAAACCGGCGCCCTGTCAGCGGCGATCGCGCATGAACTCAATCAACCGCTGGGTGCGATGCGGCTGAATCTGCAGTTGCTGCGGGATATATTGCCGCCACAGGATGCGGCTAATCCGCAGGCCAAAGAGATTGTCCGCGACCTGATCCATGATATCGACCGCGCCTCCAACATCATCACCGGTTTGAAGGGTATTTTTTCCAAGGAGGACGTCAGGTTCGAGAATCTGGATTTTAATCAGTTGATTGAATCCGTTTGTGAGATGGCCGGCTTGAACGCCAAAAGGGCAGGCATCGCCATCACGCTCGATCTGGTGCCGGGTGTGATGGTTGCTTTGCATCCGAATGAGTTCCAACAGGTGATACTCAATTTGATTAACAACGCAGTCAACGCGCTCAACAGGCATGAGAAGCCCGGCCGGGAAATCATAGTGCAAACGCGCGTGCAGGGTAATAAATTGCAACTCAGCGTTGCAGACAATGGTCCTGGCATTGATGTCGCGTTGAAGGACCGCATTTTCGATATTTTCAAAACCGACAGACCTGAAGGCATGGGTTTGGGGCTTTGGCTAAGCAACCATATCGTCGAGAGAAACAACGGCAGCCTGCGATGCGAAAACCTCCCTGCAGGCGGCGCGCGGTTTATTGTTGAGTTGCCGGTTTGTAGGCGTTAGGGCGGTTGCTGCAGGCCGTGATGTTTCAGTTGTGAAACAGCGCAAGCAACTCGGTGACGTTTGAAACCCCAAGCTTTGCCATGAGGTTGCCGCGATGCATTTTTACCGTGCGCAGGGTGATGCCCAGAGCGTCGGCAATTGGCTGGCTGCGCATACCCTTGACCACCAGTTTCAGTGTTTCGGTTTCCCGCCGGCTGAGCTTTTTGAGCAAAGCGGTTTTTGGATCCGTATCGGCGGTGCTGGAGGCAAGAGCGCGGGAGATGGCGTTGAGCAGCTCGTCGGTGTCCACCGGTTTCAATAAAAAATCAGCAGCCCCTTGTTTTAAAGCGGAGATGACCTCGGTCATTTCACTTTCGCCGGAGAGAAAAATAACCGGTAGCGGCACGCCGCGTTCAATGAGGGCGCGTTGCACATCCAGTCCGCGCAGACCTTGCATACGCATATCCAGGATCGCGCAGTGGGCGTATCCGTATGACGGGTCTATGGATTCGATAAAACGCGCCGGATCATCGAACACCCTGACGGCATAGCCATGATGATTCAAGACGCGCTCCAGCGCGATGCGGGTGCTGGCGTCGTCATCAACAATCAGTATGGTGTGCTGGGGGTTCAACGATAGTCGCCGTTATGCGAGGGGGGGGGATGACTGGTTCGATTGCGCGCCGAACATTATGCGTCGCTTCGCACGACTCCCGCAACCAGGGAACGGTTGGCGCCGTCCGCAAGTCGGTATGCCGTGTGGATGCAACATGCTGCTATGTTGCGGCTATGCTTGCCGTTGCCTCACACCAAAGGCGGGCTATGCGACATTTAAGCGATTACCGATCGCAACAGTATGGACTTAAGGACGTATCGAGATCATCGACCCACAATCTAGAATGCCTCTATTGATGGAATGCCGGTCCTCCACGAGGTTTGCCGTCCACTTTTTATCTGTTGCGGCAAGGCGATGCCCGTGTGGCAGCCAATAAAGGGCCTAGATATGGTTGTGATAAATCGTGCGGAAGTTCATGAATACCGGTTCGATATCCAAACGCTGGATCGCGTGGTCATGCGGGGTGTGCCAGCGCTCGCTGTGAACAGGGGCGCCGCCTTGAACCAGCTGCGTCAAATACACCCCGGTTGCATAGTGCTGGCCCACATTGCGCCGACATCGGAAGAGCCGCAGCAAATTCCGCGGTTTCTTATCAAGCGTCAGCGATAAGCTGGCGGCCACCTTGGCTGCAGTGTCGCCGCGCGCTGCGTCTCCGGTCTTGCCGGACGCCCGGTGGGTTTGCCACTTTCAGCGTTGGCATTTGGTATCACGGATGCGATTGCGGCGACCAGTGCCACGCCAGCTTCTTTGTCGAGGAAGTTCATTATCGCCGCCTGCACGTGAATGTGGGAAACGCAAATATTACCCAGTATCGCGGTCTTAGCGCAGTCTGGAGGGAGCGTGTCCTGAGTTTTGTGAAAAGATTGGCGATCAATCTAAAAGTCGGCGATTTTAAATGTAACCGCTGATGTCCGGCTTTGGCCGGTTGCTCCCTCTGAGCCCCGCCGCCTGCTGAGATTCCGACCGAAGTCCGCTTTTCCAAAACGCGAATCCTCACTCACGCCCCGTTGCAGCCGGTCGCGTTTCTGCATAGCTGCCGCTCGTTAGCCATCGCAGGATGCGTGATGTAGTGGGCACAGGCGTTCGAGCTCCTTGCGCTGATGGGCGCCACAGCGCACCCAGGGGTGCAGGCTGAAGCCATGCGCTTCGGCGCGCAGAGCTGCCGTGTTTTTCTCGTCCCGCCGGCCATCGTTCGCAGACTCAGCACCTTCGGTCCGGCGCGCGGCCCCAGCGCGATGCGATAGGTGCACGAGGCGGCTTGCAATGACGCCAACGGATTATCCGTATCCGTGTCAGCTATATAGGTGATGCCCTCCTCTGGCTACGCTGCGGCGCCCAGGCGTGCGGCCCGGGGGCTATGGCGTGCGCGGGAAAGCCGTCGGCCGCTGGCGGTCTTTTTTCGGTTGCCGGCCTCAGGTTTTCTTTAAAGCTGCCGTTCACCTTCACTGTAGCGCAATCCCAGCTTGCTCTCGCCCTTTGATTCGCCCCGAGGCGGGCGCATAGCAGATTCTGCCGCCGCGGCGAACCGAGCTCGTGCATGCGGGGGCGGGCCGTAGCCAACCGGTTACGGCGAGTGAAGAGAGGTAGCGCATGGCTTGCATTGTTCAGACGGAAAGCGAGTCGTTTTTCGAATCCATCCTCGATTCCCTCGATCATCAGGTCGCCGTGATCGACTCGGCGGGTGCGATCATTCACGTCAACGCGGCCTGGATCACTTTTGGTACCAGCAACGGCATGCCGAGCAGCTTTGATTGGCGGGGAACAAATTACCTGCACGTGTGCAATGTCGGGGGCAACGAAAGGGATGAGAAAGTAATTGAGGTTGCCGAGGGCCTCAGGCGGGTCATGTCAGGCGGCAGCAACGAATTCCTGGCGGAATACCCCTGTCACAGCCCGCGGATACGGCGCTGGTTCATGATGCGCATCGCGACCGTGAAATGCGAGGGGGCGCGACGTTACCTCATCTCGCACACCGATATTACCGCCCGCAAAGTCGCCGAAGAGGCGCTTGAGGCGATGAGTGTGACCGATCCCCTGACCGGCCTGGCCAATCGTCGCCGCCTTGACACGTTCTTGAGCAATGAGTGGCGCCGGGCGTTGCGCCAGCACCTGCCGATGAGCGTCATCATGCTGGACGTGGATCATTTCAAGATGCTCAATGACGCGCTAGGACATGCCGCAGGCGATGCATGCCTTCGCCAGATCGCGAGCGTTCTATGCCGGTTCTCCAAGCGCCCGACAGACCTCGCGGCGCGCTACGGCGGAGAGGAGTTCGTGGTTGTGCTCGCCAACACGCCATTCGAGAAGGCGGTAGTCATCGCCAACGGCATTCGCGAGGCGGTTTTGCAACTCGCGTTCAGGTTTGGCGACAATCGGCAGTTAAGCATCAGCGCCGGAGTCAGCTTCGCCTATCCGGTCAATGATGGTGGTGGCGGTGAACTGATAGAGCAGGCCGACAAGAATCTTTATTGCGCAAAACGAAAAGGTCGGAATCGGGTGGAAGCCTTCGGCGAGCTATGTGATAGCGGTTTTGTTGGTTCGGAATAGCGAAAAGGTTGCTCGACCGCGCGTTGCCCGACGCCGGTCATGCTTTTAGATTTAAAAGTCTGAGTGCATTGTCAAAATAACTCTTGCATTTGTCATCTTCCGAGATATCAAAGCCAGGAACTCGAGCACGATCTGCAGACCTGAGCGGAGGTGGTGAAGGCGACGGCGGTGACGGTCGATTGATATGCCGCTTTGATATTTCAAACGTAACAGTCAGCGTCTGCTTGTGGCCGGTTGCTCCCTCTGAGCCCCGCCGCCTGCTGGAATTCCGACCGAAGTCCGCTTTTCCAAAACAAGAATCGTCAGTCACGACCCCAAGCGGCCAGTTGCGTTGCCCGAAAGCAACCGCTTGTTACGAAGCCTTTGCGCTCGCTGCGACCGCCTGCACCGCAGTGCAAAATTCATCGATCTCTATCGCCTTAAAAATAATGTCGCGCACCCCGACCTTTGCGGCCTCCGCGCGCAATGTCTCGTCGAGAAAACCCGAGGCAATGACCACAGGCAGGTCGGCGCGGATGCTGCGCGCTTCACGCGCCACGTCGAGGCCCGACATGCCCGGCATGTTGTAGTCGGTCAGCACCAGATCAAAGGCCAACGGATTGGCGCGTAATGCGGCCAACGCCTCGCCCTGCTGGACGTATCCGCTAACGCGATAGCCGCGCCGCTCGAGCAGGCGCTTGACCAGGAACACCAGCGCCTCCTCATCGTCAAGGTAAAAAATGTGCTGCCCGCTATCGCGATGGAGTGCTGGCGCGCCCTCTGCCGCCTTACCCGACACAGTTGCATCGACGACCTCCGCCGCCTCCTCGGCCGCCGGCAGATAAATGCAGAAGGTAGTGCCCTCGCCCGGCGCACTGTCCACCACAATATCCCCCTTGTGCCCATGAACGATGCCATGCACCACCGACAGGCCAAGCCCGGTTCCCTCGCCCGGCGCCTTGGTGGTAAAAAAAGGTTCGAATATGCGCTCCAGCATGGCGGCATCCATGCCCGGGCCGCTGTCGCTCACCGACAGGCGCACCGTGCGCCCTGGATCCGCTTCATGCAAGGCATCAAGTTGTGGCTGCGCCAAGACCTGTGCGGCATCGAGCACTATCGTATCAAGGTCTATGGATATGCTCCCGGCACCCTCGGACATCGCCTGTGTGGCGTTGGTGGCGAGGTTGATGATCAACTGCTGCATCTGCGTTGCATCGGCCAGCACCTCGGGAACAGCGGTCCCATACCGCACTTGCAGGGCGATCCGGGGCGGCAGCGTAGCGCGTAACAGTTGGACTGATTCCTCGACCACATGGGCGAGTGCAATGCGCCTGCGATCTGTCGGCTGCCTGCGGCTGAAAGAGAGGATTTGCTTCACCAAGTCGCGCGCGCGCGTTCCGGCCTTGCGGATTTCTTCCAGGCTTTGCAGCGCGGCCGCATTGCCGATCGAATCCTCGCGCGCCAACTGTGTGTTGCCCAGAATGGCGGCGAGGATGTTGTTGAAATCGTGAGCGATGCCCCCAGCGAGGGTACCGATGGCCTGCATCTTTTGCGACTCGCGCAGTTGCGCTTCGAGCGAGGCGCGAGAAACTTCGCTTTGTATGCGCTCAGTAATATCCAATGAAATACCGAGCAAATGGGTCGGCTTGCCGCCCTCATCACGCAGCACGGTTTTCCATGTGTGTAAATAGCGTGTTTCGCCATTGGCGTTCTTGACAGCCTCATTTGGTATCTCTGTGACCTCGCTCGAAGCCAGCGTCTTGCGATCCAACGCTACAAGGTCGTCTGCCTGTGCCTTGGGCCATAAATCGTAGTCGCTTTTTCCAATTAAATAATTGCGTGAATATCCCAGCAGTTTCTCTCCGTAAAGATTGAAGCGCTCGAATCGCAAATCGCTCGCGCGCTTGACAAACACCATGACCGGAATATGTTCGACCATGGAGTCAAAAATCTCTTCGCTCTTTTGAAGAGCGACCTGCGATTCCATGATTTTTGATCCATTGAGATTGATTGCGGTGACAAGTTCGTCAAACTCATCCGGTCGCGACTGCACGAGGCGCTTCAGCGTCAACGGCGAAATCGGCATGTTCAGTTCACGCGCATTCATGTAAGTAGCAATTTGGAGTAGAGGTCGATTCACCAAGCGATCAAATAGTAGAAACGCAAAAACGGCCACCAGGGAAATTACAGTGGCATTGCTAATAAAAATACCAAGAGCTTCTCGCCATAGCTGACGGTAGATCGGGTCAAGTCCGACCGTAACAGTCAGTGTACCGATCTCGCGGGCTTTGTCGAGATACACGTAGGTCATCGGGTACTGTCGTTCAACTAATTCCGATGAGGCGCGACGCCCCGCGGTGGCCACGACATTGCTGCCCTCGCGGACCTCGACAAACTCGACGTTTCCGATGCGAATAATACCTTCGACCTGCACCTGCAAATCTTTCGAATTGACGGCCCACGATGACTGCGTTAGGGGCTTAAGGTGCACGTCCTCGATCTGTCGAAGCAAGCGATGAATTTTGCCGACTTCAGAGCGGTAATCGAAGTAAATCTGAGTCGCGGTGAGCATTAATATAATCGCGGAACTTGCGAGGACAATTCCAAGGACAAATCGTTGCGCAAGTGGAGAGCGCAGCTTGCTTCCCTGCCGCGTAAAAAGGCTCATTGTTTGGCCGCCGCATCAAAGGGCAGAAGACGCTCGCGGTACGCGCGCTCATAGAAACCGTCTTGTTTCAGCGCGCGCAATGCAGCGGCGATCCGGGTCACGTGCTCAGCGTGGCGCTTGTTCACGTAGATGAACATTTCACGTTTGGCGAGCAACGGTTGTAGGGGCCGCACCGCCTCTATGCCCTGCTTCTTGATGAGCGCGAGTCCCATCCAGAACTCATACAGCGCCACTTCGATACGATCAGTTTGTAACAACCGAAACAGTTGTTCCGCATCCTCTACAGCTATTACCTTTGCCCCTCCCGCCATCATCTGCTCGTAAATCTTCCAGCCTCGGATGTATCCAACCGTACGCCCGTGGATGGCCGTAAGGTCTGCTGGAATAGAAGGGGCCTTGCTGAACGCGGCGAAGTTCCAATCGGTGATTTTCTCAGGAACGGGGATAAGGTTCGGATATTGCGCCTCGATCCCTGCAATGCGCGTAAGGTCGCCATCTTCGTGGCCTTCGTTGGCGAGCCGCAATGCGCGTTCAGCAGGCAGTTTTATCAGACGCAACTCAAGCCCCGCGCGTCGGAACGCCTCAGTGGCTATTACGTCGAGATAGCCGGTCCGCTCTAGATTTGTATTGGGAGGCTCGTTCGTGTCGTTCAATACCAGTACCGGAGATCCGGCAGCGAAGCCCGCGCGCACTGGCAACAAGATGGCGAGCAAAAGAAACAAGCAAGACGATGCCCAGAGGCGGACGGCTCTTCGCAAGAGATCAGCACATAATAATCTTTCCATAATTAATTACAACTATTTATCGCGTCATGCGTTATATCTTCAACGGGTTGTTTGGAGATATCAGTCATGGTCAAAAAACGAATGGACGAGGCAACGAAGAAGCGTGTTCGCGCTGGGTGATTGCTGCAAAAAGGCAAGACAGTGGCCGAAATTGCACCCGACGTGGGTGTTGCGCGGCAAACTGTGCACACTTCAAAGATCTTGCGTGATGCTAGCCCGCCGGCCAGCGTGCCAATCGCTTCCATCTTCTGCGATTGGCGCAATTGCGCTTCGAGTAATTTCTGTGCGGATTCGAAGCGCTTACGTTCGCCGATGTCTTTCGCGATCCTGGAGAAACCGGTAATTTGGCCGTCCAAGCCCCGCATTGCCGCCATCGTTGC
>Ga0114978_10003123_pt1 | contig 13586 bp, 19 predicted proteins | sample S_140212_EF_Meta_FD_87027 | JGI IMG/M metagenome (GOLD analysis project Ga0114978, IMG submission 87027) | Freshwater microbial communities from Lake Simoncouche, Canada to study carbon cycling - S_140212_EF_MetaG | ecosystem: Environmental > Aquatic > Freshwater > Lake | place: Lake...
CCTTATCCCTCACACTACTTTGTGCACTGCGCCACTTTGTAAACGGTGAATTTCTCAGCGTGGGAGGACGTGGCTCTTTGGCCTTCTTCCGGTCCTTCTCGCATGCCATCTCCACGTTCTGCAAGTGATCCGACAGCAGACTGTAGATCGAAGCTTCACACTCGTCGAATTCATCCAGAGTGGCCTTTCTGTACAGCATCACAAAGTTTTGTCTGATGGTCGCCAGCGTGAAAACAAGCTCTATGCACTTATTGACGGGCTCTTGTATCGAAGGCGGGGCCTCTACAACTCGTTTCCGTTGTATATTTTCACCAGTCACAAATGAAGTTTTTAAATCGCGGATTTCCTCCGCCATCCGCGCTGATTTGCGAGTAAGTACCTGGAGTTTCACGGTATCCTCGCGTGTTTTGGCCATAGCCTCAGTTTGTTGTTCGAATTTATGTTTCTCTTCTTCTACCGCGCATCTCTTCGCTACGTACCCCTTCAGCTCATGGTGCCACTCGAACGCCCGTTCGCCCCGTTTGCGCCACTCGACGATCCACGCGTCCATTTCCTCCTCGCTTGCGTTCCAAAAGTCTACGTTTAGCGGCTGCGATGCATTCTCAATTCCCTGCCCAATTCCAGTTTGAATCTCCTCCGCCGCGACCTTCAGACTACCCACCAGGCGCGACAGTTGCACGTGATCTGCACTTTTATCCTCCGCCGTAAACTCAACGATTCGCTGTAAGTCTCGCTTGAATTCCGGCAACGCGTTCGGCTTGGCGCGACCTTTCGGCACTTTGAGATTCGCAATTCTCTGCATGAGGTGTTCTATACCAAAGCGCTTATCGCATAGCGCCTTCACATCCGACAAGTGATTTAACATCATGTTGTACAGGTCCTGGGCCATCTTGTCAAATCCCCGCAGTGACTCATCGTCAAAAAAGCTCTCCTCGTCCTGTCTTATTTCTCCCAGACTCTTCAAATGCTGCAACACAACTTCGGCTGTCGTTTGTATGGACAGCGGGGCGCGCACAACCGGATGTTCAAGAGTCGCACAAACTTGCGCGAATTTCGGAAAAAACTCCTTGATTTGCATGTCCATGTATTCGATGCTCTTAATAACCCCGACTAATTTCTCATTCACACGACCTGTTCGAGCCATCTCCGCCACTAAAGCATTGTGCTCATCTACTAGAGCATATCTCCTACCGATGTACATCGCCATCTGCTTGTCTGCCTCCAACGCTCTCCTGCCCCGTTCGCGCCACTCGACAATCCAATCGTCCATTTCCTCCTTGGTTGCGTCCCAATCGTCTACGTTTAGCGGCTGTGATAACTGCTCAATTTCTTTCTCAAACCTTGACTTCTGGATCTTCATATCAGCCATCCTTGCAGTGAGTACCACCTTTGCTTCGGCATCGGCGGTTCGCATCTTTCCGATGTTCTCAACCATTTGTTCCTTGACCGTTCGTAGAGCCTGCTTAGTCCTTCGGAGGACCTCATTTACTCCTTCAAAATTGATCGTCACTTTTGCGCTATGACCTCTCCTCCCAGCAGCCGGTGCACCGGCTGCACGACTGTCTTCCTCCTCTTCACGACGCCTGGCTTCCTCTCGCGCCGCCTCTTGCCGATCGGCTTCTTTTTTTCTTAACAGTGCTTCAGTCCTTGGTCCCATAGTACACAAAACCATCTCTCGTATATATGAACAATTTTCAATATACCGCACACTCTTAAATTTTATATTTTGTTTATTTTATCGAGCAAACAGAACATTTTTTTTATTCTTGTACTCCACGTCAAATTTTATATACGATCCGTCTGCAATCGACATGGATCCGGCAACATTCTTTTCGACTGCTACTAAGTTCCTCTTGGACGCAATGAATGAGTGCCATTATTTAAGATACGCACATGATGAACTAGTCGAGATATCGACGTCCTGGGATAGTCACCCTAATCCCTTGACGAAAATGCATTTATATTTTTTGAAGAATCTAGGAATGTTACTCACATGCGCATTGCAAGATTTCACAGAACACGCAGGTAGTAGACAAAGCTTAAAAACCGTCGTATTACTATACCAGACACGAAAAGAACAACTAGACGCGACCCTGCCTGCAATTATTCAGCAACTGGAGACAAAACTTGCGACAGCTGCGCTTGCACCGACAGAAACGGACATCTCGTCGAGACTCGAAGCAGCCAGCGTCCTGGTACTCCAGCTTCAGCAGAGTCTGGCTGACATGCAGGCCCAAGTAAAAGACGAAGCAGGATCTCAAAAGAGACCGAGGACACTCCCCACAGAATTGGGCGCCATGCATGCGTGTTTGCAGCGCATCTCGCTGTAGCAACAACAACTTCGCCGACTCGTGCTATCCATATTTAACCTCCGTCGTCGAAGCGCATGTTCCTCGTCGCAGCGTCAATCATATTCTTTCTCGTCGCCATCCTCTTGCTGCTGCATCACGGCTGGAAACACGGACACGAGGACCCCGCCACCAGTCACGCACAACAGGAAAGCTGCCCCGAAGTCTGCTACTTTCAACCCTCCGACGTCGGCAACTTCAGGACCTGCAACCACGAGATGTGGATCATCCTATTTTTCGCGCTCTCGCTCGGCTGTCGGCTGTGGGCACTCGTCCTGTCAACTTGAATTCGTACTAATAAAAGAAGCTGTCGACTTTATTTCCACAATAAGTTATATACGTGTAACACTCAACACTCACGCGTGCTTCTCGGCCACGTGCAGCGCCAGACGCTTCGCGGAATCGTACTCGTTGCCGTAGTTCCTGTTGCAAATCAGGCACCGCGAGTGGGGGGGGGACTCCCCCTTCGCGCCAAAGTGCCTCGCCACGTCCACACACTTCGTCTTCACGTCGCCGCAAATCGCGCAGCCGTCGATCACCCCCTCGCCATCGAGCCCGACATCGATCGCCATGCAGTTCGACTGCTGCTGCACGTCCCAGGCGCTCGTCCTCCACGCATTGTACACCTCGTTCTGCGCCTTCGTCGCGGCCTCGCGGAACATGTCCATGCGGATCAGGTGCCCTGTCGCCGCCGAGCGCGCGTCCGTCGTCGCGGTCGCCACGTGCGGGATCAGGCTCAGCTGTCCCAGCACCGCCATCAACACCTCGGGACTCAGCGACCCGTCGCTGTAGCGGTTGTGCATCTCGTCGAGCACGCGCTGCTTCTTGTCAGCTTCCGGGTCGGCGGTCTCGAAGCGCACGCGCTTCGCCGGCTTCGAGCGCATGCTCGTGCTCATGGAGGCCTGCATGTTTTTTTTGGAAAGCTTTATTTCGAAGGTATTTTATAGTTTTTTTTCAAATTCGAAGAGTCATTTTATTGAAGAGCCAGATCCCATTTCATAAAATCTGCTCAATTCACCCACAGTATATATAAGAGCACGCCCTGCCACACATGTCGTCCACGTCCACGTCCAACGGCCTCGTCCTGATCCTATTCGGCCAACAAAAGGGATGGACTCCACAGACCAAAGGAGGAGCCACGCGTAGTCAAAACACACGCTCAAAACCCCCCAAAGAAGAGGACACGTCCGAGGAGATCAGACAGTTCGAGGAATTCCTCGACCACTGCACTTTCACGCTTGAGTCCGCCGAGACACGTACTACCGTCCGTCTCGACACACAACTCCTTCTCGCCAGACCAACGTACCCGATCCTCCCGTCCGTGGAAGCCGCAGAAGATTGGAAGGTCGTTCTCTCCCGGTACCGCTACAGCGTCAACCCGGCCGACGCTCCGCTTCTGATGACACAGCCCGTCTGGATCCTCAAACTCAAAGGCATTCGTCGCACAGCCGAATTCCCATACGCACAGGGCGAAGGCGAAGAGTACTACACCTCCGTCGTCTGCTTTCCGCAGGCGTGGCTCCCGTGGATCTCCAACGACTGGTTCCTCGCAAACCATGAGAGAGACTGGTTCATACAGGAGGGTGACAACTTTGGCATCCCCTCAGTAAAACAAACACGCGCGAACGAAGAATGCGACTGCGCGGAACAAAGGTATTACTTCAGACTATTCAACGTCCCCAACACCGCTACCACCGCGATAAGCCAGGGCCGGACCGCAGTCGATGTCTCGGAACAACGCGTCTTGGCACAGTACACAGACTCCGGTCACGGCATACATTTCCCGTCCATCGGCGTCATGTACGTCATCGTCGTCGACATCCCCGCCGAATACCAGATCGCCCGCAGGCACATTGACGACAAACGCGAGTGCGTCCTCTGCGCCGACACGCGTCCCCACGTCGACCGTGGCGTCGTCTTTGGAACATGCGGGCACTACGTCTGCTACGACTGCTGCAAGGAGTACAAAAAAGACATCACCACAGCCACCGCCTGCTATTATTGTCGCGCCCCCACCGCCATCAACCTAGACAGCCTCGTTGAACACAACAAAGACGACACAGACCAAGGCGAATCACAGTCCAAAAAATCACGCACCGACCCCGAGCTCTCACCAGGCACGCAGCTCAAGTGCATGTTCTCTCTGCTGCAGAAATTGTAGCCTATCCAGACCTATCCAGAGAAATTGTAGCCTATCCAGACCGTTCTCTCTGCTGCAGAAATTGTAGCCTATCCAGACGCTTCTTTCGCGGTTGTGCTCGCAGATGCTCTTATATAGGTGTCTCCTGAAATATCCGATTCAATTAGCATTTCGCGCATTCTCTGGAGAATATTCGCATCAGGTAGCTCGGATGACGTGGAAATTGGTCTTGTTTTATCCGTCATGGGTTGCTCTTTTTTTTTTCCTTCTTCTAGCGCAGCCAGCGTTGCCTCCCTGTCTTTCTTCTCTTTATCTCTTTTGGCTTTACGAGCTAGCCTGTCTGCACGAGGAGGTCTTAGATGATTCCATTCATTCACCAACCCAGTCCAAATACCCGCCATATTGAGAAATCCTCACTCATATATATCAGATATTGCTTTAATCCCACAGACTGTGAAATGTGTGTGTGTAAAGAACACTGATTTCGTAACTTTTATTAATATCAGTCCTATTCAAATGAATCTTACTCCACCCATGTAACAAACCGCCGTCGTATTTACGACGACGTTGGTGCAGACATGCAAAGCTCGCTCGTCTGTGTAAATTTCTTAGGCCAGCGTGCGCAGCATTTGACTCATGCAGTCCAATTGACTCTGAGATCCTCCAAGGACCGCGTCACCTGCCCTGCTTGGCATGCGGATACTCTTTCTCCTGACTTGATATTGCATTAAAAGTTCATTGTTTTCTTCACCCATGGGTTGGTCAATGTGTGCAATGAGTATGTCTTGCATAGGCGCGGTAAGACACGCATGACGTGGAATTTCGGCATGTTCGCAATTTGCCGAATGTTCTCTCTCCACACGAAAAATGCGGTAATTCGCGAAAAAATCCGGTTCGGTGACAGTTTCGCCATTGCCATCTTTCATCAGCGCACCCAGATCGTATTCGAGTGGATACATCATCATTACTTCAATCATGGACTGGTACAGGTGTGGTTCATGTTCATTATATTTGAACAGATGCTGCCTCATTGGCGCTCTGGACCACGGAAGAAAAGTTGCGATAAACCATCCATTCCGTTTCCTCAACCCGTCGAACTGGACGCTTTGCATCTACGAGAATGTAGCATCTTATATATGGCGTGTCAGACTTCAAACTAAATATATAAACGACATAATGTCAACGACACATGGACCCCTTCGAGTTCAGCCAATTGAGATTAGTCCTTTGCGATTTTGGCACAGCCCTGGATTTTTGGGATAAAAGGCTTCTGGATGGCGAAACGCTCGAGAGATGGACACCGCTATACCAACAATTGAAGTCACGACGCTGGGCTTCGGCTCCACAAGACAAGATTGTCAGTGTCGCAATGTCCGAAACTTTACACAAGATTATGATGATTGTGAGCGCTAATAATGGAGCAGGTCATCTCACGCGATCGTGTCCTGCATGGCTATGGCTCATCATGGAGATCGACACGCAGCTGGCCAAACGGACGGCTCACACCCCCGCCAACACCATGGCCGCAATGCGCGCGATGCTGCACGCCCCGTGAGGCTGCAAAAACACTCCACACCCTCTCTCAAATGCGCATGTTGCTTTAATCATATAAATTTCTTAGGCCAGCGTGCGCAGTACTTGACTCATGCAGTCCAATTGACTCTGAGAACCTCCAAGGCCCGCGTCTCCCGCCCTGCTTGGCATGCGGGTCGTGATCAGTCGCCTCAGAGCGGCGAGGTTAGCGGTCAAAGACTGATGTGCGTCCGTGTCTACCCACATGCCACTACTACCACCCGCCGGCTGATGTGAGTGGTTGTCGACGAACTTGGCACCCGGCTCGTCGTCTGGGGGTGTCTCTGCAGGTCTCTTGTCAGATGCTTGGCGACTCGGCCCGGTCGGACGGGCTGCTGGTTGCAGGGACCAGAGTGGAGACGGGGGCATGTATAGTTGTCGGTACCTCCAGAGAGTCTCGTCGAAGTAGCGGTTATGCAATAGAGTATCATTGTGCATCGTGTATGCTGAACCTGATCTAAGTCCCTCGTGAAGATTTGAGACGACTAGCAAGTAGTTCTGTCCCTCATCCAAAGATATACCGTCGAACAACTCTCCGACAGACGGATCATATTCTCCTGCCTTCAACTGTTGGACCCATCGTAGTTGCAGAGGAGTTTTGAACATCCCGACTGAAACGCCAATAGCGAGCTTATAATTAACCCACCCCGTCTTTCGCAAGAGGGCGGAAACTTTTTCGGTCGGGACGTACGGCCAGCCGGTGTGTGCGACGCATCCATGTCGGCTGACCCTTTCCATGTCGACGTAAGTCCGGAAGCGTTCCATCTATGGTACAATGACATCTTATATATGACGTAACACTAATACTATCGGCGCTGCAGGTACGCACGCATGGCCACGAAGCGTGCTTGAGCTGGACCTGGGTTCATTAGTCTGGGATTATCGGGAGGGTACACTTTGTAATTAGGCGGAGGAGGAGTTTGATGCCCTCTTGCCGCCCTCCTATTGTCGCCTGCACGGTCCGGACTCAGCGTTCCGTCTTTAAATGCCCTCAGCCTGATCTCTATAACGTCGCCGGTCTGTATGCGTAATGTGCCAAAGTCATCAGTCCATTGCGTGCTGTCGAAATATGACGGTATTGTGCTGCGTTCTTTTCCTGTTGTCCACACTTGTTCGATGGGGTGGGGATGTGCGTTTCTGATGACCACGATTTCCACACAATCAGCTTCATCAACGAGATTATCAGCAAAACGGTATGATGATGCCACAGCCCGCCACAGTGTTCCTCTCCCCTGTGTCACAAATTTTGAGAGCATTTCCCGTTTCTGATCCTGACCATACATTTGAGAGTACGCATACCTTTCCCCTGCACGTAGCTGGACTCGTACTACCTTAATATTAACACTTTGCAGTATTTGATCTGGTCTTACAACGCGCGGGGGCGCTGCAAACGATTTACCAGACATAGTACCACCCCAATTTGCCTTATATATGAAAATTTATAAACAAGGCCGCCGTTGTGTATTAACGACGAGAAGTTCCTGGTACGAACATGTCCAATAGGATAGTGCAACGTTACGTGACAGTGGACCAAAAAGTAGAGCTTCTCATAGAAAGAATGTCCACGTGCGTGAGACTCGTCACAACATACATGAGAGACAGGACGCCGGTCGAACACATGAGAGACAGGATCATGTTCGGAGAGATGCTGCGAGATTTTGTGCCCTGTATTGCACAGTTGCGAAGAAATCGGCTGTCATTGAGATTAGCACGCCGGTCCCTTGTGCTAATCTCAATGCCGCTCTGGTCCGAAAGGGCCACGATACTCGAAAGAGCATGTGCGATGATCTACTACTTTGACAACCACAATTTTCGCTTGGCAGCAGCAACAGACCTTCTCGAGATTCGAAATGAAATGAAGAACTTGCTCCGATTCGAGAAGAATCTGTATCCGCGATTGAACTTCACTGGATTCACACACCTGAACAGTAGACACAGACCCTTGATAAAATTCGTCCGCGAGGAGACAGGATACGAGGTCGTAGTCTCAGAAGCAGTCTACAACAAAATGTGCGTGGTCTGTCTGGAGCGAGAACGCGATGTCGTGTTGTATCCATGCACGCACTGCTGTCTGTGTCGAGAATGCAAGGACAGCGTACACCTTTGCCCCATATGTCGAAGTTCAGTCAGACAAGTGGTACACACAGACGACGCGGACAGAGAAAGGAGGCCCTACATCATGTCAGCGCAGTTTCAGGGGTCTGACGCAGACATGAGCAGCCTGCTCAGGCGACTGCAGACTCTGGGCTCGGAACATTGATATATACGAACAAGGGTCTAGAGACATGGCAGCGAATGGAACACGAACAGGAAATGAGCGGGAGAGGAGAGATGTAATGCTGGCGTCATTCAAGTTCGCTTGGAGGGAGTACGTCCGAATTTTTAATAAAGAGAGAAGCTTCGTACGAGACCTGTACACTGGTCGCATTAAACTACTCGAACCTGCCACGAAAGTCGACGAAGGTGAGTTAATCAGAACCTCGAAGACGTTCACAGCATGCATGTCGAAGAATGACTGTGTGAGAGTATATTACTGTGGCCAGTGCTGTACGGCACTGACATGCTTCGTCAAGTTCCTGGCATGTGACAAACCATACCCAGGGTTTGACGAACGCTTCCGAGGTATTTTCAATAGCAAACATTTGGACTTCAAGAATGCGTGGGTAAACGCCCTACGGGCTATGGTTACCTACACAGAAGGACTGTACTTGAATAAAGCATGGAATCATTTTTTGACGGTTCGAGGTATTGACTGGGTCGATATTCAGCGCAAGCTCGGTGCTGCGGAGGCACAAGTACACAGAGAGAACATCGCTGATACAGTGAAGTCGAATGCGAAGAATGAAGCTCAGCGGCGGACAATATTTGGTGCGTACACAAGGTCAGAACTGGCAGGCCCGGATACGCTCCAAGAAATGCGCACGTGTCTGCACACTATGTAAATCGTTTGACTTGGTGGAGTATCACGTGCCTGGGTCCGAGAACAGCAAACATGAGGGCGTATGTCGCGGTCATTGCCAGTACAAAGACAAGACAAAGCAAGATGCGCTGCATGCTGCAGCAGTGTCAGAGAAAGTGTACTGCTTACTTTACTCGAAAAAATGATGGGCGAGGTCTAGACAATCGAATCATATAAACGCACGCGTATTCGCCTGCATGTCCGCGCCATGGACCCAGCAGTATGACTTACACGTAGGCAAGGGCGAATGGGGGCCGACCCTGCCACACACGACTCCAGTGTACGGCGCCACAAACCTGTCGCCCGTAATCACGAACTACAATTACTTTCCGTCACGGTATCTGGGACTGGGCGTGATGTTCTCACGGGGAGGATTCACCACACCAGACTCGCAGACCGGACCTTCTGAAAAAAGTCTGTGGGTGGTGCCGTCGTACCAGTGGAAGGGCGTCAAGCATCGACCAGGAGCCTCGTATGATGACATACGGCTCAGGCTTGAGGCGCTGCCTAAGTGGAGATCGCCGGGAAAAGCAACCAGACTGACATGGGGTGCAACATATACGTTCACGTACGACAAGCACAACGTGGAGTCAGACGATTACATCATCGGAGAAGAACTCGTGCACATTCGGGCCGACCTGCACGTCGCGCCAGGAGAAGACCCCCAGGCCCCAGACAGTCCGCCCCCGACGTGGCCACACAACGGCGACCCCGTCAATTTCTACGGCACTTCCACGCGACAGGCGGCGATGTCGGACATTCTGCGTTGTAGTACTGTTTTGTAATAAACCGATGTCTCACCACAACAGCGGATTCTCGAGCATCTGTCGCATGCTGCACAAGTCTTCTGCATATCCAATACGACGTATTGGATTCCGGGTGTCTTGTATCCTCTGCTCACCCTCAGCCTTTTCTATGGCTGTGACTTTTTCTTGTTGAGTTGCTAAACCTCTGAATTTCAAGCCCGGAAGATTGGCGACTACATACTTTTTTATCAAGTCATCTATCTGCTTAGAATTGTTATTCACGGCTCTGCCCAGTTGTGACATCGCGGACCGTAACACTGGCTTCCTCTTTGGATCCACATTGTTATCAAATTCGACTCGTGCAGCAATCTGCTTTGTCGACAATTCCTCATTCTGCAGAATCAAACTCTTAATTTCATTTAATGCCTGTGCTGGGCTCTTCTGCGTCCTTTTTCCAAAAAAAGAGTTCCGCGACATGTAGTGCTCTCGTCAGGTCATTTATATGGATCACATATGAATTGTCTGCTGTATTTAAGACTGAGCTTCACGAGCCGCATGCGGGGATTTTTGCGAGATCTAATATCAATCTATAAGCATCCGCATGTCGGCGAGCGTTCTGACACTTTAGCGAGAGCCAGTACGGCACTTCCACGCGACACTTCAGCGACATGTAGTGCTCTCGTCAGGTCATTTATATACATCACATATGACTTGTCTGTTGTATTTAAGACTGAGCTGCAGGAGACATGAGCCGTCAAGCGGTGCTTAAGGCATGGAATCCGGCGTGGCAGGAGTATCTCCAAATTTTTGAGTCTGACAAGAAAAACTTCGTGCAGAAGGTGGTGAACATCGCGAAGGGTCGGAACAAAACGGACAACAATGACGACCAAATTCGCATAACGGGTGCCGCTTTCGCTAAAGGTCTTGCAAAAACTCAAAACGCTAATGACGCCGAGCACTGCGTGAAAGCCCTGCATGTATTTATTCAATTCATTGTACACAACGACAACAACAAAATCAGGGGATGGGACGGCTATTTTAAACATATTTTCTCTGCTAGTCATCCTGCCTTCAAGAAAAAGTGGATGGCCGCTCTAGACGAAATGGTTGCCTATATAGAGGGACTATATCCTACGCCACCATTTGATCCTGTCGCACTGGAGCGGTTTAACAAATTTATACGTGAGAATGGCACTAATTGGAAGCGTATAAAAGGTAATATCCGTCGCGCTCAAGAACAAATACAAGTAGAGGAACTCAAGATGGCGATGCCGGCACCACGACAGGCGACTCTCACCGTTCGAAAATCTTCCAACCAAGCGCTCACAGAGCCACACACCCTCGAGCGCATGCGGGGGTTGCTGTGCGAGATCTAATATCAATCTATAAGCATCCGCATGTCGGCGAGCGTTCTGACACCACTGTCTGAGTTCATTCGGTCGAGCCGCAAGTCGGGGTCGTGTAAATGTTCCGATGGATTCACCCCGTCGACACGCATGGCCTGCAACGACCGATCCCCTTGCTGCCACCTCCTACATTCAGCCTCGAGCACGAACAAGTGCATCTGTGTGACGACATACATCCAGTCTGGCTCATTAGCGGTATTGCTCGTGATTCTCTGCGCGAAATCACATAGAATGCGCAAATTTTCGCGCGTGCAGTGTGCGTCGAAAGTCGCGGGATCCCGACACAGCTCATATAACTGCGTTACGACCTGGCGCCGTTCTGCAAAATGCGCTGGACGGCCGAAGTCGTCAGGGTCAAGCTGCTCCAGAAAGTCGACAAATCGATAAAACTTGCGCCTCCATATTTCATGCTGACTTTCGATCATGCGCACTCTTGCGCGATGCTTTATATGATCAGGGCTGAATATTTCGCGCACTTCGGACTCCATCATGACATCTTATAAACACTCTCGCAAAAGGTATAAAGGTCGCGGGCCTCCGTGTCATGTCGACTCTGCAAGATCAGTATGACAGTATCGTAGCGCAACTGGATGGGTTTATGTCCGCTTCAGATCTTCCTTCTGCAATCTCATGCATAACAAGCCCGAAGTTGAAAGAACACATCAAGGAAATCGACGAAAACTGGACGGGTCTGCGTGAGCGTGCGTCGGTGACCCTGGAGCGACTGACAGGCGTCGTCCATACGATACGGCAGGGGATTTTCTGCGGCTCGGGGCATATTTTCTACATACAAGTGAGAAATATCAAGAAAGAGGGCGCGGGAGAATACCTGTATCCGAGTAAGAGTATACCCAACTCTTTTCAGTATGTGGTACCCGACGAAACCGCGTACGCAATCGACATAAAAGATTTGTCCGGAAACACGATCACTCCGAACCTGTACGCATATGAAAGCGACGGAACTCTGGTAACTGACACCCCGAACCCGTTTAATCTGACAGCTCCCCGCTCACGCGGAGACAAATCTGCTCGTGGAGACATAAAGAAGTATCTCCCGTACGGTTTCCGGCTATACGCATTCGGTCTGGATGAATCAGACCCTACACTCGAGCTAACTTTGAAAGATAGCACAAACAGTTCCGTTCTGAAATTGCACTTCGATTATGCAAGACGTGCTGAAACGCGCATGTCCGCAAACCTCACCGAAATGCGTGCGTTGCTGAACACTGGAATGTAGCACTGGGTTGGCATGTTCAATACACTCCGTATTTACGACCACGCGTCCGCACACATGGCGTCCACTCGGACGTTCATGCTCCTCATTGTGGATGGCGACACTGTAGCGCAGGAAGACACATGCGACGTGCCTGCCACCGGCCTCCAATTATTCAACATCATCAATGCTCGTTGTGAATTTCCAAAGTGGTCCACATGTCACGCGTGGCTGAATATTCGCAGACGCTTTGACATATACGATCTGGGGCGCGCCGGTGACAGTCAAGCGTCCGCCATAGCCGTCCTCGATCGCTTGGTCGCCGCAGTGGCCAGATTCACGGAACCATTTGGGTTCACATGCCAGATCGAAATCATGAAGAACCTGGACCCCAACACCGCGCCCGGTGTGCCACACGGACCAGGATATCCAAGCCATCCAGGAGTTCGCCCCGACCACGGGCCAGGGCTGGAGCAACCATGGAATTACATCGTACGCCCAGCAGGGCCCGAGGGCCCCAACCTCGACGAAATGCGGGCTTTACTCCACACGTGTATTCAATAAAACCCCAACCCTACAACAGTTTAGTTCACACGCGTCGGCTGGCCGTTCGCGCCAGTGCTTGGGCACACAAACCGCAGGTGCAGCAGCGGCGGGTCTGTCAATCTACCGAAAAAGCGCACATCCATCGCCCCTCTGTCCCCCCCGATGCAAAACATGCCCGTCCACGCCTCTCCCTGATACCCCAACGTGACGGTTTCGCTGCTGCGCTGCGTCATCCCATATGCACACGCCTGTTCCTTCGAAACGTCCATACACACCTCCTCCCTGCCCCTGTTCAGCATGTACACAGCAATCCACTGCCCCTCCGCCACGTTGTACACACACACGCCAGCCGCGTCCGCTGCGACATCAGCAAGGTCCCCAGACGGCCTCCACGCGGCACTGCCACCTCCACCGACAGCACCACGCTTCCACTTCTCCGGCATCACATGCACCTTGACCGCTTCATCTCTGCTTATCGTCATCGGCATGCACGCCTGCGTCGACACGTTTATACGTCTCTGCGGTCTTCTTGTACCAGCAAGAACGCACGCATGGACCGGAGCGTCTCTGTCGGACACACGAACGTGCCGCAGTTACATCTCATTCAAAATATCGCGCATATTGTACAGCGTGCCCGCATCCTCTTGTGTACGACC
>Ga0114978_10003124_pt1 | contig 13578 bp, 9 predicted proteins | sample S_140212_EF_Meta_FD_87027 | JGI IMG/M metagenome (GOLD analysis project Ga0114978, IMG submission 87027) | Freshwater microbial communities from Lake Simoncouche, Canada to study carbon cycling - S_140212_EF_MetaG | ecosystem: Environmental > Aquatic > Freshwater > Lake | place: Lake...
CGATGCGGACATTGCTGAAATCGCTTTTCAGCGCCGTCGCGCAGCCACTGCGAGCGGAAGTGATTTTTTGCCGCCACACATGCAGCGGGTGGCGTCCATTGCCTGCGCGTTGCGCGAAGGGGACAGCATTCGTGTCTGGTCCTTGGGGACTCCCGCAGACACGGAGGAAGCGCTGCTCCGACGTTTTTTTGACGGCATCGAAAAATACACGCCGCAACTGGTGTCTTGGAACGGCGGCGGCTTTGACCTGCCGGTGCTGCACTATCGCGGGCTGATTCACGGCATTAGCGCACCGCGTTACTGGGACATGGGTGAGGATGACCGGGAGTTCAAGTGGAACAATTACATCAGCCGCTACCATAGCCGTCATCTTGACCTGATGGATCTGCTGGCGATGTACCAAGCGCGCAATAACGTGCCGCTGGACGAGTTGGCCAAACTGATTGGTTTTCCTGGAAAGCTTGGCATGGACGGATCCAAGGTATGGCAAGCCTACGAGGAAGGCCGGCTTTCGGAGATTCGGGCGTATTGCGAAACAGACGTTGCCAACACCTATTTGGTGTTTCTGCGTTACCAACTCATGCGCGGGGCCATAGACGGGGCTGCCTACGCGCGTGAAATCGCGTTGTTGCGCTCTACGCTTTCGACATCGCCTGAAAAACACTGGCAAGAGTTTCTTGCCGCCTGGCCGGCCTGATCATCATGACTTTGGCAACTATTGAATCCCTGGACCGGGAAGGCCGCGGCGTGGCACGCGTCGATGGCAAGACTATATTCATCGAAGGGGCGTTGGCCGGGGAGGTGGTGCATTTCACCTCCTATAGAAAAAAGCCCAGTTACGAAATTGCGCAGGTCAATTCAGTAGAGCGCGCCAGCGGCGAACGTGTCACGCCGCGTTGCGCGCACTTTGGTGTTTGCGGCGGTTGCTCGATGCAGCACCTGGAGCCGCGCGCCCAGGTCGCGGCCAAACAGCGCGTTCTCGAGGACAATCTCTGGCATATCGGCAAGGTCAGGGCGGGTCGAATGCTGGCGCCTATTTACGGCCCCGCCTGGGGGTATCGCGAGCGGGCGCGGATGAGCGCACGCTTTGTCGTCAAGAAGGACAAGGTCCTGGTTGGCTTTCACGAGCGCAAAAGCAGCTTTGTCGCAGACATGGACAGCTGCGAGGTGTTGCCCGAATTTTTGTCCGCTTTGCTGGTCCCCTTGCGTGATCTTATCGGCTCGCTCGCCATGCGTGAATGCATACCGCAAATTGAAGTGGCGATCGGCGAGCATGTCAGCGTATTGGTGTTCCGAAATCTTGAGGCCGTGGGCGAGGGCGATGCAGTCATGTTGCGGGCGTTTGCCGAGGCCAATAAGGTGCAGATATGGCTGCAACCCAAGGGGCCCGACACGGCCTACCCGTTCTGGCCGCTTGACGCGCCACGCCTGGACTATTCGCTGCCAGAGTTCGGTGTGTCCCTGGAGTTTTCACCCACTGATTTTACGCAGGTAAATCAGGCGATCAACAGGGTTATGGTCAGGCGCGCCATCGGCCTGCTTGATCCCCGGCCCGGCGAGTTGATAGGCGATATGTTTTGCGGCCTTGGTAACTTCACGCTGCCGATCGCAGCGTGTGGCGCCGATGTGCTCGGCGTGGAGGGGAATGCCCAACTGGTTGGGAAGGGTGAGCGCAATGCCCTTGCAAACGGCCTGGGCTCCCGCGCTCGATTCGCCGTGGCCAATCTTTTCGTCGAGGCGTCCTGTCAGGCCTTGCCGCGGTTTGATAAGTTGCTGATCGACCCGCCGCGCGAGGGGGCTGTCGAATTGCTCAGGGCAATCGGTGATGACGGGCCGAGCAGGATTGTTTACGTTTCCTGCGATCCGGCGACGCTGGCGCGCGATGCCGGTTTTCTAGTGCATGAAAAAGGCTATGAGTTGGTCGCGGCAGGCGTGATCAATATGTTTCCGCATACTTCGCACGTCGAGTCCATCGCCCTGTTCGAGCGCCAGAAAAAGCCGGCCTGAAAATAAAAAAGCGGCGCAACGCCGCCTTTTTATTGCCTGAATGGTGCGAGGATCAGTCGCGGTCGCCGCCAATGATGCCAAGCAACTGCAGCAGGCTGGAGAACAGGTTGTAGATCGAGATGTACAGGCCCAGCGTGGCCGAGATGTAGTTGGTCTCGCCGCCCTTGACGATACTGTTGACCTGCCACAGGATCATGGCCGAGGAGAGCAACACAAAGCCCGACAGGATCACCAAATGCAGCACGGGGCTGGCGAAGAACAGGTTGGCCACCACCGCAAGCATGATCACCACCACGCCTATGGTAAGAAAGTTGCCCATGCTGCTCAGGTCGCGCTTGGTCGTGGTGGCGATGCCGGACATTACCGCGAACACCGCTGCGGTGCCGCCGGCGGCCATCATCACAAGTTGCCCGCCATTCTTGAGGCCGAGTACGCTTTGAAGCAAAGGGCCGAGCAGCACGCCAAGGAACATGGTGAAGCCGAGCAACAGGACGACGCCAAGCGATGACTCCCGGTTCTTTTCAATCGCCCAGATCCAACCGTAGAACACCGCCATGATGGCGATGAACGAGATGATGGGGCTGGAGCGCATGAAGCCCATGTTGATGTTGCTGCCGATAGCGGCACCAATGGCCGTTGGGATGAGCGACAGCGCGAGCAGCGTGTAGGTGTTGCGCAACACTTTGTGCTGGCGGGTTGCGATGTCCTGCCCTGCGTCGCCAATTGAATTTGGGTTCTGTACGGATTGCAAATCTGGTTGCACTAGAGGCCTCCTCGGGTACGTTGCTGTGACGAGGGTTAGACTAGGTCAAATCAGTAAAAGTTGCAACAGAATCCTGCCCTGATCGCGTAAAAAACGCCTTGTATTACAAAGCTTAATGCGAGAAAAGCGCTGCTATAAAATTTGCCTGCGCATTGGCAAAGTGTTTTGAAGCTGCGCATGGCTTCTGGCTAGTCCCTGTCGGGCCAGAATGCCTTTGGAAGGGGGGAGGGGCTTAATTTTTGTAAAGTTGTCAATTTCAGCTTGAAAAACAGTAAGGATTTGGGCTGTAAGCAAATTGATGTGGCTCATCGTGGGAAAGAAAGCAAAAAAGCGCGATAGGCATGCGAATAAGCTTTGACCGCAATGGTCGGGCAGAATTTTTCATATTGGCTTGGTAACAGAAGCCGCGTGTTTTCCGCGACAAGAATCCGAATGCGCCTGTCTTTTTCCGGGCGATTTTCATGGACAGAAAAATGTCAGACACTCCTGTAACGGATGTGGCAGAACGATTTATGCATAGCGGTCCGGGTAAATCGTTTGGATTTATTCCATCTGAACTCGGCCGAAAACTCGAGCGTGATCTAAACGCAGTAAGACTTGCGCTCAAAACGGCCGGGCCTGACCTGGGAAAAGCCGTGCTCGACGGAGGGCGTCCGCCAGAGGGGGCGAGCGACACACAAGCTGTAGCCAATGGGAAGAGCGCGCCTGTAGCGAGTACTGCGCCAGCCCAGTCAAAAGCGGTAGTCAGTGATCGCAAGGCGCCCGGTTCGGCTAGTCCAAGCACAGCGGGCCGCGCCATTCCGGCCGTGCAGGCAAGTGCTGTAAGTCCCGCCACGGGTGTGGCAAGTGTGGCGAGTGTGGCGAGTGAGGCGCCAACGCAGCGCGCATCTCCTGAGGATGCCGGCGATTTTGTGGAATATGCGCCGGGTGATGTGTTGTTCCACAAAGGTGAGCCGGCCAATCATATGGCGGTGATCATAGGCGGCTCGGTCGAAATTTTTGACCCTGAGCATAACCGCCAAATCGCGGTGATTGGCAAGGGCAATTTTTTTGGTGAACAGGCGATTCTGCGGGGTGGCGTGCGTGGCGCCTCCGTGCGCGCGCTTGATAAGGTGAACTGCCTGGAGATAAAGACTGAAAATCTGCGGACACTGCTCAGTGCGGATGGTGGCGTACTCATGCCCGGTATCGAGGCGCTGCTTTTGCAGCTTGGTGTGGTCAACGGCATTGCCCGGGTTGTAAAAACCCCCGGCGCTGAACGCGTATTTGAGGTTATCGACCACTTAAAGCTTACCGCGGTGCAGGGGCGCAAGGTTTTGAGTCATGCCTTTGATAACGAGGAGGAGCACGGCTTGAGCAGCGATCAGATGCTTTTTCTCAAGCTGCAGTCCTCTGAAAAGCTGCAAACGAGTCTTTTTTCACCGGGCCAGCAATTAGGTGGCGTTGGGGAGGCGCAAACTGGTTTGGGATTTGTGATCCTGGACGGGCACGTTGATGCCGTTAAGGGCGACTTGAGCGTGCGCCTTGGCGTTGGTAGTGTCATCGGGGTGGCGGAGGGGTTTGCTAATAGCCCATTGCTCATGAGCTACGCCGCCGTCGAGAACGTAACCGCCCTTATCCTGCCTATGGATCAGGTGTTACGCGGCTTCGACAATGCCAACCCTGGCATCAAGGCGATCAGTCGCTACACCGCGGCAAGGGTTATTGAGCTTGAACAAAGCTTGTAAGCCGCAATCGGGCAAGGTTTATCGCATGCTGCGTAAGTAACAAGGAGCTGTTGGCTCGCGAGACGGGGAAATTCAGGCGCTAGATTCAAGTTGGTATTGGTCTTGGCCTTGGGAGTGTAAGTGGCGTCACGGCGGGCATAAATCACGCCTTGGTCTCACAGACGGTTGGGTTGGATTGGTCTTTAGAAATTTGTTTTTGTGCCTATGGCTTGACTGGGTGTGGCAAAAAAATGCCTCGCCAGTGAAGACTCTGCATATTTCTAAAATAAACATGCATCAGCGCACATTAGCAGGGTTAAGCCGGCATTGGCCCGATGTCAATACAGAATTACCTTAATGAGGTGGAGATCAAAATGTCACTAACAAAAGGCATCGAAAAGCTGAACCTGAGCACTAAGCTGGGGGCTGGATTTGGTATCGTCATATTGCTGGTGTTCTGTTTGGCCGTGTTTTTGGTTAACGCGCTTTCAATGTTAGAAACCACTTTAAAAGCTACTTATGAAAAAGACTTAATTGGCGTTTCAGTGATGAGATCAGCGGGGCGCGATTTACAGCAAACTGCACGTGCGGTAAATAGGCTCGTGGTTGCTCTCTACGCCAACGATCCGGTGGGCCACAAGCGCTCGCTTGCGACTATCGCCGAAAAAGAAGCCCAAATGATAGATAGCCTGAAGCAGGGCAGAGACACCTTTCGGGACCCCGCCGTGCAAGCGAAAGTAGAGAATGCCGCTTCTGAGGTCGCGAAGTATTTTGCAGCACTTAAGCCGCTTCTTGCACTCGAATTGGGGAAAAATGATTCAGGAAGCAGCGGCTTCGCAATTATTGAGTCGAAAGACTATCGTGAAAAGCTTGATGTGCTAACGGCTACGTTAAAAGCTTTGACCGATATAAAAATCACCAACGCCAAAAAATTTAATGATGCAACACTGGCGCACAGCGGCGAAGTAAAGTCGCTCGCGTACGTACTGGTTGGTCTAACAGTTCTTTTATCTGTTGTGATCGCTTATATGGTTTTTCAATCGGTAAGCCGCCCCTTGTCCGTGTTGAGGGGATCCATTCTGGACCTGTCCCAATCCAAGCTGAATATTCGGGTTGAAAATACGGAATACAGCAACGAAATAGGACAAATGGCCCAGGCGATCGATACGCTGCAAAAAAATCTTCAGTCATCGTTCAAGTCCATTGGCGGCAACTCAACGAGCCTGTTTAACTCATCAGAAGGTCTGGCAGCGGTCAGCATGCAATTGAGTTCGAACGCCGAAGAAACTTCCGCGCAAGCCAAAGTGGTGGCCGACGCCGCCGCAAGAATGAGCACGAACACGCAGGTGGTGGCGACGGGGGTCGAAGAAATGAGCGCCAGCATTCGCGAAATTTCCCAGAGTACGGCGCAAGGCTCGAGCGTGGCCAACCAGGCGGTGGAGGTCGCAAAAAAGACCAATGTCACCATGACCAAGCTTGGCGCCAGCTCGATGGAGATCGGTAATGTTTTGAAAGTCATTTCCAGCATTGCAGAGCAAACCAATTTGCTCGCGCTAAATGCGACGATTGAGGCGGCACGCGCCGGCGAACTTGGCAAGGGCTTTGCCGTTGTTGCGAATGAGGTCAAAGAACTGGCGCGTCAGACGGCCAAAGCGACGGAAGAAATCGGCAGCAGCATGACTGTCATGCAGGATGATGCGCGGGGTGCCCTTGCTTCGATAGAGGAGATCACATCGATCATCACAAAAATGAACGATATCTCCAGCGTTATCGCCAGCGCAGTTGAGGAGCAGGCAGCCACCACCGCCGAAATCAACCGCAACGTGGCGGAGGCGGCATCGGGGGCCGACGAGATTGCCCGCAATATCAAGGTGGTCGCCACGGCGGCGCAAAGTACCACCGAAGGGGCGGCCAATACGCAGCAATCGGCCTCCGATTTATCGAAGATCGCAGGCGAACTTAAAGGGACCCTGGCCAAGTTCAGTATTTAGCACTTGCCACACGTTTGCCCGCCTCAACAGGCGGGAAAAATGGGATTTTTTATTCAAATGCGTGTTGATGGCTTAGTCGAGGCCCATGGGATTCATGGAACAAACTGACGACATTTTGGTTGACTTCATTATCGAGGCAAGGGAAATCCTTGATCAGCTCGAATCGGACTTCGTTCAACTCGAGGAGGCCCCCGAGAACGGGAAATTAATCGGCAATATATTTCGTGGCGTGCACACGCTGAAGGGTAACAGCGGTTTTTTTGCATTTAAACGATTGGAAAAAGTCTCACACGCAGGGGAAACCTTGCTTGTGAAGCTAAGGGATGGCGCGCTGTCGCTGGACAAGCAGAAAATAAACGCACTGCTGAGCGCCCTTGATACGCTGCGTGAAATTATCAGCGGTATTGAAGCCAATAAGGTGGAACCCGCTGGCGACGATACCGAACTGATCCAAAATTTACTCGCCTATGCAAGCGGCGCCACACCAATGGCAACCGCCCCGACGGGCACGCCAACAGCCGAACCCGCATCCCCGGTCGCAAGCCCCAATCCCGCAACGGCGGCAGCCACGCCCGAGGCGCCGCAGTCAGCAGGCGGTAATGCTGAAAACGCCTTGTCCGAGGTGCTGGAGTCTGGCGATACGATCGAACTCGCAGATGCGGTGGAGCCGGTCGTGGATGGCCAGAAGCTATCCGACACAGCGACCGAACGGCCTGAGCCAGTGATGCCTTCTCGTGAGGTAGTCGCGACTGCTGAAAAGGCGGCATTGCCGGCTGAAACGCAGCACAACGAAGTTACGGCGCCGGTCAAGGTGCAGATGGAGGTGCTTGATAAGCTGATCAACCTGGTCAGTGAGATGGTGCTCGCGCGCAATCGCCTGCTCCCGTTTGTGACGGACTTCGGTGACCATAATTTCTCCGCCGCCGTTAGAACGGTCGATCTGCTGACGCAGGAATTACAAGAGCGCATGATGAAAACGCGCATGCAGCCGATTTCTCAGGTGTGGACAAAGTTTCCCCGATTGATACGCGATGTCTCGCAGGAATGTAAAAAATCAGTTGTGCTAACCCAGGAGGGGGCCGACACGGAGCTCGACCGGGCCCTGCTGGACGCTATTCGTGACCCACTCGTTCACATCATCCGTAATTGCATTGACCACGGCATTGAACTGCCTGATGAGCGGATCCGGCTCGGAAAGCCGGAAAAAGGCAATATTCTCCTGCGCGCCAGTCATGAAAATGGAATGGTGGTTATCGAGATATCAGATGATGGGGGCGGCATCAAGTTTGACTTGGTGCGGCAGAAGGCCATTTTAAACAAGCTGGTGAGTGCGGAAAACGCTGAATCTCTGAGCGATAGCGCATTAATGGAGTTCATTTTTCTGCCAGGGTTTTCAACAAAACAGGTCGTAACCAATCTGTCCGGGCGCGGCGTTGGCATGGACGTGGTGAAAACCAATGTATCTGGCGTTGGCGGCCGTATCGAGATCGACAGCCCGAAAGACAAGGGAACCACGATTCGGCTGAAAATTCCGCTGACGCTCGCGATCATGCCCGCCTTATTTGTACGCAGTGGAGACGAGCGTTACGCCATTCCGCAAAACAGCATCATCGAGACAGTGCGCATTGACCCCGCAAGCGATAGTACCGGCTTGGAGGATTTTTACGGCACGCCTGTTTTCCGTCTTCGCGGCAAACTGGTGCCGGTGATACTACTGAATCAGCAGTTAGAGTTGAATAGCGTCTTTCCAGACGAGAATAAAACCATCACCATCGTCGTCTTACAGTCCTCAGGCGTGCGTTTTGGCTTGCTCGTCGATGAGGTCATGAATATGCAAGAGGTGGTGGTAAAGGCCTTGGGTCCCTTGTTCAAGGGAATTCCTGACTTCGCCGGTGCGACGATTCTGGGTGATGGGCGGGTTGCGTTGATTCTGGATCCAGACGGAATCGCGACCCACTCCGGCCTGGTGAAAAAAATGCAGTCCAAGGGGCTCAATGCTGAAGACACAACAGGCGAATTGTCCCCGGAGGAAACGATTCCCATGCTGTTGTTCGATCTTCCCGGGCTGGAGCGATTGGCTATTCCGCTGAGCTATGTGGATCGGTTGGAAAGTTTTGCTGTGGATAAAATTCAGCGAAACGGCAGGCGGGAAGTGGTCACCTATGGCGATGGCATCATGCAGCTTTTACGCCTTAGCGAGTATGTTGACGGCGCCGATGGCAGCCTGGCCGGGAGTACAAAACCGATATCGGTGATAACACACTACATTAACCAACAGCCGGTTGGACTGGTGGTCAACCAGGTGCACGATATCATTAACATTCCAAAAATGACTTTTGAAACCGGGCCAAGGCAGCGTGGTTTGATGGGTTGTGTCTTGCTTGAGGATCAGGTAATCAACGTCATCGATTTGATGGAAATACTTAAGCTTCGAAGCCTCAATGATAACGAAACGCCGCGTCAATCGGTCATCGACATGGAGGTGGTGCAATTAGCTCGAAGGGAAGCTACCTGACGTTTTTCCTGGGTGATTTTTACTTCGGCATCATCGCCACCGACGTCGTGGAACTTAATAAAAATCTTAATGTGACGATTGTTCCAAAGAGTCCAAAAGTAATCAAGGGAATCACCAATCTTCGTGGACAAATCGTCCCGGTGGTCGACATGCATGAAAGGCTCAGCCTAGTTCACGAGGAAAAAATAAAAGAGACGATTAGCATCGTCTTGCGTTGCAATGGCGTGGTCATTGCGCTTTTGGTCGACCGTGTGGGCGAGATCATCGAATTGGAGGGTGATACGTTTGAGCCCCCGCCCAACAACTTCTCGCCCGCAATCCACGCACTTATATTGGGGGTGCACAAGCGCCCCGATAAACTTTTACTCATTCTTGATAACCAGAAAATTATTGACGGAATAGATGAGTACAGCGAGCAGCCGTTCGAAAAAAAGATCATCAAGGGCGTGGACATCCACCGAGAGCAGCAGTTGCTCAGCTGAACGTGAAGACCAGAAAGAGGGTGCGCCTCTTTCAGTTGACTGCAATCAGTCTGCTAGTCCCATTCGGGCGCCAACGATCGAGGTGCCTGACCTTGTCAATCAGAACTGGTAAGGCGGGGCGCTTCTAGCGTTAGCGCAATCAGCGCCCGCGAACCCTGGCGCGACGGAGCAAGGCCTGGGTCAAACGCAATTTTATGTGCATGAAGACGCGGGTCAATTTGTGAATTGAATTGCATCGATTGGGTTCCGCAGCTTCCGCAGCCATTGCGTCTATTTATTAACCGCACTCAGCATGAAGATTTCGCCGATAAAAAACATGTCCATAAACGAACCACTCAAACCTCTCACGAAAATTCGCGTCTTGATCGTCGACGACTCATCCGTGATGCGTCGAATCATCATGAGCGCCTTGTTAAAAGACCCGGAGATTGAGGTTGTCGGCACATCTGCCGACGGGATTGAAGCCATTGCCGATATCAAGAGGATAAAACCGGATTTGGTAACGCTTGATATCGAGATGCCGAAGATGGACGGCATTAGCGCGTTGAAAGAAATCAGAACATTTGACCACAAGCTGCCAATCGTGATGTTCAGCTCACTAACCCAGCGTGGTGCGGACGCTACTATCGAGGCGCTGACCTGTGGGGCAAGTGACTACGTCGGAAAACCGGCAAATGTTTCCGATGTCAACGAGGCGTACAAAATTCTCGAAGACACGCTTATTCCAAAGATAAAAGCGCTGTGCGCAAAAGTGGCAATGGGCGCTGCAACAAAAATAAAGTCCGAGCGGACCGAAAATGCAGCACCGTCCGCTACGCGCATCGCCTCTGCGGCCAGATCGCCCCGCGGTGTGGAGGCGCTTTGTATCGGCGTGTCGACCGGAGGCCCCGCGGCACTGATGTATTTATTTGAGACATGGAAAGCACCGCTTTCCGTGCCGATTTTTATCGTGCAACACATGCCTCCGGAATTTCCCGCATTACTCGCCAAACGCTTGACAAACATAGGCGTGATGCCGATTGCAGAGCCCACAGACGGGCAGGAAGCCCTTCCCGGGCATGCCTACATTGCACCGGGGGGGATGCATATGGCGGTCGCCCGGTCTGGTTCAAAAGTCACTTTATCCTTGAACGATGCCCCCCCAGAAAACTCTTGCCGTCCCGCCGTTGATGTTCTGTTCAGAAGCGCCGCACAGGTGTACGGAGGAGGGCTATTGGCATTGGTGCTGACCGGGATGGGCTCGGACGGATTAAAAGGGGCGACGGCAATATCCCAGGCTGGCGGGCAAATTCTCGCTCAAGACGAAGAAAGTAGCGTCGTGTGGGGTATGCCAGGGGCGGTGGTAGGCGCCGGTCTTGCAAACCAGGTACTCCCCCTCGATAAAATTCCGGATGAAATACTCTTGCGCCTGCAGAAAAAATGACTGGGGCTGACATCGCGCAAGCAGCCGTAAAGGGGCATATCGCATCGTTTTTTAATTTACTCGAAGAGCAGACTGGCATAGCACTTAACGCGGGCAAGGAGTATCTGATTGCCTCCCGTTTGAATCCAATCGTGCATGCGCATGGGTTTGCCGATGCTGAGTCGCTATTGCACCATCTTGTATCCCAACCATTAAGCGCCCTGCATTGGCGAGCCTTTGAGGCAATGGCGACCAATGAAACCATGTTTTTCCGGGATAAAAATCCATTTGAGGCGATCAAGAATGACCTGATTCCGGGCCTGCTATCCCAAAACAACGAGTCCAGAACAATTCATATATGGTGCGCGGCCGCCTCTACCGGACAGGAGCCGTATAGCATCGCGATGCTATTGCATGACAGCTTCCCTGAATGCCGCGATTGGAATATTCAATTGTATGCCAGCGATATGTCACAGACCGCGCTCGACTATGCGCGAGCCGGAATTTACTCCGAGACCGAGTTGCGCCGAGGCTTGACTGAAGAACAAATTGAGCGTCATTTCACGCCATTACGCTCCGGGCGATATGAAGTAAGCAAAACTTTGCGGAGTTGTATTCAATTTTTAAATATAAATCTTGTAAAAGAGTGGCCTTTAATGCCGCCATTCGACCTCATCTTGATGCGCAATATATTGATTTATTTTAATCAGGAAAAAAAACAGCGGGTCATAACAAAAATGAAGGCGCAACTTGCGGGTGCGAATAGCACTTTGCTGCTTGGGGCATCCGAGTCAATGCTGTTTGATCATTCTTTCAAATTGCACCACTCAAATAAAATTTCCTATTACCGCAATGCATAGAAAAAAAGGCCTCGGATACACATGAACACTCCCCACGATATAACTCCTTTGGCCGCTGGCATTGCGGGTGTTTCTCCGGAACTCCTTGCCCAGTCAAAACTGATGAAGGTCTTGGTCGTCGACGACAGCAGGACACTGAGAAAATTGCTGATTCGCGAATTAAACGGCATGGGGATCACACACATCTCCGAGGCCGGAGACGGCAATGAGGCGCTGGTGCGATTGCGTGAGGACCCGCCGGATCTGATGCTGCTCGATATGGAAATGCCTGAGCTTGACGGACTCGGTGTTTTGAAGGCCGTCAAATCAAGCCCTGATTTGAGTTACCTGCCTGTGATCATGGTTTCTTCGGCAGAACTATTTGAGAAAACCGTTGAATGCATCCAAATCGGGGCCGACGACTATTTGCCTAAACCTTTTAACCCGGTGTTGTTGCGTGCGCGGGTTTTCTCCTCGCTCGAAAAGAAACGTTTGCGCGATGCGGATAGAGAGAACATTGCCCAACTGCAGCATGAAAAGGAAATGCTCAGTCTGGAGCAAATGAAAACAGAGAAGCTGATGCTAAATATCCTTCCGCAACCCATCGCGCAAAGGCTGAAGAAAGGGGAGAAGAATATCGCGGGTAGCTATTCTGAGGTAACGGTGCTTTTCAGCGATCTGGTGGGGTTTACCAAGATGGCTGCCCACAAAAGTGCGCCGGAACTTGTCAAGCTGTTAAATGACCTGTTCACCCGCTTTGATATTCGCGCGCAAGATCTGGGACTGGAGAAAATAAAAACCATTGGCGATGCTTATATGGCGGTTGGCGGACTGCCGCTCCCACGAACGGATCACGCCGAGATCGTGGCAGACATGGCCATCGGAATGTTTCAAGACCTCAGTGCATTTAACACCGACAATAAAATGGAACTTGAGATGCGCATTGGCATGCACTCCGGTCCTGTGGTCGCTGGGGTCATCGGATTCACCAAATTTTCATACGACCTGTGGGGCAATACCGTTAACACCGCGAGCAGGATGGAATCGACCAGCAAAACTGGCCGAATTCAGGCCACCTCCATCACGAACGCTCTTTTAGGGGATCATTTTGATACCGAGGAGCGTGAAGTAATAGAGTGCAAAGGATTAGGCCCCATCCTGACATTCTTTATTAATGACCGGAAGATTGCCGCCTCGCAATAAGATGTTTGTTCTGAATAGTTGAACAAGCGCGCTGCGGCATGGGTAAGGAAAGCGATTGCATGTGCGGACCTCAGGCACCGCATTTGGTAAATTCCGCCCCATGCCCAGCTCGTTTAAATACCCCATACGGGGATTAACGCGCTTGCCCTCACCGGGGTAGCCCCGCCCCAGCTTGAGTCCTTGGCTGGGGGCATTGCGCTGCTAGCGCGCCTTGCAGGCGCCTTGCTGTTCCACCCACTCCGCGCTGCGCTTGATGGACTCGTCGGTGGCGCGCGCCATGATGACGACTCCAGTCTGGGCGTTCGCGCCGGCACCGGGCAGGCTCACGCGCACGGTGTGCTCGGCTATGCGCACTGTGGGGTCGGCCAGCACCAGGCGTAATTCAACCAGGGCATCGCTTTTGTCGCGCGCTGAAAACACCTGGGAGAACTCGTTCACCTCGATGTCTAGGGTGCAACGCGTGCCGAAGGCCGGTTCGACGAATCGTACAAAGCGCTTGCGTACCAATTCGGCGGGCGTGGCGGACCAGCGGCTTTGCGAAAAGGCGAGTAGCTCAGCGTGATCGTGGTGGGCGAGTCGGTATTGCGTGTCGTTGCCGTCGACGGGCCGGCCAACGCATTCCGGGGCGAGGCGTGCGCCGATTGGCTTGGTGATAGGCTCGGGGACTCCG
>Ga0114978_10003126_pt1 | contig 13569 bp, 9 predicted proteins | sample S_140212_EF_Meta_FD_87027 | JGI IMG/M metagenome (GOLD analysis project Ga0114978, IMG submission 87027) | Freshwater microbial communities from Lake Simoncouche, Canada to study carbon cycling - S_140212_EF_MetaG | ecosystem: Environmental > Aquatic > Freshwater > Lake | place: Lake...
GGGGATCAACATGTCTAGTTCTACGTCTATGCCCGCGCCACTGCCGGGAACCGCTGCTCCAGCAAAAGGATTTCGTCGCTCGGCGGTGATTTTGCTGGGAGTCCTGGGGGCCATTCAGGTCACAGACCCGCTGATTTCGTCGCTTGCGTTGGTCAAAGCATCCGATGCCCTGAACTTCACGGCCTCGACTCAGTCACTGGCCGCCGGAATCTCCACGCTGGCGCTCGCTGCCACCGTTATTCCGGGCGGGCTAATGGCCGATCGCCTCGGCCGACGCCAAGTTTTGATGGTCTCGATTTTGGTGGCCGCGGTGGGACAGATCCTGACCTTCGCCTCGCCAGATGCCACCATCTACCTCCTGGGCCGTGTCATTGCCGGCATTGCGCTGGGCATCACCTTTGGTGCCGCCTACGGCATGCTTCGCGAGGTTGCCGCCCCCGCTTCGCTGGGGCCCGCGATGGCGACCTTCAACGTTGTGAACGGCATCATTCCTATTGTCGGATTGGTCGGCACGGGAATTCTGGTGTCCTTCGATTGGCGCTTGGCCTACCTGGTGTTGCCGATTCTCTCCCTCGTCTGCTTCCCCTTCATTCCTCGGGTGCTGCCCAACGTGGCAAAACTGCGAGGAGGCAAAGTCGATCTGCGAGGGATGGCCTTTGTGGCGCTCGGCGTTGCTGGACTCCTGTTCGGCATCAGCTCCGTCAGCGGCGGCCTGGAAAAGCCCGCCTTCTGGGGTTCCATCCTTGTCGGCCTCGTTGCCTTTGCCGCCTTTGCCGCGACAGAGAAGCGCTCCCAGAATCCCGTTTTCCCCATCAGGTTGTTGGCGCACCCCGCTTTCTTGGGCGCCGTTGTCATGGGCGTCTTCTGGAACTTTGGAGCCGCCGCCATGAGCCAGATGCTCCCCAACTTTTGGCAGTACGTCACGCACATGCCGGCTGGGCTCCTCGGGATGGCCAGCATGCCCATGTCCTTCGCGGGCATCGTCGGCTCCCTCGCGGCCGGAATTTTTCTGGGAAAGGGTGTCGCCTCACGCACGCTCTCCTCCGTTGGCTACGGCCTCATCGTGGTGGGATTCCTGTCCTACCTGCTGGTGACCCCCGGAGCGGGCTACCTCATCTTCATCCCGGGCATGATCCTGGCCGGTGCCGGCTGGATGATGAACGCAACGTCTCAGGGCAACCTCTTTATTAGCTTGGCGCCCGCCAAATTCTTTGGTCCGGTCACCTCGAGCAAGGTCACCGTCGGCCAGTTTGGGTACGCGTTGGGCCTCACCGGAACGACCGTCATGGTCAGCACCTTGACGCTCGCCGGAGTGGACAAAGCCACCAAGGGCGCCGTGACCGGGGAAGCCAACTGGGATGCGATTACGTCGTATCTCGCCACCGGCAAGACGACCAACACCGATCTCGCAGCCGTGAGCCAGAGCGCGCTGGAGGCGATCTATTCGCAGGCGTTTGTTACGACATCCGTCATCGTGGCCATTGTGGTGGCTCTCGCCGGCGTCGTGATGTACGTGCTCCTCAAAAACAAAAAAGCCAGTATTCCCGTTGACGAATTTTTAGGACTCTGATGACCGACTTTATTCTTACCGCTGGCACCATCATCACGATGGACCAGGACCACCCCCGGGCAACGGCCGTGGCCGTTTCTGATGGAAGTATTGTGGCCGTCGGCACCCTTCAGGAATGCCAAGCGGCGCTGCCTGGCGCCACCGTCACGGATTCGAAGGCCGCGGCATTGCTGCCCGGGTTCATCGAATCTCACGGTCACCCCCTGATGAGCGGAATGGCCACGGAGGCCCCCGGAGTTTCTATCGCACCGTGGGAAGCTCCCACGTGGGAGGACGCCCTCGCCATATTTGCTGCGCACAAGGCAGCCGCGGCTCCGGGGCAGGCCCTGATCTTCAGTGGCTTTGACGCTCTCCTGCACCAGCACGACTTTCCCAACGCCGTCATGCTCGACCCCATCTTTGGGGACACCCTCGCGGTCGTCGCTGATAACTCGGGGCACGGGGTGTATTTTCCGACATCCGTTATTCGTCATCTGGGCTGGGATGTGAACCCTCCAGTGGATCCCATCGGTGGCTACTTTGGCCGCAACGCTGATGGCTCCCTCGATGGCACCGCCTTTGAGAACACCGCGACGATGGCCGTATTCGAGCCTTTGGCCGCCATTGCCGGCGGAAACCCCCTGCACCAGGCCATGCTGTACTACGCCCGCATGGCCCGCGCGGGAATCACGACTGCTGCAGAGCTCACGTACCAGACGTCGCTGAAGCCCGCGTATGAGGCCCTGCAGTCGATGCCCGGGGTGCCGCTGCGCATCTCCCTGTACCACGTGACGACGGCCGAGGACTGCGCGGCACCGTTCGAGTCGACCGTCTCCAGCGACTTGCTCATGAAGCAGGGTCTCAAGCTGTGGGCCGACGGATCGCCCTGGATTGGCAACATTGCCATTTCGTTCCCGTACCTCGACACTCCCGCCACGCGCATCGCCCACATCGACCCGACCAAGGCGGGGGAGGTTGCTCTGAATTACCACCGTGACGAACTCGATGCCATCCTGGATGCGAACATTCCCTCAGGCCTACAGATGTCGTTCCACGTCAATGGGGATATCGGGCTCGATGTGGTTCTGGATGCCTACGAACGCGCGCTCACCCGCCACAAGCTCCTGGGTACCGATCACCGGTGGCGTGTGGAGCACGTTGCCGCTGGCCGTGCGGACCAGTTTGAGCGCGCCAAGCGATTGGGCGTCTATGTCTCGATGAGCCCCTTCCAGTTCTATTACTGGGGTGACCTGCTCGACGGCCAGATGTTTGACGCAGAGTTCGGGTCGCAGTGGCAGTCCTTTAGAGCTGCCTTTGACTCCGGCGTCGAGCCCTCGTTCCACAATGACGGTGCCGTCTCGCCGCCCACACCGCTGATCAACATCCAGGCGGCGGTCACCCGCCGCACCCGCAGCGGTGCCCTGCACGGCGAGAACCAAGCCATTTCGCTGCACGAGGGGCTGATGGCCGAAACCATTAATGCGGCGCGCATTCTGCACCGCGAAGCCCTCGTTGGCTCGATCACGGTCGGCAAAAAGGCCGACTTCGTGGAGCTGTCGAAGGATCCATTCGAGGTGGACCCGCGCAACTTGGCGGCCGAGGCTCTCGTTCTGGGAACGTGGCTGGGCGGTGCTCGCATCGACCTCGATACGTACCTGGGCGGGTCAGAAACTGTCGACCATGAGGCTCACGCACACCTGAAAACGCACGTCAAGCACACCTGCTAGAGGCGCCCGCAAGGCGGAGACGCCTCAAAAAGGGCGCCCGTAAACTGGGGGAATGAGTTCTCTCGCGTCTGTGAATAAGGTCAACCGTCTGGATTCACTGTTGGCGCGGGGAACATCCGTTATTGATGGCGGGTTATCGACCCAACTGGAGCGACTCGGTTGTGTTCTGGAAGGCACCCTGTGGACGGGGCAAACGCTTCTGACGAACCCCGAACTCATTGAGCGCGCGCATCGTGATTTCATCGAGGCAGGAGCGCAGGTCATCATTACGGCCAGCTATCAGCTCTCCCGCCCGGGTTTTGAAGCGGTCGGGTTGAGCGTTGAGCAGGCCGATGAGGCGTTGCGGCGCAGTGTGCGGGTCGCTCGGGACGCCATTGCGGCCGCAACGGCGGCTGGTGTTCCCAAGGCTGCCGATGTTCTCGTGGCGGCTAGCGTGGGCCCCTATGGCGCAATTTTGCATGACGGATCCGAATATCGCGGAAACTACGGCCTGACCCACGACGAACTCGTCGCGTTCCATGCCGAGCGCATCGCCGTTTTGGCCAGTGCCGGCCCCGACCTTTTTGCTGTCGAAACCATTCCGGATGCCGTGGAGGCTTCCGCCCTCGCCGAGGTTCTCGCGCGTTACCCCGAGATCCCTGCGTGGGTATCCTTCAGCGCCGGAACCGAGACCACCGTCTGGGCCGGTCAGAGTATCGAGGCGGCGGTTACGGCCGTCGCCAGTGTTGCGTCGGTACGGGCCGTGGGTGTGAATTGTGTGGATCCGTCATTGGTCTCTGGGCTGGTGGCTCAGATCCGTGCCGTGACTGCCTTGCCGATCGTGGTCTACCCCAACGCCGGCGGCTCGTGGGACCCTGCTTCGGGCGCGTGGAGCGGTTCTGCGGCCGATCCCCTTGCGGCGCAGGCGTCGTTTTGGCGCGATAACGGTGTGGCCTTAGTGGGCGGATGCTGCGGCACCGACGCCACCGCCATTGCCGCACTCGCCACTGCATTGGCACACTAGGCGCATGGCCCAACGTCTCGCCTCGGCGATCAGTCCCTATCTACTCTCGCACGCCGATAATCCAGTCGACTGGTTTCCGTGGAGCGCCGAGGCCTTTGTGGCAGCCGCCGAACGCGATGTTCCGGTCATGGTCTCCATCGGGTACTCCACGTGCCATTGGTGTCACGTGATGGCGCGCGAGAGCTTCAGTGACCCGGCAACTGCGGCGTATCTGAACGAGAACTTCGTCAGCATCAAAGTCGATCGGGAGGAGAATCCCGAGGTCGACTCGGCCTACATGGCGGCCGCGGGAGCGTTCACGACCAATCTCGGCTGGCCGCTCACGGTGTTCGTTACCCCGGCCGGCAAGGCTTTCTACGCCGGCACCTACTTTCCGCCCGAACCCCGCGGTGGGATGGCATCCTTTCGGCAAGTTCTTGAGGCCATAACGGATGCGTGGCTCAACCGCCGCGAAGAGGCCGAAGCGAATGCGGCGGGGGTAGCCGACGCCGTCGCGGCCATGGGCAAGCGCTCCCCGGGCAACGAGTCGGGTGGCTCCTCTCTGTTCGCGTCGGGGGAGACCTCCGCGGACTTGGGTGCGCGGCTCGATGACATTGCCGATGCCATCGCCCGCACCGAAGACCGCACCCACGGCGGCTTCGGGCAGGCGCCGAAGTTTCCGCACGCTCCCGGGCTCGGGCTTTTACTCCATCGTGGAGGCTCCTTCGCCGCTGTGGCCGAGCGTGCCCTGACGGCAATGGCGGCGTCGGAGCTGCGCGACCCAATCGAGGGCGGCTTCTTTCGCTACTGCGTGAACGGCGACTGGACCGAACCTCACTTTGAGCGAATGCTCTACGACAACGCGCTCCTGCTGTCCGACTATGCGGCGGCAGCCAGCACCGACAACGTGGGGGCGCGGGAAGCCGCGCTCGGAATCGGTGACTTTCTCGTGACAACCATGCGCTTGCCCGGTGGCGCCTTCGCGGCGGCGCAAGACTCGGAGAGCACGGTTGCGGGGGAGCGCACCGAGGGCGGTTATTACGCGCTGTCTCCGGAACAGCGTTCCCATGAGACGCCGCCGGCACTCGATACCAAGGTGCTCACCGGCTGGAACGGTCTGGCCATCGCTGCTCTCAGCCGTGCCGGGTTTGCTCTCAACCCGCTGTGGATTGATGCCGCCCGGGCGGCGGCCGACTATCTGCTGGCGAACCACGAGGTCGAGGGTTCCCTCGTTCGCGCCTCCCGTGATGGCCTCATCTCCACGGCCCCCGCCACCCTCGAGGATTACGGCGCCTTCGCGGTCGGCCTGCTTGAACTCGCGTGCGTTACGGGCGAGGTGCGCTACGCAATTTCGGCCCGCCAGCTCGTATCCACCATCTTGATGGAGGGCAACTTCGCGGCGCCCCGTGGCGATTCCGTGCTGTCGTCGCAGGGCCTCTCTCTCGAGGTCGATCCGTCGGAGGGAGCGTACCCCTCGGGCCTGACCTCGAGTGCCCGTGCCTCCTGGATGCTCTATCTGCTGACAGCCGACGAGACGTACCGCGTTGCCACCGAGCGGGCCCTGGCGCGCGTCATGGGGCTGGCGCAGCAGCAACCGCTGGGCTTCGGCGCGGCCCTGCATCTGGCGAGCGAGGTGGCGCAGCCCATCCGTCAACTCGTCGTTATCGTTCCTGACGCTGACGCCAACGCTGACGCCGACGCCAACCCTGACTCTGGTTCGAAGGCCATGAAAACCGCTTCGGGCTCGGCGGAGAATCACGAAATGCTGGATCTTGCCCGCGCGCTTCCCACGAGCATCACCGCCGTGGCAACCGAAACCCAAGCTCAGGCCTTCGCGGCAGCCGGCTTCGAACTCTTCGCGGGCCGTGGCCCAATTGACGCTCAGCCCACGGCCTACTTCTGCACCAACTTCGTCTGCGCCCTGCCGACGACGGACCCCACTGCTCTTGAGGCAGGCGCGCTCAGCACTCCACCACGTTGACGGCCAGGCCGCCTTCGCTGGTTTCTTTATATTTGGTGGACATGTCGAGGCCGGTCTGACGCATGGTCTCAATCACGGTATCCAGTGACACAATGTGGGTGCCATCACCGTGGAGGGCGAGCCGTGCCGCACTGACCGCGGTTGACGAGGCAATGGCGTTGCGCTCGATGCAGGGAATCTGCACCAAACCTCCGACCGGGTCACACGTGAGGCCGAGGTGATGTTCCATGGCAATCTCGGCGGCGTTCTCGACCTGCTGCGGGGTTCCGCCGAGCACAGCACACAAACCTCCGGCCGCCATGGCACACGCGGGGCCAACCTCGCCCTGGCATCCGGCTTCCGCCCCTGAAATCGAAGCGTTCGCTTTGAAGAGCGACCCAATGGCGGTGGCCGTCAGAAGATATCGGCGGATGCCTTCAATGTTTGCCCCCGGAATGAACCTCAGGTAGTAATGGGCCACCGCGGGAACTATACCGGCGGCACCATTGGTGGGCGCTGTAACCACTCGTCCCCCGGCGGCGTTCTCCTCGTTGACGGCGAGGGCAAAGGCGTGCAGCCACTCGATGGTGGTGTCACGGCGGTTCTCGAGTGCGGCATCGGCGGCGATGAGGTGCTCGCGGAGTTCTGCGGCACGGCGCTTCACTTTGAGCCCGCCGGGCAGGATCCCGGGGGAGTTCAGTCCTTCTTCCACACAGGATGCCATCGCCGCCCAGACGGCGTCGAGGCGCTCGCAGATTTCGGCCTCGGTGTGGGTGGCGGTTTCGTTGCGCAGGGCAACTTCGTCGATGGACAGACCGTTGTCCACGCACAGGGTGAGGAGCTCTGCCGAGGTCGCAAATGGTAGGGGCGGAACAACGGCGCTTGCCGGGGTGACCCCGTCACCTTCGCGCCGAATGAACCCGCCGCCGATGGAGAAGTAGGTTTCCGTGGTGAGGGTCTCGCCCTCGGGGGATGACGCGGAGGTGGGTCCCCATGCCGTTAGCGTCAACGCGTTAGGGTGGCCCGGCAAGCGGGTGCGGGGAGCAAACTCGATATCCGTGGCAACGCACGAAATCTCTCGTGAGCCAGCGAGGTGAAGTCTGGGGTTCTCGTTCAGGCCAGTCCAGGCACCCCGAACCTCATCGGGAAGGCAGGTCTCGGGAGTCTTTCCGGAGAGTCCCGCGATAATGGCCCCGGGCGTTCCGTGGCCGATGCCGGTCGAACCCAGCGATCCGTAGAGCGTGCACGAGATGCGCGCCACGTCGTCAAGGTTGCCCGCCTGCTCCAGCCGAGTGGCGAAATCCTTGGCCGCCCGCATGGGGCCAACGGTGTGGGAGGAGGAGGGGCCGATACCGATGGAGAACAGGTCGAAGGCCGAGACATAGGCAGTCACGAGTCGAGCCTAGAGGTGCATTCTCCGCACGCCTAGGCTTTTGCGCGCCACAATCTTGCGTCCCGCGGCGAATTGATGCGGAGATGGAGCACGTGAGCTCTAGCGAACGGCCTTGCGGGCTGTAATGACGCCCGTGTCGAAGCCGAACAGGTGCAGGCCGCCGTGAAAGCGGGCGTGCTCCACCTTGAGGCAGCGATCCATGACGACCTTCAGCCCCTTGGCCTCTCCGTCACGTGCCGCTTCTTCGTTGTAGATGCCGAGTTGCACCCACATCGCTGGAGAACCAATAGCCAAAACATCTTCCAGAACCGCCGGAATATCGCTGGCCTTGCGGAACACATCCACAATGTCGGGCACCTCGGGCAGTGAGGCGAGGTCGGGGTGAACCTTCTGGCCGAGAATCTCTGTCGCGTTGGGGTTCACGAAATACACGCGGTAATTGGTGGACTGCAGCAGGTAGGTGCCCACAAAGTAGCTGGAGCGTGCCGGGTTGGGCGACATTCCCACAATGGCAATGGACTGTGCCTCGCGCAGAATGTTGAGGCGCTCTTTGGCATCCGGGCCGATCCAGGTGCGCTGGTTGCGCAGCATCTTGGCTAGCGGGGAGTTGGCGGGCAGGTCACAGCTGAGACCGTTCGAGAGTTGAGTCGTGACGAGCTCGGGGGCGTCAATGTGTGTTGTGGCAGGTTCGGTAGCCATTACTTTCCCTTCCCAGCGGTGCCGGCAACTTTGACCGCGGCATCGAGGGCCTGGTCGAGGTCGTAGATGATGTCTTCCACGTCTTCGATGCCCACCGAGATGCGCACGATGCCGGGCAGAACGCCGGCGGCAATGAGCTGCTCTTCGGTGAGTTGCGCATGGGTCGTCGATGCCGGATGAATCACCAGCGTCTTCGCATCCCCGATGTTGGCCAGGTGGCTGGCCAGGTTCAGTGACTCGATGAACGTGCGACCGGCGTCACGCCCGCCGACCACACCGAAGCTGAAGACTGAGCCGGGGCCCGCGGGCAGGTACTTCTGACCGCGCTCGAAGTGGATGTGGGAGGGGAGCCCGGCCCAGTTGACGAACTCGATGCGGGGGTCCGCATCCAGCCACTGGGCGACAGCACGAGCGTTATCGACATGTGCCTGCATGCGGTACGGCAGGGTTTCGACGCCCTGTGCCAGCAAGAACGCGGAGTGGGGGGCAAGAGCGGGACCGATGTCCCGCAACTGCTCGGCACGTAGTCGCGTCAAGAAGGCGTACTCGCCAAAGTTGCCGGCCCAGGTGAGACCGCCATAGCTGGGGACCTCCTCATCGAATAGGGGGAACTTGTCGGAGTGCCAATTGAAGCGACCGGACTCCACGACGACGCCACCGAGGGTGGTTCCGTGGCCACCCAAGAACTTGGTCGCCGAGTGAATGACAACGTCGGCCCCCCACTCGATCGGGCGGGAGAGATAGGGAGTGGCAATGGTCGAGTCGATGATCAGGGGAATGCCGTGCGCGTGCGCGACTTCTGCCAGACCCTCGATGTCGGCGACCTCGCCGGAGGGGTTCGCCACCGTCTCGGCGAAAATCAACTTTGTCTTGTCGGTGATGGCCGCCGCGTAGTCCTCGGGGTTGGCCGAGCGCACAAAAGTCGTGTCGACGCCGAAGCGTCGCAGGGTCACATCCAGCTGCGTGATGGACCCGCCGTAGAGGTTGGCCGAAGAGACAATGTGGTCGCCGGCACCGGTGAGGGAGGCGAAGGTGATGTATTGCGCCGAGAGGCCCGACGACGTGGCGACAGCGCCGAGACCGCCCTCGAGACTGGCGACGCGCTCCTCAAACGAAGCGACCGTAGGGTTGCCCAGACGCGAGTAGATGTTGCCGTACTTCTGCAGCGCGAAGCGCGCTGCAGCATCCGTGGTGTCATCAAAAACAAACGCACTGGTTTGGTAGATGGGCAGCGCACGGGCACCCGTCACTGCGTCGGGAATGTTACCTGCGTGAATGGAACGGGTCTTGAACCCGTACTCGCGATCTGCCATGCCATAACGGTAGCGAAGATGCGCGATGCCGGCGGCTCCGGCCGTCACATGCGGTAACGCATGCCCGCCCGCCCGATCGGCGTGGGAGAGGTGCTAGATCCAGCTCGGCAACCACATGTGGGCCTGCCAGAACCAATACGGAACCTGCATTCCCGACCAAATGGGGAAGAAGAAGGCGCTCACCAGAATGACAAAGATCAGAAAAACTGTCACGACACGGATCCCACTCAATCGGCGCCACGTCGCATCGGTGCGCTTGCCCAAGATGATGCCGATGGTGAGTGTCAGGGCCAGAATCATGTACGGCTCGAAAATGATGCTGTAGAACTGAAAAACGGTTCGGTTCAGGTACAGCATCCAGGGGAGATAACCGGCAATCATGCCCACCAGGATGATGCCCACGCGCCATTCGCGCCAGCGCGCAAAACGATAAATCAGGTAGGCAATCGCGGCCGTTCCGGCCCACCAAATGAGGGGGTTGGCCAGCCCGGTGATTGCGGCGGAACACGAATCGAACGCGCATCCGTTCTCCCCCAGCTTCGAGCCCTCGTAGTACATGCTCGTGGGGCGAATCATGAAGAGCCACGTGAGGGGATTGGCCTGATAGGGGTGAGAGACGGTCAGTCCCGTGTGGAAGGCATAGGCCGACTGGTGATAGAGCCACAAGTTTTGCGCCCATTCGGGAACCCAGGCGAAGGGGCCCGTCCAGGCCAGCCCGTTCGTTGCCGTGATGGTGTGGCGGCCGTAGCCTCCGGCGGTCAGGATCCATCCGGTCCAGGAGGACAGGTAGGTGATGAAAGCAATCGGAACAAAGGTGAGGAACGCGACGACGCTCTGTTTGAGGAGGGTCGCCGTGAGCCAGAAGGGGATTCCTTCCCGCCGGCGATCCAGCGCATCCATGAGGATAACGTAAATGCCGAAGGCCGCCAGAAAGTAGATGCCCGACCATTTGACGCTGCAGGCCAGACCAAACGTGAGACCTGCCATGAAGAGCCACGGACGCCACCACAGGGTCGGCCCCCAGTTCGTGCTTCGGCCACGGCTACGCCGTTCGGCCACAATGTCACCGAGGCGCCGTCTCGACCACTCGCGGTCAATCAGCATGAGGCCGAAACCGGCCAGAACAAAAAGGGAGAGAAAGTTATCGAGCAGGCTCACCCGGGACATCGCAATGGCTTGGCCATCGATGGCGAGGAGGCCTCCGGCAATCACGGCCAGCAGAGTCGATCCCGTGAGGCGCCGGGCGATGAGAGTAATCAGGAACACCATCAGAATGCCCGCGATGGCAACGGAGATACGCCAGCCGAAAGAATCGGTGGAGCCAAAGGCGACCATGCCCAGGGCGATCAGCCACTTGCCCAGTGGCGGATGCACAACGTAGGACGCAGCGTTGGTGAAGATGTTGGTTTCCCCCGCGGCAAAACGAGGGTCCGCCTCGGCTGGCCAGGTCGTTTCGTAGCCGTTGTTCCACAGACTCCACGCGTCTTTGACGTAGAAGGTCTCATCGAAGATGAGGGAGTGGGGCTGGCCGAGGTTCCACAGGCGAAGCACGGCGGCAATAACCATGATGGCTAGGGGGCCGCCCCAGTACCAAAGTCTGAGTCGTGCGGGGGTGGAGAGCCTGCGCGCCCACCACGAATCCAGGCGCGAGCCGCGGGGAGTGTTGTCGGCACTGCTTTCTCGAACGGGTTGCGGCGGCAGGAGGGCGGTTGCAGTGTCTGAAGACGAAGGGGAAGACGAAGGGGAAGACGAAGAGGATGCGATGTTGACGGGGATGAGCGGGGCAGGAACGTCATACAGTCGCCCGGTCTGCGCCTCGAACTCGGCCGTTTCGGCAGCTTCGCGGGCCGCGCGGGCCTCCCGGCGGGTGAGCTCACCGGGAGGACGTTGGGCAGGGTTCGGCTGCGCATCCGCTGGGTTATCGCTCACAGGGAAATCTTATCGAGCAAACGCAGTGCCAGACTGGAGGCGTGATTATTCTTGGCGCAACGCCCATTGGCAATCTTGGCGACGTTTCTCGCCGGCTCGTGGAGATGCTGAGTACCGTGACCATTATTGCCAGTGAGGATACCCGCACCACGCAGAAGCTTCTCGGGGCTCTCGGTATCGAGAACCGTCCGCGCTTGATTGCCTTGCACGACCACAACGAGAGTTACAAGTCGCTCGAAATCATTGAGCTCGCGCGCGAGGCCGACGTTCTCGTGTTGAGTGACGCGGGAATGCCCACCGTGAGTGATCCGGGTTTTCACCTTGTTGAGGCTGCCGCCGCCGCCGGCGTTCAGGTCACCGCCCTTCCCGGGCCCAGTGCTGTGATTACGGCGCTCGCCGTGGCGGGCCTGCCCACCGACCGCTTTACCTTCGAGGGGTTTCTGCCGCGCAAGCAAGGCGAGCGCACCACGCTGTTTACCGAACTCTCCCGAGAAACCCGCACCATGGTGTTCTTCGAATCCCCGAACCGTCTCGCCGATTCTTTGGCGGATGCCCGGGATGTTTTGGGGGCCGATCGCCGCGCGGTCGTCTGCCGTGAGCTCACCAAAATGTTTGAAGAAGTTAAGCGCGGGACCCTTGGGGAACTGGCCGCTTGGGCCGCCGAGGGTGTTCGCGGGGAGATTGCCCTTGTTCTGGCTGGTGCAGAACCCGCCACGATGAGTCTGGAAGCGGGACTGGCTCAGGTGCGCACCCTCGTCGCCGATGGTGTTCGCCTCAAGGAGGCCACGACTCAGGTGGCTGAGGCCACGGGGCTGGGCAAGCGCGACCTCTACCAGGCGGCTCTCGAGGCGCGTTAGCCTTCGGAATCTTTCGTGGCGGCCTTCTTTGGTGGCCTTTTTTGCATGAGGTTCCCCGTGAGGCGTGCCGCCCACTCGCCCTTGGGGTCTGAATCGATCAGCACCATGCGCACGAGAAGCGTCATGGGAACGGCGAGCAGCGCGCCTAGCGGCCCGAGGATAGACGCCCAGACGATGACCGACACAAAGGTCAGGGTGAAGCCGATACCCACGTGCACGCCCACAAAGATGGGTTGCACCAGTGTCTGCACCATGTTGGCCGCGGCATACAAGACAATCACCAAGATGGCCAGCGGCCAGCCACCAATCAGGAGAGCGATGATGGCGGGGGGAATGACCCCAATGACAAACCCAATGTTCGGGATGTAGTTGGTGATGAAGGCCAAAACGGCCCACGTCAGCGGACCCGGAATGCCTAGCGCCAGCAGAATCACTCCATCGAGCACGGCAATGAAGATTCCAAAAATCGTGTTGACGACCACATAGCGGCGAACGCCAACGGCATAGGAATTAGCCGAGGCGGCAAGGAGGGGGCGACGCTGCGCGAGTTCTGCCAGAAGTGAGGGGACGAAGGCGGCATCGGCTGCCATGAAAATGACATACGCCACGACTAAAACTAAGCCGACGGAGGAGTCGAAAAACGAATTGGCGACACTGAGGCCGACAGACACCAGTTGATCTTGGTCGAATCCGGAGACGAGAGACTCGGTGCCCGCCGGCACGATTCCCGCCGCGGTCATCCAGCCCACGATCTGGTCGGAGACGGCGGTGAGGCGATCGGCGTAGTCGGGGAGTTGCTGGGCAAATTGGGTCACGGCGTAGGCAAGAAGGGTCGCAAAAATGGCGAGAGCAACGTAGACGGCGAGAACGACAGCGGCGGTGGCAATCCAGCGCGGCCAGCCCCAACGTTCCAGGCGATAGCGCACCGGATGGGCGACGATGGTCAGAACCGCGGCCAGAACGAGCGGTCCGATGACGTCTCGGGCACTATGCAGACCCCAAATGGCGATGCTGGCAGCGGCAACGGTGATCAGAATGCGTGCTGAACGGCTGAAATGGGCGTGCTCTTCGGTGGCGCTCACGCGGTCCTCGCATCCTTGTTGCTCAAATTAGAATAGAGACCATGTCTTCCGGCAAAAGTTTCTATGTCACTACGCCCA
>Ga0114978_10003130_pt1 | contig 13559 bp, 12 predicted proteins | sample S_140212_EF_Meta_FD_87027 | JGI IMG/M metagenome (GOLD analysis project Ga0114978, IMG submission 87027) | Freshwater microbial communities from Lake Simoncouche, Canada to study carbon cycling - S_140212_EF_MetaG | ecosystem: Environmental > Aquatic > Freshwater > Lake | place: Lake...
ATCGCCTGACGATTCAAATTACAATCAAGGGCATATCGTTTCAGAACACGAGTCACACGACCTACCTGTAGTGCTTTACGAACTCCCTGTCTATATTGATACATATCAAGTGTTTCTTGATCCTGTTCCAAAGGCAGAGTCGTCACAAGTAAATTAATCGTAGAATTTCGCTCTTCTACAGGAAGCATTACGTGACTGCACATACGAATCGCACGCCCAATGACCTGTTCGAGCTTATTCATGTGATACCAGCTGTCAAAGACAAATACTTCACGAATGAAGCGTAAATCAATACCTTCTGAGGCAACCTGAGATCCAAGAATGACTTTCACCTGTTTTCCTGTTACATTCGCATCACCACGAGCAGTCTCCACAGACAACTTGTTATTGGGCGAATACTCATCACGACCTGTGAGAAGAACATAATATGCAGGGGAAAAGGCGTGGTCTGAACCCGAATGAACACGCTCTCTCAGAGCACACTGTGAGCATTGACGTCCTTCTGCTTGTTGATTTCCATTGCTCAAAAAAGGTGTCTCTCTACCGAACAATGTATATCCATTGGCTTCTAGGGCCAAAGCAATTGACAAGGCTCCTGACTTCACAAAACGACTATAGACAAAGGAAACACCTCGTGTTGTCTTGAGTTTCGCTAGAAGCATCGCAGCCTTAGGCGAATGTCTCGCAATTACATCTTCTTTTAACCATGAAGGGTCTCTTGCTGTATACGCTTTAACAGATCCACGTGTTTCTTCAGTAAATGCGGAAGGAAATCCTGCCTCGCCTCCTGCTTCAGGAAACATCCAGTTTCCTGCCTGAATGAGCGTATCCACTGTGGCTAAACCAAGACCTCCAGCGTCAATCGTTTCTCTAGCAAGTTCCTGATACCGAACCAAGGCCTCGCCTTCAAAAGGACACGCTACGAAAGGAAGATTGAGCATTCTCTCCTTGTCTTCATCGGCCACAGGGGTTCCATTCGGAGAAAATGATGGCCATTGCTCTATAGAAGGTAAGCCCAAAGGCTCTAGACGAATCGGAAACGACAAGGGATTCTCGCCACGCATAAACGATAAATACACACTTGCAACACGACCCAGAATAGCCTCTCCATTTTCTTTGAAGGTTCCATCACGATTAAAGATATCATCCTCTCTTAGTGTGGCCTTCTTGTCATTACGCAGCAGTAAATCAAACAAAAAGATAATCTCACGATAACTATTATACATTGGTGTCGCTGTTAACAAGAGAAGCTTCAGTCCATCAGATGAATCCATCACGCGTTTCAGGTAAGGCGTGAGCCGTTTGCCCGCAAGACTCTCTGTCAGTTCCATGGCACCTCCAGGGGCATCCAGATTATCCTCATCGGCCTCACCAGGAATATCACGAAGATTGTGAGCCTCGTCGATAATCAGCATACGCCCTGAAAATTTCTTACGTAGAATCTCATTTTCCATCTGCATGCGTCTCTCACCTTGAATACCCTTCGGTATCGATTCGAGCAACCCTCGTATATGATTGTAAAATTGCGTGTAGCCATAAATCTCATACCGTTTTTTCTTCAGTCGATGAATCTTATTTCCAATTTCCTTAGTGTCACGCGATGACTCCATTCCTGTCAGCCTCAGATAGGTAGACCCAGTGCATCCATTAAATCGATTTGGCTCTCCTTCTTGTTGACCTAATATGAGGCGTTCCTCTGAAAAGATAGCACGTTCAAAACCAGGTTGAATATTGGGCGGCGCAACAATAATGACCTTTTTCCTCGGAAACATTTCTAGATACGCCTCAGCGACAGTAATAGCAGCACACGTTTTGCCCGTGCCTACACCATGATACAATAAGGCGGAGTTGTAGGGTGTCTTGGGTGAGATATATTGACTCACAAATCGCTGAACAGGGCTGATCTCAAACTCCTTATTAGGGTCACATGGATTATCACCTTCCTCCATTAATTCTTGAATGGTCTGCTGTTTGTGCTCAGCAAACTCTCTCTTCTGGAAAAGCTTTGAGACAAACTCAGGATCATTGATATCTGGATACAATCCAAATTCTTCCTCCTCTCTTGCTGAAGGAAAGAGGCCTCTTTCAGTCAGTGCTGTGAGAATGCGATCCCGCTCCTCAAAATTTGTTTCTTGTTGCCACCTTTCAAGAAGCTGTGCGTCCTCCATCTATTGAGGATGGAGAAGAGGACAGAAATTCCGTAACAGAGTTCCTAGGCGAAGAAGGATTTCTCGTTTTTCCACGTTTTCAGGTCTCAGTTTCTGAAGGGCATCGTTTAGAGTAAACCAACCAATGGCTCCAATCTCTCGTTTCATTAATGCATTCTTTTCATCGATACAAATATCTTTCTTATCCGGAACATAGACTACAAAATATTTATGACAATAATGGACATTGTTGCTTCCAAAAAAGATTTCATTCAGAGTATCCATATTATGAATGACAACAACACTGGAACTTGTGAGACCAGTCTCCTCGAACATTTCTCGCATAGCACAATCTAGATCTGACTCAAATCCGTCACGGCGTCCCTTTGGAAAGCCCCATTCGGGAGTATCCCAGTGTGTTGTTGCCTCATTTACAAGACTTTGTAGTGTCGCACGTGTTCCTGAGCAATCAATAGTAATACCTTCTCGAATTGCCAACAATTTATTCTTTGAATTCTCCTTGTCCTTTTTGTATTGAGTCTCAGAACTATCGGAGCCCCACATTTCGGCCCAGAGGTCCTCAAAATCTTTCTCTACAATCTTTTTACGTTCAGCGTCTGTCATTCCAGAGATTTGTTTCCGAATGTAGTCGAGGTCATTGACAGAATATTTACCACGAAGCATATCTACAAACCCGAGACTATCACGGCGTTGAATGAGAAGGACTTGAATCTTAGGAAAGGCGGGCTCAAATCCTGTTACACTCTGAGACTGAGTGCTTAGAGTCTTTTCTTGAGACCACGAGGAGTCATTCACGCGAAAAAGAAGTGTCCCGAAGCTCGTAACGGGTGAAGGGCAATCGCGAGAAGAATGGGTATATTGACCACAATTTGTGCAGTGTCTACTATTTTTTTGAAAATGGAACATGGGATAACCCGTTACTTTCTAGCTGTTCCGATACTTTAGCCTCTTCGTTCATCTCTTACTTTCAAACTATTCAGCAAAAGTAGATGCAGTTACCTCCATCAGCATGGGGGCCATTCTTCTGGCACACAATGCATATTGTTGCCTTAGGATACCCAACAAATCCTACGTATGCTCATAAGAAGGCCGCAAAAGAATTCATTGAATCGTTTGCCTTTCTGATTCCTTGTCCGATCTGCAAAGAGCACTTTATCGAGCATTTGAAGGAGTCACCAATCTCACCCTTTCTCGATAGGCGTGAAGATTTATTCAAGTGGACAGTGACATTACATAACAAGGTCAATAAGACACTTGGAAAGCCTATTGTCTCAGAGCTCGAGGCGATTTATTATTACAAGCGTCTAGGTCAACAGAATCGTTCACCTGTCATGAAGCCTGATGATTTTGCCGAGGCAGACATGAGGGCAACTCTTAAGGGAATTGCTGTGGGTGTTGCTGCTTCTTCCGTTGTCGCAGCCGCTATCTGGTATCTGAATAAAAATGAGTCTTAATAGATATGTCAAAGGAGGAGTCAATAAAAGAAGGGCTTTTGTTACCTACAGGTCCATCCAGAGAGGTAAGAAAAGAAGCAAAAAAGATTGTATTAGATCCTATTCTCACAGCTGAGCAAATCAAGTCTAGAGAAGGCACTTATTTCGATGAAAAAGCAATTAAGAAACTTATTGAAGAGGATGCTGATGTCTATGGAAAGGATCCCGAGGCGCCTGGTGGAGAGAGGCTTCTCGCGAAATTCAGAAAGAACGTGATTCCTAAAGAGCTCATTGAGAAGGGTTGGGAGGCATTTTACAGCACAGCAGCAGCAAGTCGCAATAGAGGGGCTGCTGCGGGCCCCATTAATCTGAAGAGCGCATACTGGAAAAAGAGAAAGCCGACGGAGATCACAAAGTGGTCAGCGAGATATACCCAGAATGGTAAAACTAGCAAGATGCGTGTGAATAACAATGTGTATAGCAGTGTTTTGGGATTTTTTGAGCAGACGCCATTTATGGGTCTACCGTGCCGCCTTACTTCCTATACGCAGAAATACTTCAAGCAGTATAAGCATGGTATGCCGTTTATTGAGGCACTGGATGGTGTCTTTAAAACACTCGTTCCTGAGCAGTATGCAAAACAGCGAAAGGCGGCGAGTGAAAAGCCAATGTATCGTATTGGTGATACAGCTTTCTCGTCAGTGACAATTAATCGTAATTTTCGAACGGCTCTTCATATGGATGATGGAGATTTCCGTGATGGATATGGCAACTTGTCGGTGATTGAACGTGGAAAATATCACGGAGGTATTACAATGTTTCCGAGATATGGTGTTGGATTTAATTTGAGAACGGGTGACTTTATTGCGATGGATGTTCATGAATGGCATTGTAATACTGAACTTTATGAAACCAAGGAGGATAAGGAATTCAATAAGGATCTTCCTAAGATTCATTTTGCAGACCCTTCTACCGGCACCATGGGAGTCGAAAAGGCCTTTACGCGCATCTCATTCGTGTGCTATTTACGTGAAAAGCTGCGTGGATGTAAGGAAGCAGAAACTCGGAAGTATTACAAACGTATTCATTTTGATCCCCAGCATGGTCCTAAGGGACAACAAACAAGGAAAAAGAAGGGAGTAGAACAGGAACAGGCCGAATGACAGACAGAGCAAAGGAACTCGCAAAAATGTTAGGCGCACCCATGCAAATAGCGGGCCCTTCAACATGGTCATTGCCATCACCAAATACTTCTACTATTGGTAATTCAGGTAGCAGCACTTCTGCTCCTGTGACAATTCTATATTACATTGGAATGATTCTCTTTGTTTTAATCATTATACTTGTTGTTGTTCATTATACAGGCATTTTCCAAGTCTTCTCTTTCATGGACGGTGATGGAGGCTATATTCCAATCCGAAAGACAAATGATGCACAAATTACGTGGGATTCAGGGCCCGTCGCTGCTGATTTGAGTGGCAATGTGACAGGAATTCTTCCATGCTCCTTCACAGTTCAACAGGACATTTATATAGAAAATGAAACTGTAATGGGATCAAAGAGACGTGTCTTTTTTTACAGGTCAGCAAATCCAATCATTCCATCAACAACCACAGATGACTTGATTAAATCCTATCCTGACTCTAATCTTCTCATGTATTTACTACCTAATACAAATGATCTAGTTGTTTCAGCGATCACTGAGGATAAGGATAAGGTTTTGTATCTCGAATCAACACCAACCGTCCTAAATGTCCCGATACGGCAGCCTTTCCGGCTCACGGTCGTGTTTTTACCACAAGTTCTTGAAGTTTATATGAATGGAAAGTTATTTGCGACAAAGACATTTCGGCATAGACCCAAAGCAACAAGCAATAACTTCTGGGGCCCTCCTGATCTGTTTAGGAATACTGTGCGTGTAATGAATTTTACATACTGGGATCGACCTTTAATGGCTATGGAGATTCCGAAAACTCCTCCAGCGATACCCGATGCATCAAAGTTTAATCCTTCTGGTTTACCCGCAGCTTCTTGCTCATAACTAGGATGGATGTCTATATCTTTGTTGTTGGAATAATAGTAGGCATTTTAATTGTCGTGTATTTTATTCCAAGATCATGGTTTAAGAAGATACAAGAATCAACACTAATAGGTCCTCTTTCATTGGAAAAGAAGCCTCAAATTGGAAAGACAGAAGATTCACAATTACTTCTATCTGCAACCAACACGGGTTCCTTCCAGGCCTTTGTATACCCTATGCCTCTCCAACGCACAGGAGAAATGACATTCTGCTCTGAGTCAAACCATGGTCAGCCAGGTCAAGAAGATTGCTCAACAGGTCGTTTTGGCATTTGTTCTTGTATAGGAAATGATTGCTCGACCTGCAAACATAATGGTTATGTGAATATTTTGAATATTTCAAATGTGGTTCGAATTGAACTTTTAGCTGCTCCGGATGCGAGTCGCCAGGGATCTGCCTCAGTTCAGCTTGTCGCACGTTGTTTGAGAAAGAAGGAAGGTAATGTTGCGACAGAAGTTGTTGAAGAAACACTGGTGCTTCCGAACATACCGTTCCAGAAATGGACAATGATCACTGTGGCAAGGGAGGGACGTCGCTTTGATATTTATTACAATAACTCTATTGTTCTCTCGAAGAGAATCCAATATATTCTGGATTCAGGTTCAGCGGTTGCTCCTGTTGTTGCAGGTGATCCGCGTCTGGATGGTATGATTGCACATGTGAATATTGTCCCGAAGAAATTTACGGCAAGTGACGTTTCAAATACATACAAGAATAAGGCTGATACGAATGGAGAACCTTATTTGGGTGGCGATACCGCTCTTCTTAGCACAATTACAAAGATGACACCATTCTGTAAGGATGGCTCATGTGTAAATGGACCTAATATCAAACCTGCATCACCCTTGATGAATTGGGAAACAAACTATGCTTGAGAATATTCTCCATAGACTTCAGAAGGTTATCAATGGATTCGTCACGTGGATCTCAAGTAAGTGGCATGTCAAGAGGAGTTGGGGGTGTGGCAGTTCTTATTCTAGGTGCCATTGGTCTATATTACCTTTACCAGTATCTCTTTACGGCGTCAGGGTTGGCTTCGGCTTCACTCATTACAACGGCAATTCCTGGTAATACCGTGCTTGATCCGTTCCCTATCCCTAACCCTTATGAAGGTGGTGAATATTCAGTATCATTTTGGATGTATATTACGGCATTTAAGGATACTCTCGCAATGAACAAGCATATTCTTGAAATCCGTGGTGCGTCATCATCTACGCTTGTTGTAGGACTCAGCTCATTCACAAGCAAGCTCTTAGTTCGTGTCAATTCATCTGGAACTACGGCATCAGGGGCTCTAACAACGCAGAAGGTAAGAGATATGTTTACAAAGACGGATTTGCCTTCCGGTCTACAGGACAGCCTAGAACTCTGCGACCTTCCCGAGGTAAATCTCCAGAAGTGGGTCTTTGTGTCAGTTGTCTTAAACGGCAAGTCATGCGATGTCTATATGGATGGCAAGCTGAACCGTTCTTGCGTCTTACCTTCTTACTATAAGGTGGATCCTAAGGGCACAAAGCTGAAGTTGTTGGACTTTAATGGATTCGAGGGCTATCTCGGCGACGTCTCTACATACAACTATGCTCTCAATCCCGATCAGATTTATCGTATGTATATGATGGGCCCGACGGATAACCAGTCAAGCTTCTTTGGATGGATCAAGAACATGTTCGATGTTCAGGGCAAGGTCACCTACAAATACCCGACACCTGCTGTCCAGTATGCCAAGGGACAGGTTAACTTCAGTGCGTAGACATACTAAATCATTTCTTAACCTCTGGTTGTTTGTTTCTTAAAATTAACAACTAACGGTAGAGATGTCAGACGCTGTTAATTCAGATTCAGGATTTGTAGGCCTCATTGCAGGAAAAGGATTTTTCCAACAGGTTCTGCTTGTTCTAGTAACACTAACCGTCCTTTTTTTCCTATTTGTGACGTTCGAGTATCTCGTTATTTCAGTCATGAGAATGGGAAGCAAGAGTGTTGAACTAATGCCTTATACGGTTGCTGCTGAAGACAAGCAGTATGTCTTCACACAGGATACAAATATAGATCCTTTTGCGAAGCAGATCCTCTTTTCAGACAATGAAAGAACTGGCACAGAGTTCAGTTACAGCTTTTTCTTATATGTAAACCCTTCGACATTTTCTGGGGATGATGTTCTGAAGCATGTATTCCACAAGGGCTTTGCGACACCTTGGCCTCTTCTAGGCCCCGGTGTTTTCTTGAAGGGCGATTCAAATACTCTTCGGGTTATCATGAATGCCTACAAGGGCCCGATGAGCTACGTTGATGTTGAGAATATTCCTGTGAGAAAGTGGTTCCACTGTGTTCTTGTCTGCAGAAAGAACAGCCTCGAGGTATATCTCAACGGAAATCTCATCAAGAAGTTACCATTTGAGGGTTCTTTGCCTTACCAGAACTTCCAGAATGTCACGTTGTTTAGCACACTGAACTTCACCTTGAGTGAAAAGAAAACGGTGTCACTTGATGGTCCTATTCGTTTCAATGGGGCATTTAGTGGAAACTTGAGCAACCTCTTCTATTTTGCCTATGCTTTGTCTTATACAGAAATCCAGGCGTTAGTAACAAAGGGTATCTCTTCAAAGACTCTCTCGAAAGCCCAGGATATGCCCCCGTATCTCACAGACACCTATTGGACAACAAGTTATCAGCAGAGGTAAATAATAAGTATCTAAATCCTTCTACCCTTTCTCTTAGTAGAGCAAGGGAAGAATGACAGGTGGCGGTTTATTAGCACTTGTGGCCTATGGCACACAAAACGTTCTTTTGAGCGGAAACCCTGAAATGACCTTCTGGTATAAATCATATAGAAGGTATAGTCATTTTAGTCAAGAATCTGTATCATTTGCTTTAGAGGGCCCGAATGAACTTTTCTGGAATCAGCCTATTAAACTCCGAGCGAAACTTCAACGCGTTGGAGATCTGGTAAGTGATCTATATTTTACATTTCGTGTTCCTGATATTTACAGCAAGGATGCATCAGGTAATCGTTCTTCTCCAAATACAACACAATATCAATATCAATGGGTTCGGTATCTAGGAGCAGCCCTCATTCAGAATGCCGCGTTTTATGTTGGAGGCCAGAAGATTCAGGAGTTTGATGGAACGTATCTTCTTGCGAAAGCCTTGGCTGATTATGATCGTAATACCTTTGAAAAGTGGAGAGTTCTAGTGGGCGATGTTCCAGAACTTACCACTCCTGCGACAGGACTTTATACAAGTGGAACAGGTGGATATCCGACGGTCTATCGAAACACCTCACTTCCTCTAGGATCTCAGACAAATAGGCCCTCTATTGCGGGTCAGGATGTCCATGTTCCTCTTTCATTCTGGTTTAGCGATGCAACTTCACAGGCTCTTCCTCTTGTTGCTCTACAGTATCACGACTGCGAGGTTCAACTGACGCTTAATTCAATTCAGGACCTCTATACAATCGCAGATGTCTCAGGAAACCGTGTAAATCCTGTGTATAAACTCCTGTCAAGTCAATCAAACCTACAGCAGAATATACCTGAGTATGTAACAACCGACGAGACAAATGTCGATTGGCGAAACTTTGCGACTGACATTGGTTCTTCAGTCCCTATTCTTAATGGGTGGTTTCTAAATCCGAGACTTCAGTGCACCTATGTCTATCTTGCGGATGAAGAACGAAAGACATTTGCGTCAAATCCGTTGTCTTATCTGATTCCTCAAACGACAATCTATTCATTCCCTGGACTCTATACACGTCAAACACTCGATCTGTATACGCACAATCCTGTCAGCAGACTTCTGTTTGTTCCGAGACGTAGTGACAGTCTACAGAATCGTAATGATTTTGCGAATTTCACCAATTGGTGGAATTATCCTATCGCTCCTTATGTTCCGACACCTGGAGCTCCTACTGGAGCATCATCTTCAGGAGTTCTTTTACCACAGGGCCAGCTCAATATTCTGAGAACTCTTCGTGTTCTGAGCGACGGAAATGAGATTCAGGAAGAAAAGCCCATTGAATATTTCACCAAGATTGTTCCGTGGAAGTCACTAGAAGGTCAGCAGAACACAAGGATTCCTGTGTATAACTTTGCATTACACTCACCGAGCACGCAGCCTTCTGGATCTCTCAATGCAAGTCGTATTAAGAATTTCCAGGTTGAAGTGGATGTCTGGCCACTGCCTGCGAATACAACCTATGTCTACAATCTGACAATCTATGTAGACAGTTTGAACTACTTTGTAGTCGAAGGAGGTATGGGTGGTGTTAAGTATGCTCTGTAGCCTTTAAACGAATCTCCATAAATCCACTTTTGCGTGTAGGATTAAGTTTCACCCAATCAGGATATTCTTTAAGCAAGAACTTCACAGCTAGTTCCTGTTTCTTTTTACGTTCAGGATCTGACTGCATTCCACCAGGTTCCTTGTAATAGGCAGTCTTAGGGGCTATAAAATTCAAACGAACAACTGACCCATCAAGCTCATACATACGTAGTGAGCGATAATAGTCATCCTTTTCACTTATGGGCAGCGTTAGATCTTTTAGTCCAGGATTAATGATACCAAAAAAACATCCGACGATGAATTTCAAATCTGTTGATACAGTTGGTTTCATAAAGAATCCATTTGCAGAAGCATAGATACCCCACATCCGGGCATTCACTTTTTTACATTCTTCAAATCCTCTTTTAATAACTTTTTCCAATGAAACAAGAGGCTTTTCGTGACGTTTTTCCTTCTCGTCGAATTCAATAAATGCTTTTACATCATCATCCATACAGACAAGATGTTTGCCAACTGGAAAATATCCTGTTATGAAGTTTCTGACTTCTTTTACACCTTTAACAGCCACGACGATTTTAAAGTATAGATCCTTAGGAACTGTATTCCGGTATACTTCCTCTTCATCTTTATCAGCCACAAAGATATAGATCTTTGAAGAAGGTATTCTGTATTTTTTGAGAGTTGCGAGCGTTTTTTCTGTTACTGTAGTTGCTCTTTTATATGATGGTATAGCAACTACATAATCATTCGTCAGTTTGCGTGTTTTGTTCACAACCATCTCCTTATATCTGCGAATAGAATCTACGAAAAAAGAAAGGAGACAGCGACTAGAGATGAGCCTAGCTGATTCAATAAGTAGAGGTATCGATTCAGCAACGTATAATCCTGCAGCAGAAAAGGCCGCAGCTGAACGTGATGCTGCTGCTTTACCGTCAAAGGAAAAATTCAAGAAGCTTTTGACACAAGTGAAGGCCGCTGTAGACACTTTGATTTCAAACAATACGATGTCAACTACATGCCTTCCTAAATTTAATGATCTGATTAAGACAAATACCGATTATATAACGACATCAGCATCAGCTGCGACCTGGGATCAGAGAAGCCAGTTGCTCAAGGATACAGAGGCTGATTTAACAGCGTCTAATACAGCAATCTTAAATCTCGAATATATCGCGAGAACTGGACCTAATGTGGTTGATGACATGGATGCAAAGAAACAGGTGCCAAATGCGAACTTTGTGAAGGATATGAAAGCCTTTTTTAATGATCTTGATAACTATAATCGATATGTGAGCTCACAAAAGACAATCGATCTTCAGAATAAGCTCAAAGCTGTAAAAGCATCTCTCACGCAAAGTGTTCCTCAGCCCTATCTTGGACTTATTCTTGATCCCAAGAATTCAAACATTGTAAAACAGAATAAGAATCTGAATGAAGCAAATAAGAAAGCTCAGGAAGAACAATTTAATCTATTTCGTCTTATGTCAACAACAAGGGATATCGCCACACAGGTTGTAACTGCTTTATTTTATATCATGATTTGCCTTGTTGCTGGAACTCTTGCAGCGAATGACGCCATTGGTCGTGATGTCCAATATAGAATTCTGTATTTTATCTATGGATTTATTTTTGGTCCCGTTGTGATTCTGTATTATTTATACCGTTGGTTTAATAAAGATGGACCTTACATTTACAGAATGTTGCCGATTTTTACAACGGAGACTGATAGCCAGCTGGGTCGGATGTTTCTCTATCCGTTCACCTATAAGGAGGACAAAAGAGCCACTGACGCGTATGCTGAGTTTATGAAGATGTCTGCAGATTTGGTGGGTGGTTCTGTGGATGCGAAACAGGCTGCTGAGGCCGCGGCTGCTGTGAAGGCAGATACTCTTACGAAGGGCATGGAGAACTTGAAATTACCTTCAACAGCAGTGACTAACACTGCGGCTATTACAGCTGGACCTGGAGCAAAGGCTGCAGGAAATATCCTGCAGGCAATGGGAGGCTTAAAAATTGGAACAAATGTATAAATAGCAATGTCATTACCATTTGTATCCGTTATTACACCCACATACAATCGTAGTCGTTTTATTCCTGCCTTGATAAAGTGTTATGAAAGCCAGGACTATCCAAAGGATCGCATGGAGTGGATTATTCTCGATGATGGCCAGGAGACGGTTGAAGAATTCTTTAAGGAACTATCACAGAGGCTCCCTAATATTCGGTATATCTATCTTGAAGATAAGCTTCTTATTGGTGGAAAGCGTAATCGTTTGAACCAGGAAGCTAAGGGTGATATTATTGTGGCCATGGACGATGATGATTTTTATTTTCCTTGTCGTGTTTCTGCTGCTGTTGAGGCCTTTCGAAAGAGTCCATCCATTGAACTTGCAGGTGCCTCTGAGATCTACATGTATTACTCGGACAACAAGGAGATCTGGAAGCTCGGCCCCTATTCACCTACTCACGCCACAAATGGAACAATGGCCTGGCGTTCATCCTATTCAAAGACTCACACATATGATGATATCGTAACACACTCAGAGGAACGTTCATTTCTTGAGGACTACAAACATCCGATGATTCAGTTGGATCCGATGAAGGTGATGTTGGTCATGAGTCACAGCGAGAATACCTTCGACAAGAAAAGGCTGAGGGAACAAGAAAATCCTTTTGTTAAGAGAACAGCACGTAAAATCGACGAGTTTATCAAGGATGAAGAACTTAAAAGCTTTTTTTCAAGTGCATAATAGAATGACAGAAGTTATACGTGGTAAGGATATTATCTACTCATTAGTTCCTATGGAATCATATAATATTTCTCTTATCAATAATGTTAAACGTCATGAAATTGTTGGATATGTTTTATTGAAGGAATATTGTGGCACATATAAATTCTATTCAATAGAAGACAAGTATACAAATCCTATTGAAAATCACTGGACTGCATCTATCATTAAGAACTACGATACTGAAAAGTGTTGGCTACTTATTAAAGAGCATCCTTGTAAGATTTCTAGTATCATGACGAAGATGTATAATAGACAAATATGTGATATGAGAAATTTTGATATTTTGAAGAGTGATACTAAGAATTGTTTAGTTGCTGTTGTAACTGAGATGGGTCTTGATTGAGCGGTCTAAACATTTGTCTTTTCCTTTCTTCAGAAGACGCCAATGGCCTATAACCATATAGACAAATTTGTCTCCGTTCTAAATGAGGCGTATAAGGGTTCTTTGACCTCTGATGCGACTCAGGCTACTCAGCCGACTGAAATCCGTGTTCCTTTGAGGGCTCACCAGAAGGCCATTTTGCATTCGATGGTTGAGCGTGAGAATCAGCTTTCAGTGGGTATGGATCTATGTGGTGCTAAAATCTATAGTCGTTTTTCTTTTCTAGGTGATGGTGTCGGTGTCGGCAAGTCACTCATGGTTCTCGGTCATATTGCTCAACTCAAGACAAAGCCTACGTTATCTCTGATTCCTCAGCTCGATGTCAATAGCACATCACAACTCTATAGTCTTCGTTCTAGTAATTATGCTCATGATTTATCTGATGCTGCGTGTTTAATTGTTGTTCCTCACACACTCTATCGC
>Ga0114978_10003135_pt1 | contig 13546 bp, 7 predicted proteins | sample S_140212_EF_Meta_FD_87027 | JGI IMG/M metagenome (GOLD analysis project Ga0114978, IMG submission 87027) | Freshwater microbial communities from Lake Simoncouche, Canada to study carbon cycling - S_140212_EF_MetaG | ecosystem: Environmental > Aquatic > Freshwater > Lake | place: Lake...
CGGGCGATCGCGTTGGGCAAGGTGCCTGAGGCGAGCGTGCCCAGGATCCCAACGGGGATCGGCGAGTTTGACCGCGTGCTCGGCGGTGGCTTCGTTCCAGGCTCGGTCGTACTGCTCGGCGGCGACCCAGGCATCGGAAAGAGCACGCTGCTGATGCAGGTGGCGGCAATGATTGCTGCGCGCGGCGGGTCCGTAGGTGGTGCGGGTGCGGGTGCGGGGGATGGTGGCGGCGCCCTCTATGCATCAAGCGAGGAAAGTCCTCAGCAGATTCGGCTGCGAGCCGAGCGTCTTGAAGCCGTGGTGAAGTCGGGCGGAGCTGCGGGACTCGGCGAACGGCTCCTCGTCTTGGGCGAAGGAAATGTTGCGCGCATCATCGAGCAGGCTCGCCGTTCGCGGCCCACCGTGGTGTTGGTGGATTCGATTCAACTCGTGCACCGCGCTGATGTCTCTGCTGCGCCTGGTTCGATTGCCCAACTTCGGCGCTGCTGCCTCGATCTCGTCGCACTGGCAAAATCGACGGGTTGCGCCGTTGTGCTCGTCGGGCATGTCACCAAGGACGGCGCTCTGGCGGGCCCGAAGCTGTTGGAGCACTTGGTGGATGTGGTGCTTTCCTTCGAGGGAGATCGACATTCCGCCGTGCGCGTGGTGCGCGGCGTGAAGAACAGGTTTGGCTCTACGCAGGAGATAGGCCTTTTTGAGATGCGCGGCGACGGCTTGGCGGAGGTCGAAGCGGTGCGGGTTCCGCACACGGGCGGACCATCGGCACCCGGATGCGCCTTCGTGGCGACGATGGCGGGAACACGCTGTTTGCTAGGGGAAATTCACGCGTTGGTCGCGACGGGATTTCTGGGGAGCACCAAACGCAAGGCCAGTGGACTCGACTCCTCGCGCCTAGCGATGCTCATCGCGGTGCTTGAAAAACACGGTGGTCTTCGACTCGCCGATCAAGATGTGTTTGTTCAATCGCTTGGCGGGCTCAAGATCGCCGAACCCGCAGCAGACCTTGCGCTTGCGCTCGCCATCGCGGGCGCGTTCTACAACCGAGTCTTACCGCAAGGTGCCGTGGCAATCGGCGAAATTGGGCTCACGGGTGAACTGCGCACCGTACCCAACATCGAGCAGCGCGTGCACGAATCACTGCGCCGTGGTGCTCGCGTAGTGTTGATTCCGAGCTCTGCGCGCATGGGGGCCTTGCCGACCCATTTGCCTATGCAGAGGCCGCCAGAAGGCGCGGATGGGCAGATCGTGAGAGTTGGCACGATCGGAAGTGCTTTGGAATTCCTCTCGCCGGCGCAACGAACGCTCGAAATTGAACCCGTGCCAACCAGTGCTGCGACACGGGACAAAGGTTTTCCTTTCGCAAAAAGGCGAGACTTGACATCAATTCCCCCAAACAAATGAGATCGCTAAGTCCATGCGAGAAAGATGTTTACAGCATCAAGCGCGGCAGTAGAGCCTCTGGGAAGCCCTCCGCAAGCCCTCATCGACTAGACGGAACCCCTCAAAGCCTGTAACTTCCCGCTCATCGTTTCGGCCAGAGTCGGCCGATGTAGGAGAACCGTTCGGCTGTGGCCTTTGGTGGTCCAGCGCTAGACGGACGGGTGGATGACGCAGACCGGGTTTTTCCCGGCCATACAAGTACGGAGAGTTTCTTACATGAGTCTCACCAAGACCGTCGGCTTCGTTGCCGTCACGACCCTCGCCATCGGTGGCGCGGCTTTCGGAACCGAGCAGAACAATGACACGCTCGCGCAAATCGCAGAGCTCAAGGCCCAAATCGCCTCCCTCAAGGGCGCCGAGAACGGTCAATGGCTCACCGAGCAGCGCGCTTCCGAGATCCGCGGCATCGTCACTGATGTCCTCGCGGACGCGGAAACCCGTTCGAGCCTCCAGGGCGCTGCCGCTGGTTCGGGCTACAACGGTGGCTTCTTCCTGTCGTCTGCGGACGGCAACTACTCGATGAAGATCAATGTCCTCGAGCAGATCCGCTGGTCCTTCAACAACAGCGAGAACGGCACCAACCCGTCGACCACCACTCAGGCCAACGGCTTCGAGAACAAGCGCACCCGCCTCACCTTTGGCGGCAACATGGTTGACTCGAGCTGGAACTACAAGCTCGCTTACTACCTGGCTTACTCGAACGACGCTGAGTTCAGCGGCCAAGCTGCCCCGATTCTCGCTGACGCTTTCGTCAGCAAGGATTTCAGCAATGGCTTCTCCGTCACTGTCGGTCAGTTCAAGCTTCCGTTCTCGGCGGAGTACAACCTTGACGCTGGCAACCTCCAGTTCACGGATTACTCCCTCGCCAACACCATCGCTGGCCAGATCATCGGTGGCGGCTACGGACAGGGAATCCAGTTCGGCTACAGCGCCGATCAGTTCCGTGTTCACGGCGCCTACGTGAACGCCATCAGCGAGCAGAACCAGAGCTGGAACGCGGGTTCGCCTGGCACCGAGTGGGCTCTCTCGGGTCGCGCTGAATTCAAGTTCGCTGGCGACTGGGGTCAGTTCAACGACGCGCAGTCTTGGAAGGGCGAGGCTTTCGGAGCCGTCGCTGGCCTCGGCTACTCGTCTGAGATGATCGACAACGCTGCTGGTACCAACCCGTCTGCGCTCACCCTCGACATCACCGTCGACTTCGGTGGCGCAAACGTGACCGGTGCTTACTACTGGGCTGACGCGGACACCGCTGCGGGCAACAACCCGACGGCCTACGTCCTCGCAGGCGGCGTCTTCCTCGCGGACGACTTCGAACTCGTCGCTCGTTACGAGTCGATCGATAACGACACCGGCGCGAACGATTCCTTCGGCACCTTCTCTGTCGGTGGCAACTGGTACGTGTCCAAGAACGCAGCTAAGGTCAGCGTTGACCTCGGCTACGGAATGGACGCTTTCCCGACCGACCAGCTGTACGCCAACTGGGTTGCAGCTGATCAGGACGGCCAGTGGGTCGTTCGTGGTCAGATGTCCTTCAGCTTCTGATCAGCTTTGCTGACAGGGCAGGCATCCACTTGACAGTTCAAGCACTCGTTGCTTGACCTACAAAATAGGCTCAGTCGGCCGCCCCGCAAGGGGCGGCCGATTTTCATTTTGCGCCATGGCGCTCCATCAGCCTTATAGTGCCCCTTACCCAACTGGAGCGCTTTCGCCTCCTTTGCAAAGGGACCTATTTCCAATAGAACAAGGAGTATCGAACAGATGAACTTCTCCAAGGCGATGAGATGTTGCGTAGTGGCCCCGTTGGGGATTGCTGCTGCCGTGGCCATGGCTGAGCAGGACAGTGAAGTCGTGTCGCAGATCGCGCAACTCAAGAGTGAAATCGCTTCCTTAAAGGGGAGTGAGAGCCAGTGGCTCAGCGAGGAGCGCGCCGTGGAAATCCGGAGCATCGTCGGCGATGTTCTTGCCGACGCCGATACGCGATCGAGCCTGCAGGGCAGCAGTGGAACCAGCGGCTACAACGGAGGATTTTTTCTCTCGTCGGCCGATGGCAACTACTCGATGAAGATCAATGTGCTCGAGCAGATTCGCTGGTCGTTCAATGACAGCGAAGACGGCACGACCACCACTCAGGCCAACGGGTTCGAGAACAAGCGCACGCGCCTGACCTTCGGCGGAAGCATGGTCGACTCGAGTTGGAGCTACCAGCTCGCGTACTACCTCGGTTACTCCAACAGCGTTGAAACCGTCGGCGCGAACGAGGTGTCCGACGCATTCGTCATGAAGACTTTCGAATGCGGTGCGAGCCTGACGATCGGTCAGTTCAAGTTGCCATTTTGCGCCGAGTATCAGCTCGATGTTGGCAATCTCCAGTTCGCCGATTACTCCACGGTTGATGCGATTTTCTGCGCCGGATACGGGCAGGGCATCAAGCTCGGCTACGAGTCCGAGGTTGTTCGTGGCAGCATTTGTTATGTCAACGCGCCGTTTCAAGCCAATCAGGATTGGACTGCGGCGTCGCCTAGTAGTGAATGGGCATTCGTCGGTCGTATCGAGGGGAAATTCGCAGGCAACTGGAGCCAGTTCGATCACGCTCAGTCATGGCGCGGCGATAGTTTGGGCGTGCGCGCGGGCGCTGGTCTTTCCTGGAATCAGGCGAACCCCGATCCTTCCACCGATCCTTCCACGGAGGTCGCGGTGTTCACCATCGACACCACCGTCAATTTCGGTGGAGCGAACCTCGCGGTTGCGTATTACTGTTCATCCATCTCCGACAGCGGCTCCGCTGTAGTGGACGATGCCAGTCCGACGGGCTTCACCATCGCTGCCGGCTTCTTCGTGACCGACGATGTGGAACTGGTTGCGCGTTACGAAACCGCCAGCATGGATGTTGACCTCGGCGGCGCGCAGGATTTCGCGACGATCAGCGCTGGCGGCAACCTCTACCTCGCCAAGAACCAAGCCAAGTTGGGCGTTGACGTCGGTTACGCATTGGACGCCATTTCGCCCGTGTTTTCCGACTACGCCATCGGAAACAACTGGGTCCTCGACACCTCCAGCGATGGTGGACAGTGGATGATCCGTTCCCAGCTTTCGTTCAGCTTCTGATCGAACCGCCAGTCTCCGTATCTGCGGCCGCCCAATGGGCGGCCGTTTTTTTGTTGCAACGCAAATCTCCCCGCCCTCACTGCTGAAATCTGTCGCTCCTCACCATGCTCTGTCGATAACGAAGGCAGGCGTCAAGTGACGCCCACCCAAGGAGATGGCAGGATGCCCACGACACAAGTGATGAATTCGTCGACGATCCGTCGCATTGCCCGCACGCCACGCCCGCTGCTCACGCCGCTCATGCTGGCAGCTCTCGGAATTGCCAGCGTTGCGCGCGCCCAGGACGGCGCGTCGCAGGCACCTTCCGCGAAGGAACTTATGGAGCGCATAGAGCGGCTGGAAGCCTCGAATCGCGCCTTGGCCGGCGAGGTTCAGACGCTGCGCGCCGCCGACGGCGATGCCTGGCTTACCGAGGAGCGCGCGAGTGAGATCCGCTCCATCGTGAGCGATGTTCTCGCTGACAGCGCCACTCGAGACTCGCTGCAAACGAGCACCTCGACTTCGGGCTGGAACGACGGGTTCTATCTGCAGAGTGCCGACGGCCGCTTCCGCCTGGAAGTCGGCGGTCTCATTCAGATGCGCTACATCTACGGCTACATCCCTGATGGAGTCTCTGGGCTCAACACTGGACCTGGCGGCTTGCCTCAGCCGACGCAGTGGATCGCGGACAATGTCGAGACCCGCTCGGGCTTCGATCTGCCGGGAACTCAGCTCGACCTCAAGGGACATATCTTCGGCCCGACTTGGCAGTACAAGATCAAGGGCGCGTTCTCGAATCAAGATGAGGCGGTCATCGGGCAGAATCCGTTCGGCGACCTTGGCAACGGCAGCGGTACCTTCCGCTTGCTCGATGCTTACATGCGAGCTGATGTCGCTGATGATTTCTCGGTGCGCGTTGGTCAGTTCAAACTGCCCTTTGCTCGCGAACAGCTCGTTGATACCGAATATCAACTCGCCGTTTCACGCTCGACGGTTGTTGAGCACCTCGGCATCGGACGATCGCAGGGCATCGAGGGAACTTGGACTTCCGACAACACTCGCGCGATGCTCGCGTTCTCCAACGGCGGAACCGACAATATCTACGGCATTCTCAAGGCTGTCGGCAGCGATCCGCTGAATTCGCCTTACTCCAGCGACGGCGTTGATTGGGCATTTACAGGCCGTTTCGAGTGGAAAATGGCCGGACAGTGGAAGCAATTCAATTCTATGACGAGCCCGCCGGGCGACGAGTATGCGTTGCTCGTTGGTATCGCGGCGCACGCACAAGAAGGCGATCCCGATAGCGGTAACGAAACGATTACTTCGACTGACCCGAATACTTGGTTCGCGGCAACGGCCGATGTCACGGCCATGTTCGGCGGCGCAACGCTGTTTGCCAGCGTCTTCTATCACCACACAAGTTCGGGTTCTGCATTCCTGCAGGGCTCAAACAACTTCGATGTGCCGACCTACAACGACATGGGTTCCACCGACACGATGGGAACCGTTTTGCAGGCGTCTTACTACATCGTTCCCAAGTGGGAAGTGTTTAGCCGCTTCGAATACGGCTCGGCGGATATCAACGGCACCATGCCGGCGGGCTCCACTTCGCTCGACAACGGCAACGCGCTTGCCATCCTCAGTATCGGTGCCAATTGGTACATCGATGGCGAAGACTTCAAGTGGTCGAGTGACCTGGGCATCGCGTTCGATGCGGTGGACGGAGTGTGGTGGAACGGCGCCAATGGTTGGCGTGCGACAAGCGAGAAGTCTGAAATCGTGTTCCGCTCGCAGCTGCAGATGGCCTTCTGAGGCACGGGCTTTCATCAGTAATCAAGCAATTTGCGCCGCACGAAAGTGCGGCGCTTTTCTTACACTCGAGACTTCCCTGAAGGTCGCGCGCCGCCGCCACTGTCGGCTGTGCGCCGCCAGACTTGAGCAGACGAGCCCATGCGAACCGCACCAGTTCCGAATTCCGTTACGACCCCTGCCGCGACCGGCCCCACGACCGCCGAGATGGTGATTCACCGCGTTGAGGTTCGTCCGCGCCGCGGCCACCATGATCCGCGCGGGCAATCGGTTCAGCGCGCCATCGAATCGCTCGGCCTTGCGCGGCAGCCCAAGCGGGTGGAGCACGCGGCGGTGTATCTGATCGAGGGCGACCTCAGCGCGCAGGAGATGGATCGAGTCGCCAACGAGCTGCTTGCCGATTGTGTGACCCAGTCAGCAGAGGTTCACGCCTCCAACCGCGCGTCGCGGCCGAGCGTTGCGCCTGGTTCGGCGGTCGTTGAGGTGCATCCGCTTCCGGGCGTGACCGATCCGAGGGCGGAAAGTGTGCAGGCGGCGATTCTCGCGCTGACCGGCCGCGTGGTGAAGGTGCGTACTGGTGACCGCTACGACTTACACGGGGTCGACAAGGTGGTTGCGAAGACGGTGGGCGAGCGGTTGTTGGCGAATCATGTCATTCATGCGATCCACACCGAGCCGTATTTTCCAATGGCCTTTGCAGCGGGAAAGCCGTACACGCTCGCCGTGCGCCATGTTGCGATGACAAAGTTGTCCGACGCTGAACTGGAAAAGTTGTCGCGGGAAGGCCATCTGTTTCTCTCGTTGGACGAGATGAAGGCGATCCAGGCCGAGTACCGCCGCATTGGTCGGGAGCCGCGCGAGATTGAGTTGGAGACGCTCGCTCAGACTTGGTCCGAGCATTGCGTGCACAAGACGCTGAAGTCGACGGTGCGCTATCGCGAGCTTTCGAACGACCCCGCGTTCGAGGGGCAGTGGTCGCTGGTGGCCGATGCGGCATCGCGTCCGAACCACGAGGTTTCGGCCGACGGAACCGTGTTGGTGAAGAACCTGCTCAAGTCAACGGTGGCGGCGAGCACGCATGAACTGATCGCTGGTGTCGATGGGAATCCGGGCATCGACTGGTGCCTCTCGGTCTTCGTCGACAATTCGGGCGTGGTCGCGTTCGACGACGAGGATGCCGTCTGCTTCAAGTGCGAGACGCATAACCGTCCGAGCGCGATCGAGCCATATGGTGGCGCGGCAACCGGTATTGGCGGTTGCATCCGTGACATCATCGGCACTGGACTGGGCGCGAAGCCGATCGCGGCCACCGATATTTTCTGCGTTGCGTATCCAGATGTCGCCGAGGTGCCGCAGGGTTGCCTTGATCCCAAGCGCGTGCTGAGTCAGGTTGTCGCGGGAGTGCGCGATTACGGCAATCGCATGGGCATTCCCACGCTGAACGGCGCGGTCTATTTCGATGATAGTTATGTGGGAAATCCGCTGGTTTACTGCGGCTGCATCGGCATCATGCCGCGGTCGTGCGTGAAGGGCGTGACCAAAAAAGGTGATGCCATCATTGCCGTCGGAGGTCGAACTGGTCGCGATGGCATTCACGGCGCTACTTTCTCCAGCGCTGAACTCACCGACAAGCATGCGGATGAATTTAGTCATGCGGTGCAGATCGGCAACGCCATTACCGAGAAGAAGGTGCTCGATGCGATCCTTGCCATGCGCGATCGCGCGGGCGGTCCGCTCTACAGCGGCCTGACCGATTGCGGCGCGGGCGGTTTCTCGAGTGCTGTTGGCGAAATGGCGAGCGAGATCGGCGCGACGGTTCATCTTGATCGCGCGCCCACCAAGTACGAAGGCCTTTCGCCAACGGAAGTATGGATCAGCGAAGCGCAGGAGCGGCTCGTGCTTGCGGTGCCCGAGGCGAACATCGAGGAGCTCGCACGGATTTGCGCCGACCACGGCGTTGACTGGTGCAACTTGGGAACCTTCGGATTGGACGCCGCGAACGAAACTCACGACATCGCGTTGATGTGGAACGGCACCGAGGTTGGTCGCCTTTCGTGCGAGTTCCTCCATGGTGCGATTCCGATGCCGATTCGCGAGGCGGTGTGGGATGCGTCTTGGGCGGTGCAGCAGCGCGCGCCCAAGAGTTCGACAACGCGTGCGGCGCAGTTTGCCCGCGACCTCGCGCAGACTCCTGCGGATGCGCTGCGTGTGCTTGAGGAGTTGTTGGCGCATCCAAACATCGCAAGCAAGGCGTGGATCATTCGCCAGTACGACCACGAAGTGCAGGGCTCAAGCGTGCTGAAGCCGCTGGTCGGCGAACCGGTTGGCGCGTCGGGCGGTGGACCGGGCGATGCCGCGGTGATCCGACCGAAGAAGGGTTCCGACAAGGCGCTCGCGATCGGCAACGGTCTTGCCACTGGGCTCGGATCCGATCCGTATGCGATGGCCATTGCCGCCGTGGACGAGTGCGTGCGCAACCTGGTGTGCGTGGGCGCCGATCCGACGCGCATCGCCATCCTCGATAATTTCTGCTGGCCGAGTTGCAAGGATCCGCGCAACATGGGCGCGCTGGTCCGCGCGTGCGAGGGTTGCTACGACGCGTCGAAGGCGTTCGGCGCGCCATTCATTTCCGGCAAGGACTCGCTGAACAACCAGTTTGTGACCGAGGATGGCCGAACGATTCAGATCGCGCCGACGCTGTTGATCTCGGGATTTGCGCCTGTTGAAAAAGACACGATGGCGGTGTCGATGGATGCAAAGCGCGCGGGCTCGAAGTTGGTGTTGGTGGGCAAGACGACCAATCGCCTCGGCGGCTCGCATTTCGCGTTGCTTGCGGGTGCGACAACTGGTGCAACGCGCATCGCGGCGCCCGATCTGATCGCTGGCCCGCGCCACGCGGCGGCGGTTGCGCGCGCGATTCGTGCGGGCGTGGTGCGTTCGGCGCACGATTGCTCGGAGGGCGGCCTTCTGGTCGCGGCGGCAGAGATGGCCTTCAGCGGAAGGCTCGGACTTTCGCTCGATGTGGGCGCGATGTTGACTGACGGAGAGGTTCCGATTCTCTCGCGTTGTTTCGCCGAGGATCCGTCGCGCTATTTGCTTGAGGTCGAGGAGAGGGACATCGCCGCGCTTTCGAAGGCGCTTGGTGATGTTCCGCACGCGGTCGTCGGTGCGTTCAACGCATCGGGCGAACTGTCGCTCGCCGGAGCAACGGTCAAGGTCAACATTCTCGGCGAGCGCTGGAGTGGGGGAATCGCGTGGTAAACAAGAAGAAAGATCAATTGAGCATGCAGGATTCGATGAAGGCACTTGTCATCACCGCTCCGGGAATCAACTGCGACCTTGAGCTTTGCGAGGCATTTGCGCTTGCGGGTTGCGAGGTGGAAAGCGAGCTGCTTACGCGGCTTTCTCGCGATCCTGCGCGGATCGACCGCTACGACCTGATCGGATTGCCCGGTGGATTTAGTTACGGCGACGACATCGCGGCGGGCCGCATCATGGCCGCGCTCATCCGCGAGTCGATCTATCCCGCGCTTGCCGCGGCGATCGAGCGGGGCACGCCGATGATCACTCCGTGCAACGGCTTTCAGATCGCGGTGCAGGCGGGACTGCTTCCCGGTCCGGCATCAGGCGAGCGGTGGAGCGAAACGGCGACTGAGCCGACGGTCGCTCTGGCGCAGAATGAAAGCGCGCGCTTCAACGATGTTTGGACCACGATGGAGATCCCGTCGGGAACGCGCTGCGTGTGGACGCGCGGCTTGCGCATGGACGCCGACACCGCGCTCATGCCTTGCGCGCACGGCGAAGGGCGATTCGTTGCCGAGCAGGAAACTGTTGACGCGCTCGAGGCGAACGGCCAGATCGCGGTGCGCTACGGCGCGCGTGATCACTTCAATGGATCAGTCAATCGCATCGCTGGAATCTGCGACGCGACGGGGTTGGTGTTTGGATTGATGCCGCATCCGGAGCGCTACCTGCGTTGGACGCAGCATCCGCGTTGGACGCGTTTGAGCGACGCACAACGAACCGGCGACACGCCCGGCCTGCAAATGTTTCGAAACGCCGTTGCGCATGCCCGCGCCGCCCGTGCAACTTCGGGGAGCCGTCGATGAGTACCACTGCCTTGAAGACACTTCGTTTAGCCACCATCGGCGTCGGTCGAATGGGACGCCATCACGCGCGACTTTGCGCGACTACCGACGGTTGCCAACTCGTTGGTGTGGTCGATGGAAACATTGAGCGCGCCGCGGCAATCACCGAGGAATGGGGCGGCAACGCCTTCGCCAATGTTGGGCAGTTGATCGCTCATGGAGTCGATGCGGTTGTCATTGCAACTCCAACGATCACCCATCGCGCGATCGTCGAGCCGTTGCTCGAGGCGGGCATCGCCTGTTTGGTCGAGAAGCCGCTCGCGCCGGATGTTGTCGAAGCGCGCGCGATTGCCGACACCGCTCATCGCACAGGTTCGCTGTTGCAGGTTGGGCATGTGGTGCGTTACGACCCGGTGATGATCGCGGTGCGCGAACTGTTTGCGACGGGCACGATGCGCCCGCGCTTCATCGAGATTGATCGAGTGAGTCCGATGACCTTTCGATCGATCGATGTCGGTGTGGTGCTCGACATGATGATTCACGACCTTGATGTGCTGTTCATGCTGATGGGTGCGGAACCCGAGGAAATTCACGCCAATGCGGTGTGCGTCGTCGGCGAGGCCGAGGATGTATGCAATGCGCGTTTGGTGTTTCCTGCGGGACCAGACGGCATTCGTTGCACGGCGAATGTCACCGCAAGTCGACTCGCGCTCAAGACTGAGCGCAAGATTCGACTGATCAGCGAGGATGCGTATGTGTCGGCCGACTTTGTTGCGAAGAAGGGCAATGTCGTTCGGAAGACCGCCAACGCGTCGCAGCTGGCCGATGTGCGTAGCCGGCTGAAGCAGGGCGAGGATCTCTCGAGCGTGAACTATCTCGAGATGATTGCGATGGAGCCTTTGGCCGTCGGTGCGGGCGAACCGCTCAAGATGCAGATGCTCGACTTTCTCGACGCGGTGCGCAACAACCGGCGACCGCAGGTCAACGCGGAGGATGGATTTGCTGCGGTGCGAACAGCAGAGCGCATCGTCGCGGTTGCGCGCGCTGCTGGCGCGCGCATGGTGTGAGGGAGAGCGAGAGGATCACTGCATGAGCACCGAAGACCGCGTCCTTCTCGTGGATGACCAGCCGATGCTGGGCGAGGTCGTGCGGCGGTTGCTCGACGCGGCGGGCGGATTCGATCTGCGCTTCGTGTCGAACGCCGCCGACGCGCTCGCGGCGGCGCGCGGGTTCATGCCGACGGTGATCCTGCAGGACATCGAGATGCCCAGCATCAACGGCTTCGATTTGCTCGATGCATACCGCGCGGATCACGCGCTTGCCGACATTCCTGTGCTCATGCTCTCCAGTGTCGAGAATCCTGATGCGAAGGCCAGGGCGTTCGAGTCCGGCGCGAGCGACTACATGGTGAAGTTCCCCGACCCGATCGAACTGGTCGCGCGGGTGCGGCGCCATTCGCAGATGCGCCGCCAAGCGCTCGCGCGGGTGCAGCGTGCGACGGACGCGGCGCGCGCGCGCAATCCGCTCGGCTTCGTGCGCGAGCCGCTGCCGCAGTGCGATGTTGCGATCATCGGCGGCGGATTCAGCGGGCTCATGTCGGCGGTGCGCATCGCGGCCGCGGCGCCAGGTGCGAGCTTGAGCGTGTTCGAGCGGCGTTCGCGCAGCGGACCCGGCGTTGCGTATGGCGCGTGCGACGGCGAGCATCTGCTCAACGTTCCGGCCGCGCGCATGGGCGCGTTCGCGGAGAAGCCGACGGCGTTCCACGAATGGCTCGAGCGCGAGTCGCCCGGACGATACGGTGCGAGCGACTTTGCGCCGCGCGCGATGTTTGGTCGCTACATGATCGAGATGGTTCGCGGCGCGCTCGAAGCGACGAACCCGCCACCGCGCATGGTGTCCGACGCAGTCGTGCATCTCGAGCGTCACGCGGCTGGATTCGAGTTGCTGTTGGCGACCGGTCGCACGGTGATTGCGCGTGGCGTGGTTCTTGCGGTCGGACTTCCGCAGGCGCGAGCGCCGTGGCGCGGCGTCGGTGGTGATGCGCTTGCGGCGATTGCGCGCAAGCTACTCGTCGACGATCCTTGGGAACCCGGCGCGCTTGACGGCGTTGCTGCGGATGACACGATCGTCATCATCGGCAGCGGGCTGACCGCGGTCGATGTCACGCTCGGGCTTCGTCGCCGCGGTCATCGCGGCAAGGTCGTGCTGGTGTCGCGCAACGGCCGCTTTCCGCTGCCGCACGCGGCGTCGCATGGCGCGCCGCCGGCGCTGGACTTCGCAGAACTCGCGCGCAGTCCGCACGACGCGTTTCGCCTCGTGCGCCGCACGGTGCGCGAGCTCGCGGCGCACGATCACGACTGGCACGGCGCGATCGACGGCGTTCGTCCGCACGCGGCCAAGGTGTGGCAGGCGTGGTCGCCGGAGCAACGCGCGTACTTCCTGCGCCGGCTGCGGCCGTACTGGGAGATCCATCGTCACCGCATTCCACCGCATCTCCTCGCGTTGCTCGACGCGGATCACGCGGCGGGCACGCTCGAGCGCATCTCGGGAGGCGTGACGGGTATCGCCGCCGCCACAGGGGCCGAAGCGCTCGATGTGACGGTCAAGCCCGCACGCGGCGCGCCGCAATCGCTGCGTGCCGCGCGCATCGTCAATTGCGTTGGTCCCGCGATGAGCGTTGCGGAAACCGTCGATCCACTGCTCGCTTCGATGTTCCGCAGCGGAATGGCCACGGCCGATGCGCTCGGACTCGGGCTTCGTTCGGACGCGGAAGGACGCCTGCTCGACTCGCAACTTGCGCCGCAGCGCGGCATTCGCCTCGTCGGTGCGCTGCGTCGCGGCGAACTGTGGGAGTCAACCGCGGTTCCCGAACTTCGCGTGCAGGCTGCGGTCGCGGCGGAGTCGCTCGCGCGCGAGCTCGGCATCTTCAAGGCGGCATCGGTATGAGCAACGCACAATCGCCATGCGAGACACACTGGATCGGATCGCACCTCTCGGTCGCGGGCGCATTGCGCGCTGCGATCGACGAGGCTGTTGCGTTTCGCTTTGGCGCGGTGCAGATCTTCACGCGCAACCAGCGGCAGTGGACGCCTAAGCCGCTTGAGAAAGACGAAATCGCCGAGTTC
>Ga0114978_10003138_pt1 | contig 13541 bp, 15 predicted proteins | sample S_140212_EF_Meta_FD_87027 | JGI IMG/M metagenome (GOLD analysis project Ga0114978, IMG submission 87027) | Freshwater microbial communities from Lake Simoncouche, Canada to study carbon cycling - S_140212_EF_MetaG | ecosystem: Environmental > Aquatic > Freshwater > Lake | place: Lake...
ATAACAGCCAGTACACCGTCAGCTCGCGGCTTGAAATCGCCAAAATACTGTCGGCGATCATGCGTCAAAACGCCTTGATCACGGCCTCCCCCAGTGAGGGTAGCTTCTTTCTGACCACCATCCATTCGATCGATCAGGATAACAACACCCTGCTGCTCTCCTGCGGCCGCCAGGAGCCGCAGATCGAACAGGTCTTGCAAAAGCAGCGGCTGCTCTGCAGCACCGCTCTCGACAAGGTAAAAATCGAATTCGTTTGCGAGGGCATTTCGACGGTCGGCGCCGGCGCGGAAATGTCCTTTCGCATGCCCTTGCCGCGCAGCTTGCTGCGCCTGCAACGGCGCGAATATTTCCGTGCTCACGTTCCAATGTTGACGAAAATCCAATGCGTGATCTCGCCGCTGCAGGCGGACCCCTCGCTGCCGGCGGAAATTGAACTGGCGGTGCACGACATCAGCTCCGGCGGCATCGCCGTGATCACGCCGGCAACGCTCTTTACGCCGGCAATGGGAACCGAATACAACGTCGTTATCGGTCTGCCGGGCACCCCCGGCGTGCGCGCGAAAATTCAGGCACGTAACGCCTTTATGGTCACGCTGCCCAACGGCAAGGTCACCCAGCGTTCCGGCTTTGCTTTTGTCAATCCCTCGGAAAACGTGCTGGCGATGATCCAGCGTTACATCATGAATCTTGAACGCACGCGCCGCCAGAACAGTCTGGATCGCTAGCCGCTGCAACCACCGCGAAATAACCGCTAACAGTTACACCGAACCGCAACACAGGTCACGACATACACCAAGGATATTCATACCATGCAGGAATCCACCGACACCATCAACGCCAAAGTCCTGGCGGTTGATGACGAACCGTTCGATCTGCTGCTGATCGACCGTTATCTGTCGCGTGCCGGTTTCGAAGTGCTGCGCGCCAACAGCGGCGCACACGGCATGCAGGTGCTTGAACAAAGCGGCAGCGCGCTGCCCGAGGCGATCCTGCTCGACCGTATGATGCCGGGCATGAGCGGCATCGATTTCATGGAACTGCTGGCGGAAAATCCGCTACTGCGCGACATCCCAGTCATCATGCAGACCGGCTTGGCCGACCCCGATCAGATCGCCTACGGCATCGCCAAGGGTGCGCGTTACTACATCGCCAAACCGTTCAGCAGCGAACTACTGGTGTCGATGGTGCGCTCCGCCGTCAGCGATTACCGCCAGTTGCGCAATCTGCGCAATTCGACCGCTGAATTTTCAAAATGTCGCACGCTGCTGCGTGGCGCGCAGTTCGAAATCTGCACGCTCACCGAGGCACGCCTGCTGGCGGCGCATCTGGCGGAATATTTTCCGCATCCGCAGCGCGTGGTCTCCGGTTTGCTTGAAATGCTGGTGAACTCCGTCGAGCACGGTAATCTCGGCCTCAGCTACGAGGAAAAATCAGCGCTCCTGCGCGCTGCCGGCTGGGAGAATGAAATTGAGCGCCGCCTGCAATTGCCCGAATACCGCGACCGCCGGGTGCGTATCAACCTGCGTAAAAGCACGGTTGGTATCACGCTGACGATCACGGATGACGGCCGCGGCTTTGACTGGGCACCGTTTCTGGAAATCCAGCCCGATCGCGTTTTCGACCTGCACGGTCGCGGCATTGCGATGAGCCGCATGATGAGTTTTGATGCCGTTGAATTCCACGGCTGCGGCAACGAAGTCGAACTCAGCGTCAAACTGACGCCGGACGAAGCAACAACCGCGACGGCTTAAATCTGCATATTCATGATGTCGTGGTAGGCCGACACCAGTTTGTTGCGAACCTGCACGGTCTGCTGGAATGAAATGCTGGCTTTCTGGATCGACACCATGACGTCCTGCAAGCTGCTGTCGGCGCCGCCAAGTTCAAAATCGCGCGCCTTCTGCGTTGCCGCCTCCTGCATGCCGTTGACGTGATCAAGTGAAGCCTTGAGGGTGGTGGCAAAATCGGGCGCCTTGGCCCCCGTAGCGCCCCCCGCGGCGACATTACCGACCCGCGCCGCACCACCCCCGGCAAAAGCCGCGGCGGTACGCATCTGCCCGAGAATCTGGTCAAGTCCTTTGATATCCATGCCGTTAATCTCCACGTCGTCCTGAATGACGATGAGTGGCAGATTAACAGTCGACCCCCGCCCCGCTGCTTGCAAATAGGCGGGGAAATGCCGCCCTTATTGCGGCTTAGCTGCGCCGCCGAAAACGCATAATCGTTCCACAAACCGAAACCCCCGGGATGCGCATCTCGCACCGGGTAATGGATTTTGCGGAGCAGAAAAATGGCGGAAGTCACAGCACAAGCATTGCCGGCACCGGTCTCGCGCGGCCTGCCCTTCATCACCCCCCAGCACATTGGCCTGATGTTCTCGGCGGCGACCATGATCGCCATCCTCGTCGCCGGCTATCTGTGGAGCCAGGCGCCTGATTACCGTGTGCTCTACGGCAACCTGCCCGATCGCGACGGCGGTGCGGTGGTGGCCTCGCTGCAACAGATGAATATCCCCTACAAGTTCGCCGAGGGCGGTGCCCTGATGGTGCCGGCGGCGCAAATTCACGAAACGCGCCTGCGGCTGGCTGCGGTCGGCCTGCCGAAGTCCGGGCCGCTCGGTTTCGAGCTGATGGAAACGCAGAAATTCGGCGTCAGCCAGTTTGCCGAACAGATTAATTACCAGCGCGCCCTCGAAGGTGAGCTCTCCCGCACCATCCAGACCCTCGCCTCGGTGCAGGCGGCGCGCGTGCATCTGGCGTTGTCAAAACCGACCGCCTTCATGCGCGACCAGCCCAAGGCCAGCGCCTCGGTGCTGCTCAATCTGGCCCCCGGTCGCACGCTTGACAGCACGCAGGTCAGCGCGGTGATCCATCTGGTCTCGAACAGCGTACCGGAGCTCAATGCAAAAAACGTCAGCATCGTTGACCAGAACGGCAACCTGCTTAGCACCGAGAACAATAACAACGGCCGTCGTTCGCTCGATCCGAACCAGCTCAAGTACCGCCAGAGCCTGGAGCAGAATTACATCGCGCGGATTGAATCGATCCTCGCGCCCTTGATCGGGCCGGCCAATGTGCACGCCCAGGTCACCGCGGAACTTGATTTCACCGAATCCGAAAACGCCGAGGAAATTCACAAACCCAATCAGGATACCGCCACAGCGGTGATCCGCAGCCAGCAACTCAGCGAATCGAGCACCGCGCGTGGCGGCGGCAACGCTGCGGGCGGCGTGCCGGGGGCCTTGAGTAACCAGCCGCCGGCGAATGCCAGCGCCCCGCTCACCGCGCCGGCCAGCGCTGCCGCCACGACGGGAGCAGGCGCCACCAGCAGCGCAGCGGCCGCCGATACGCGCAAAGATTCGACTGTCAATTACGAAGTCGACAAGACCATCCGCCACACCCGCCAGGAGCTCGGTCGTATCAAACGCCTGTCGGTGGCGGTGGTGGTCAATCACCGCAAACAGACCAGCAAAGCGGGCAAGGTCAGTTTCACCCCGCTGGCCGAAGCCGAGATCACGCAGATCACCAATCTGGTGCGCGAAGTGATGGCCTATGACAAGGAGCGCGGCGACACCCTCAGCGTCGCCAACAGCCCGTTTAACGTGCCCGACAAAGAAGTGCTGCCGGAAGTGCCGCTATGGCAACAGCCAGAGGTCATTGAAACCGCCAAGATGGTCGGCAAGAACCTGTTAATCGCCGCCATCCTGCTGTTTCTGGTGTTGCGTGTGATGCGGCCGATGCTGAAAAACTTCCTCACGGCCGCCACCGCGATACCGGCGCCGCCGCCACCGCCGATGCAGCAGGAACTCGGCAATGAATCGCCAGTGCCGCAAATCGGCAGCTTTGAACAAAACGTCGATCGCGCCAAAAAAATAGCGCGCGAAGATCCGCAGGCTGTCGCCAACGTCGTCAAGGAATGGGTCGCCGGCAATGGAAAGTGATGGCATTACCAAGAGCGCTATCCTGCTGATGTCGCTTGGTGAGGACGAGGCCGCCGAGGTGTTCAAACATCTCGGGCCGCGCGAAGTGCAGAAAATCAGCTCGGCGATGGCCACGCTGAAAGGCGTACCGCGCGACAGCGTCAAAGACGTGATCAATGAGTTCTGCGAACAGGCCGGTGAAGGCGGCCCGATGGGCGCGGCCTCCAGCGATTACATCAAGAATGTGTTGAAAAAAGCGCTCGGCGACGACAAGTCGGCGGCCTTGATCGACCGCATCCTGCAAGGCGGCGACACCAGCGGTATCGAGGGCCTGAAGTGGATGGGCGCCGACGCGGTGGCCGAACTCATCAAGAACGAACATCCGCAGATCATCGCCACCATCCTCGTGCATCTGGAGCGCGATCAAGCGTCGGAAATTCTCTCCAAATTGACCGAGCGCACACGCAACGACGTACTGCTGCGCATCGCCACGCTCGACGGCATCCAGCCGGCGGCGCTGAAGGAATTAAACGACGTGCTGACCGGGCTGCTCTCGGGCACCAAGAATCTCAAGCGTGCGGCCATGGGCGGCGTGCGTACCGCCGCAGAAATCCTCAACTTCATGCCAGGTGCGGCGGAAGCCTCGATCATCGAAAACGTAAAGAGCTTTGACCCCGACCTCGCGCAAAAAATCGTCGACGAAATGTTCGTCTGGGAAAACCTGCTGACCCTCGACGACCGCTCGATCCAGCTGATCCTCAAAGAGGTGCAGTCCGAATCGCTGATCCTCGCTCTCAAGGGTTCTTCGCAGGAGCTGCGCGAAAAGGTCTTCGGCAACATGTCCTCGCGCGCCGCCGAAATGCTCAAGGAAGATCTCGAAGCCAAGGGCATGGTCCGCGTGTCCGACGTCGAAATGCAGCAAAAGGAAATTCTCAAACTCGTGCGCCGTCTCGCCGACGAAGGTCAGATCGTGATGGGCGGCGCAGGGGAGGAAGCGTTTGTCTAACAGCACCCTCACGCCAAAAGAAAAACTCTCGGCCTACCAGCGCTGGGAGATGAACGACTTCCAGCAACCCGGGGGCGGCGCGCAATCAAAAGCACGCACCACCGCCGAGGAAGAAGCGGCGAAAACGCGCCAGGCCTATGACGCCGCTTTCGAAGCGGGTCGCGCCGAAGGCATGCGTCAGGCGGCGGAAAAAACCTCGCTTGAAGCGCAGCAATTCGCCGCCTTCATCGACGACCTGCGGCACCAGCAAACCGACACCAGCGCCGCCATCAGCGACGAAATTCTCGGGCTGGCCTTGGCCGTGGCCCAACAAATGACCTACAGTGCGCTGGAAACCGACCGCGAGGCGGTACTCGCAGTGATCCAGAACGCACTCGGTCGCGTGCTGCAACCGGTGACGCAGGCCACCATTACGCTGCATCCGGCCGATGCGGTGCTGGTCAAAGAACAACTCGGCGAAACGCTCACCGCCGGTAACTGGCGCGTGGTTGAAGACACGCAAATCAAACGCGGCGGCTGCAAGCTGCGCACCCTGGCCAGCGAACTCGATGCCAGCATTGAAACACGCTGGCAGCGCATCACCGCAGCGCTCGGACAGGACACGCCATGGGTGCTGAAGAAATGAGCGCAGCCCTCGCTACCGCCGCTGTCGGCGCAACGGATACCACCGCGTTTTTGCGCAACTGCGGCGAGATCGTCAAGACCACCGATCCGCTACAACTCAAAGGCAAACTGACGCGCGTCACCGGTCTGGTGCTGGAAGCCTCGGGCTTGCGGCTGGCGGTCGGCAGCTGCTGCCGCGTGCTGCTGCCGCACGGCAACAGCATCGAAGCCGAAGTCGTGGGCTTTTCCGAAGACCGTTTGTTTCTGATGCCGATCAACGACGTGCACGGGGTGACGCCGGGCGCCTTGGTGGTGCCGATCGAAGCACCACCCGAGCGCGTGCGCATCGGCACGCCGCCGCACCCCAAACGCCGGGTTGCCGACCAGTCGAAACAGGTACCGGTCGGTGACGCACTGCTCGGCCGCGTGCTCGACAGCGCCGGCCATCCGCTCGACCAACTCGGCCCGCTGTATTGCGAGCGCAGCGTATCGTTGCACAACCGCCCGCTCAATCCGCTCGAGCGCGCACCGATCCGCACCGTGCTCGACGTCGGCGTGCGCGCCATCAACGGCCTGCTGACCGTCGGCCGCGGCCAGCGCATGGGGCTCTTCGCCGGCAGCGGTATCGGCAAGAGCGTGCTGCTCGGTATGATGGCGCGTTACACCGCCGCCGATGTGATCGTCGTCGGTCTGATCGGCGAACGCGGCCGCGAGGTCAAGGAATTCATCGAAAACATCCTCGGCCCCGAGGGCATGGCGCGTGCCGCCGTGGTCGCCGCCCCGGCCGACACCAGCCCGCTGATGCGCATGCAGGGCGCCTCTTACGCGACGGCAATCGCCGAATATTTTCGCGATCAGGGCCGTCACGTGCTCTTGATCATGGATTCGCTGACCCGCTACGCGATGGCGCAACGCGAAATCGCACTGGCCATTGGCGAACCGCCGGTGACGCGGGGTTATCCGCCCTCGGTGTTTGCGAAATTACCGCAAATCGTCGAACGCGCCGGCAATGCCAACGAAGGCGGCGGTTCGATCACCGCGTTTTATACCGTGCTGGCTGAAGGGGACGATCAACAGGATCCAGTCGCCGACTGCGCCCGCGCCATTCTCGACGGCCACGTCGTGCTCTCGCGCACGCTGTCCGACGCCGGTCACTACCCGGCGATCGACATCGAGCAATCGATCAGCCGCGCCATGACCAGTCTCATCGACCAGAGCCAGTTCGATGCGGTACGCCGCTTCAAATCGATGTATTCGCGCTACCAGCGCAACCGCGATCTGATCAGCGTCGGCGCCTATGCGGCTGGCAGCGATCCGCTGCTCGACGAGGCGCTCGCACGCTATCCGCAAATGGAAGCATTTTTGCAGCAAAATATGGGCGACCGGGCCGGCTATCAGGAATGTGTGCAGGGATTGCGCATGTTCTCGGGCAAGCCACCGGTCGCGGCGTAACAACGTCGCTTAAAGGGAAAAGTCATGGGTCAAAAATTCGCACTCGACCGCATTCAGGAAATCACCGATAACCAAACCGACAAGGCGGCGGCCAGGCTCGCCGGTTTGAATCACGAACTGCGCCAGCAGGAAGAGCGCCTGATGCAGCTGTTCCAATACCGCACCGAATACAACGAGCGCTTGCAGCGCGCCGCTGCCGGGGGACTCGACAGCGCGACGATGCGCAATTACCACGAATTCCTGCAACGTCTGGAGAGCGCCATCCTGCAACAGCACGCACGGGTGGTGGAGGCGCGCACGCGGGCCGAACACGGCCGTGTCGACTGGCAAAACAGCCGTCGCAAATCAATGACCTTTGACACGCTGTCACAGCGTTTCGAGCTGGCCGAATCCAGAGAAAAAGCGGCGCGCGAACAAAAAGCGCAGGACGAAATGGCGCAGAACCGGCGCCGTCAAACCCAGGCGATGGGTTAGGCCCGAGCTCCCGACATTTAACGCGCCGGCCACAACAGCTCTATGCATAGAGGCCCTTTGCACACAGGTCCTTTGCACAACAGGCCCCATGCGCACGGCACCCTACCACCCACCCAGCCAACCGGCGGCCCAAGCCGCCCGACGGAGAAATAATGGATGCACTCTCACTGCAAAGCGCCGCCCCGGCGGCCCCCGCCGCCGTCAATACGGCAGCCGCTGCCAACAATAGCGCCACGACTGACGAACCGGCGAGCGGTGCAGCCGCCGCCACACCACGGCACTTTGGCAAACTGCTGGCGCTGCACCTCGGCAGCAGCAGCAGCGCTGATGCGCCGATCGATACCGCAGGCGCGTCGCTGAATGCCGGCGCTACAGGTGCAGCGATCAGTACAACTCGCGCCGATGCCGGAGTCGATCTCGCGCCAGCCCTCGCCGACCTGCCCGGTCTGCTCAGCGCCGACGGCGCACAAAAAATCGCCAAGCCCGCCGGCGATGGCGATGCCGACACTGATCTGAAGCGCGGGCGCAAAGCCGCCACCGATACCGCCACCGACAGCGCAATCGATCCGCTCGCCGGCTTGAATCTGCCTGGCCTGCCGCCGCTCACGCCCATCGTCACCAGCGCGGCGCTGACGCCCACTGGAACCGCCGCCACACAAACTGCCGAGGCCGTAGCGATCGACCAGGAAGGCCGTAAAACCAACCTCGCTGCAGTCAATGAAAAAAACGACCTGCCAGCGGTAACCACCGAGCAGCCACACACCGACAGCAACCACCTCAGCGACGCCATTAACGCAGCGCGCAGTGATGCCGCGCAGTTTTCACGCGAACTGGCCGCACTGCAAAGCGCCGATGGCGTGCGCAACGCCGGCGAGCACGCCCATGGCATCGATCTGGCCGCGCTCAATGGCACGCAAGGCCAGCCCATACCGGCAGCGCCGAGCAGCGCTGCAAACGCGCCCACGCCGCTGCAGACCGCACTCGCTGCGCAAGTCGGCACGCCGGCCTGGAATACCGAACTCGGACAAAAAATCGTCTGGATGGTTGGCGACCAACAGCAGGTCGCTGAACTCCACGTCAATCCGCCAAATCTCGGCCCGCTCGACATCAAGCTCACCATCGACGGCGCGCAGACCACCGCCTTGTTCAGCTCACCGCACAGCGAAGTGCGCGAAGCGCTCGAGGCGGCGCTACCGCGTCTGCGCGAAGTGCTGGCCGACAGCGGTATCATGCTCGGTAACGCCAGCGTCACCGCGGACACGCCGCGCGACGGCCGGGCCTTTGCAGAGCCACCACGCAGAAGCCGCGGCGGCGGCAATAACGGCGGCGATACGTCGGCTGAAGCACAACTGCCCCCCGCCGTGATCACGCACAGCCGTAGCCTGGTCGATCTCTTCGCCTGACGGCGAAAACCGGATAAAGCGGGCATTTGACGGCCTATTCGGGTCATCAATCAGCCCCTACGCCGGCCATAATGTTTCTCGGAATGCAGTCATTTCAACACCGACATTCAAGGAACATTCATGGCAGTCAGCGCCGGCAAACCGGAAGCCGCATCGGACGAGGCAGCCCCCAAAGCGAGCGGTAAAAAGGGGCTGATTAAACTGATCGTCATCGTGCTGGTCGTCGGTGGCGCAATCGGCGGCGGTGCGTGGTGGTATCTCGGCCACAAAAACGCCGAAGGTGCGGCCGAAGCCAAACAGGAGCCGGCCAAACCACCGGTGTTCTATCCGCTGGAAACCTTCACGGTCAATCTGGTGCTGATCGAAACGCCACAGTTTTTACAAACCGGCATCACGCTCAAAGTCAGTGACAACGCTGTAGTCGAAGAATTGAAGCTGCTCACGCCGGTGGTGCGTGACCGTATCCTGATGCTGATGTCGAGCCGCAAATCGACCGATCTGTTGACGATCGAAGGCAAACGCCAGCTTGGCAACGACATCGTCGACGCCATGAATGAAGTGCTCGGCAAAAGCGAAGCGCCGGCCAAAGGCGCGGCGAAGAAAGTGGATGCCAAGGCTGCGGACGCCAAGGCAGCCGAAGACGAGGAAGAAAAAGACCCCGAAGAAGCGAAGGACGCTAAAGACGCTAAAGACGCCAAGGACACCAAAGGCGGCGCCGCGCCAAAAGACAACAGCAAGCGAGCGGTGCAGGCGGTGTTGTTCACCACCTTCATCATCCAGTGATGCGGCCATGAGCAAGGATTTCCTCTCACAGGAAGAAGTTGACGACCTGCTCAAAGGCGTCAGCGGCGAAACTGACGAAGCCGAAGGGGGGGGCGACGCATCCAATGTACGACCCTACAACATCGCCACGCAGGAGCGCATCGTGCGCGGGCGCATGCCCACGCTCGAACTCATCAACGAGCGCTTTGCGCGCCTGTTACGCATCGGTCTCTTCAACTTCATCCGCCGCAGTGCTGAAATTTCCGTGGGCCCGGTGCGGACCCTTAAATACAGCGACTTCATCCGCAATCTGGTGGTGCCGACCAATCTGAATCTGGTGCAGATCAAACCGCTGCGCGGCACTTCGCTGTTCATCATCGACCCGAATCTGGTCTTCCTGATCGTCGACAACCTGTTCGGCGGCAACGGTCAGTTTCACACCCGCGTCGAAGGCCGTGAATTTACGCCGACCGAGCAGCGCATCATCCAGCGCCTGCTGTCGATTATTTTTGAAGACCTCGAAAAAGCCTGGCAGCCGGTGCACGAGGTGAGCTTCGAGTATTTGCGCTCCGAGGTGAACACGCAGTTCGCCAATATCGCCACCCCCAACGAGGTGGTCGTGGTGACCACCTTCAACATCGAATTCGGTACCACCGGCGGCGAGTTTCACATCTGCATGCCGTACGCGCAGATCGAACCGATCCGCGACCTGCTGTGCAGCAGCATGCAGGGCGACCACATGGAAGCCGACAAGCGCTGGGTGCAAATGCTCTCGAAGCAGGTGCAAAGCGCCGAGGTCGAGCTGGTGGTCAATATGGGCGAAGCCACCTTGAACTTTGAACAATTGCTCGCCATGCAGGTCGGCGACGTCATCTCGCTCAACATTCCCGATCCGATGATCGCCACCATCGATAACGTGCCGGTGATGGAATGCAAATGCGGAATTTTAAACGGCCAGTACGCGCTCAAGGTCGAGCGGCTGCTGTCCAGTGCTGGTTGACAGGAAAAACAGGAGATCATCATGAGTGAAGCGGCAGATCAGGGACAGGTATCCGCCGACGATTGGGCGGCGGCCATGGCGGAACAGGCGCCAGCCGGCGGCAACGCGTCGACACAAGTCGCCGCGGCACCGATCTTTGAACAATTCTCGGCCGGCAGCAACAAGGGTGGCGCACACAACGATATCGACATGATTCTCGATATCCCGGTGCAGCTGACGGTGGAACTCGGCCGCACCAAAATCGCGATTAAAAACCTGCTGCAGCTCGCCCAGGGCTCGGTGGTCGAACTGGAGGGACTCGCTGGCGAGCCGATGGACGTGCTGGTCAACGGCTGCCTGATCGCGCAGGGCGAAGTGGTCGTCGTCAACGAAAAATTCGGTATCCGTCTCACCGACATCATCACGCCGTCGGAACGCCTGCGGAAGTTGAAGCGATGAACCATCGCGACACCGTCTGCATCGCCGCCCTGTGTGCAGCGCCGTTCGGCGCCGCGGCTCAGGCGCAGAGCGCGCCCGCCGCCGCCACCTCGATGATCGGCGCGAGCCAGATCTTCGGTTTGTTTGCCGGCACGCTGTTTGTGCTGGCAGTGATCGCCGGCATCGCGTGGCTGCTCAAGCGCTTCAATCCAAGCGGCTATGGCAACAGCGGCGTGCTGCGCGTGGTGGCCGGCACTGCCGTCGGTCAGCGTGAACGCGTGGTGGTGGTTGAGATCGGCGCCTCGTGGCTGGTGCTCGGCGTTGCTGCCGGTGGCGTCAATCTGCTGCAACAAATGCCGCGCGCTGAAATGCCGGCAACCACCGGCGCTGCCGGTGCAAACGCGCAACCAACCGCGGCCTTTGCCAGCTGGCTCAAGCAGGTCATGGATAAACGCAATGCGAAATAAAAAATATCTGGCGGCGGCCGCACTCTGCACCGGCGCCTGTCTGCTCAGCGCACTGCCGGCGCTGGCGCAAAACGCGCTGCCGGCCTTTAGCAGCACGCCGGCCCCGGGTGGCGGGCAGAACTACAGCCTCAACCTGCAAACCCTGTTGCTGCTCACCTCGCTGTCGTTTCTGCCGGCATTGCTGCTGATGATGACCGGCTTCACGCGCATCATCATCGTGCTCTCGCTGCTGCGTCAGGCGCTGGGCACGCCGACCTCGCCGCCGAACCAGGTGATGGTCGGGCTGGCCCTCTTTCTCACCCTCTTCGTGATGTCGCCGGTGCTCGATCGCATCAACGCCGACGCCTACCAGCCCTTCTCGGAAAACCGTATCAGCTTCACCGAAGCGGTCGACAAAGGCAGCGTGCCGCTGCGCGAATTCATGCTCAAACAAACGCGCGAAGGCGACCTCGCCCTGTTCACCAAGCTCTCCGGCCGGAGCGTCGACAATGTGCGCGAAACGCCGCTGACCATCCTCATTCCAGCCTACGTTACCAGCGAATTAAAAACCGCCTTCCAGATCGGCTTTCTGATTTTCATTCCGTTTCTGATTATCGATATGGCGGTGGCCAGCGTGCTGATGGGGATGGGCATGATGATGGTGTCGCCGGCGATGATTTCACTGCCCTTCAAGCTGATGATCTTCGTCATGGTTGACGGCTGGGCGCTGTTAATGGGTTCACTGGCCCAGAGTTTTGCCACATGACACCGGAATCCATCGTCTCGATCGGCCAGCAGGCCCTGCTGGTGGTGTTGATGATCTCGGCACCGATGCTGCTCGCTGCACTCGGCGTCGGTCTGTTGATCAGTATTTTTCAGGCCGCCACCCAAATCAATGAAACGACGCTGTCGTTCATCCCCAAGCTGGTCGCGGTATTCGTCAGCATGATCATTGCCGGGCCGTGGATCATCGCCACAATGGTTGATTACATCCGGCGCCTGTTCACGCAGATCCCGACGCTGATCGGTTAAGGCGCAGGGACCCGCCGCCCGTGATCACCCTCACCTCCATCCAGCTCAACGGCTGGCTCGCCCTGATGCTGTGGCCGTTCGCCCGCATCCTCGCGTTGCTCGCCACCGCACCGCTCACTGGCAGCCCGCAGGTGCCGGCAGCGGTCAAAATCGGGCTCGCTATTTTGATCACTGCGGTGATCGCACCCACGCTGACGATCCCGGCCATCGATCCGGGTTCGGGCGAGGGCCTGCTGCTGCTGGCGCGTGAAACCGCGATTGGTATTGCCATGGGGCTGGCGATGCGTTTGGTGTTTGCCGGCATCACTGCCGCCGGTGATGTGATCGGTCTGCAAATGGGCCTCGGTTTCGCCCAGTTCTACGACCCGCAAAGCAACGGCCAGGTCCCGGTGCTCGGCCAATATCTGAATCTGCTGGCGACGCTGACGTTTCTCTCGCTCAACGGCCACCTTGTCATGATCTCCACCCTGATCGAATCCTTCCGCAGCGTACCGGTTGATGGCGGTGCCGCTGGCCAGTGGCTGCTGATCGCGCAAGCGGGCAGCATGGTGATGCGTGCGGCGATTTTGCTGGCCCTGCCGCTGGTGGGAACCATGCTGGTGGTCAACGCGGCACTGGGTGTGCTGACGCGTTCGGCGCCACAGTTGAATATTTTTGCGATCGGCTTTCCGATCACCCTCGGCGTGGGCTTTTTCGCCCTCATGATGTCGCTGCAATATTGCGTGCCGGTCTTCGAACGCTTGTTCGAAGCCGGCTTCGGCAACATGCTGCAGGTCTCGATTCCCGGGCGCTGAAGCAGGCGGCCTCGCGCGTCGCCGCAACGCACCAGCACCTGCGCCTGCACCCGATACAAACGCCGACGGCACTGCCACGCAGTGCTCACTCAAAAACAGGAAGTTAATACATGCGTGCGAACCACGGGCACGGCGGCGTGCAGTGACAGCCTTAGTGCGGTACACGTTCTGCGTGCGTGCCGGTCGCACGCCGCCGCACGCCGGGTTTAACGCACGATTTCGATCACGCCCTG
>Ga0114978_10003140_pt1 | contig 13540 bp, 7 predicted proteins | sample S_140212_EF_Meta_FD_87027 | JGI IMG/M metagenome (GOLD analysis project Ga0114978, IMG submission 87027) | Freshwater microbial communities from Lake Simoncouche, Canada to study carbon cycling - S_140212_EF_MetaG | ecosystem: Environmental > Aquatic > Freshwater > Lake | place: Lake...
ATGACCCTGCCAAAGTCGAGCACCACAATGCGGTCAGTTACTCCCATGACCAAGCTCATGTCGTGTTCAATGAGCAGCACGGTGTACCCCTGATCGCGAATTTTGCGAATGAGTTCCATTAACTCAATTTTTTCCGCAGGGGTAAAGCCTGCAGCAGGCTCGTCGAGGCACAAGAGTTGCGGTTTCGTAGCAAGTGCGCGAGCAATTTCAAGGCGGCGCTGGTAACCGTAAGGCAAATTGCGCGCAGCATCGCCAGCACGGTCGGCAATGCCCATAAAGGTGAGCAACTCCATTGCCGTGTTGCGACCTTCTGCTTCTTCGCGATGATGACGAGGCAAACCAAGAAGTGCCGCACCCACACTGGTGCGATGATTCACATCGGCACCCACCATGACGTTTTCAATTGCGGTCATGTCGGGGAACAAACGAATGTTCTGAAACGTACGAGCAATACCACGCTTGGTAATTTGAAAACGCTTTAAGCCGGCGAGTGACGTACCATTGAACAGCACTGCGCCATTGGTTGCCGCATATACGCCCGTCATCACGTTGAAGCAGGTTGTTTTTCCTGCTCCGTTCGGCCCAATGAGACCAAGAATTTCACCACGTCGAATAGCAAAGGTGACATCGTCAAGCGCCGTCACACCACCGAACTGCATAGTGACATGATCGAGTTCTAAAAGATTGTCGCTCATGGTCACTCCTTGTCTCCCAATGCAGTTCCAGCCGATGGTTTCCACGATTCAAGCCATCGCTCTTTACGAATCTTGCGAGGAATAAGACCCTGCGGGCGAAACACCATGACCAAAACGAGCGCCACACCAAACACAAATACGCGCTTGTCGGCAAAACCACGGAAGCGCTCTGGCATCCACGCCACTAATGCACCGCCTACAACTGCGCCCCACATGTTTCCCGCTCCACCGAGTACAACTGCTGCAAGGAACAAAATAGATAACTGCAACGGGAAGTTGCTGGGGTTAATGAATTGCACTTTGCCGGCATAAAGCGAGCCCGCAAGACCGCCAATTGCAGCACCAATGGCAAATGCCCACAATTTAAACTTGAAGGTGTCAACACCCATAAGTTCTGCAGCATCTTCATCTTCGCGAATAGCGTTCCATGAACGACCTACGCGACTATTTTCCAAACGGCGCAACAAGAAAATCACAATGAGAATAGTGGTGAGACCCAAAAAGAAATACGGCTTCGCGTCGAGCACAGTGAACTTCAAGGGTCCAATGCTTGGAGGCGTAGCGATCTTGCTAATGCCGCGACTATCGCCTAACCAATGCATGTTGTTTGCAGTAATACGAATAATTTCACCGAAGCCAAGCGTGACGATGGCCAAATAGTCGCCGCGCAAACGCAACGTTGGCGTTCCTAAAATGACGCCAGCCAGCATGGATACCAAAACAGCAATGGGCATGCACAACAGCCACGGCAAGTTGGCATGTTGACTCGACAAAATGGCAACTGTGTAGGCACCAACGGCATAAAAACCTACATAGCCAAGATCGAGAAGCCCAGCAAGACCCACCACAACGTTCAAACCCAATGCCACCAAAACAAAAATGACTACCTGGTCGGTGAGCACGCTTGGGAAGCTTGTTCCTGGTGTTTCAACAATCCAACCAAGCACTGGCACATTTGGCCACCATGGCAAGAGATACAACGCAAGAATGCAAATAGCACCAAACGACCAACGCACCGAGCGCGATTGATTACCTAGCGCTTCGCCTAAACGCGAAACGGAACGCGCGCCAGAAGTAACACTTCTCAAAGATTCAGACAGGCTCATACGCGTGCCTTAGCTAACGATTCGCCCAATAGACCTGTTGGGCGGAACATCAACACCACAAGCAAAAGCACAAAAGCAATAACGTCTTTCCATTCCCCGCCAAAGAGTGCCGAGCCGTAGTTTTCTGCAAGGCCGAGCACAATGCCACCAAGCAATGCACCTTTCAGGTTTCCAATGCCGCCAAGCACTGCAGCAGTGAAGCTCTTCACGCCAAGAAGAAACCCGATGTTGAACTTCGACTGGTCATACACCAGGGTGAACATCATTGCTGCACCTCCGGCCATCACACCACCGAGCAAGAAAGTAATCAAAATAACGAAGTCAACATTGACTCCTAATATTTTTGCTGTCTCAACATCTTGAGCAACAGCTCGCACACCACGGCCAAGTCGCGTGCGATTCACAAACAATAACAATGCAGTCATCATAAGGAACGCGCCAATGATGACAATGACGTAGTCAATACGTATGTCGGTTCCGAATAACTGAAAAAGAGTTTTCTTCTCTAAAACACGTGGGGTCTGGTATTGCTCGCGGTCGCGCGGTCCCCAAATTGCTACTGCTTCAGTAATTGCAGTTGATGCCCCAATTGCTGAAATAAGAAAAGCTAAACGAGGGGCCTGACGGCCACGGCGGAAAATGTTGAGATACATCCATGCAATTGGCCCAGTTCCAATGATTCCAAAAATCAGGTTCGACTTCGGAGTATCGAAGAACACGAGCCCCACAACAAATGCTGTTACGAATGCCAATACAACAGCACCAAATTGATCGCCAGAGCCACGCAGTGGGCGGTATGCGGCGCGTTCAAGGGCAACAGCGCCCGCACCCGACAGAACCATTGAACCCAACAAACAAGCCAACAAAATAAGAACAAGCTGAAACCCTGTGCGATACGGGTACTGACCCGCTTCCAGCATGGGCAACCCCAACACATTTGTTGCCGTAATGAGCGAGGCAAATGTGCCAATCATAAAAATTTCTGAGTGAGCAAAGTTGATGAGGCGCAACACGCCGTACACCAAGGTGTAGCCCAATGCCACGAGGGCATAGATGGAGCCCAGCGCTACGCCAGTCACCGTGAGGTCCCAAAATGTTCTGTAAATCAGCCAGTCGCGCATGTGTCCCCGAGAACGAAGTTGTTCCCTTGTTGTTTAGCAGAAAAGGTCATATATAAAAGAATGGCCGGGAACATTTGTTCCCGGCCATTCCACATTACGTATCTCTCAATGAGAGAAGAAGTTTTACTCGATCAAGCCGATTACAGAAATTGCGCCAGCTTCTACCTTGTAGGCATAAACAGCGTTTCCTGCAACTTCACCAGTCTCGTCCCACTTGATCTGCTTGGTTACACCAGCAGCATCGTAGGTACCAAGGAATTCAAGAACGCCAGCGCGGTCGGTCTTGCCAGCAGCAATTGCGGCAAGGAATGCCTTTGCTGCGTCGTAAGCCTCTGCACCGTAGGTCTGTGGTGTTTCGCCTGGGAACTTGGCTGTGTAAGCAGCAGCAAATTCAGCGTTTGACGCACCGTCTGCACATGTGCAAGTGATGATGGAACCGTCAGCAGCAGGACCTGCAGCTTCAATGAAACCATTGTCTTTTACGCCGTCACCGAACACGAGTGTTGCGGTCACGCCAGCGTCACGAAGTTGCTTGGCAAGCTTGCCAGCTTCTGCGTAGTAGCCGCCGTAGAAAATTGCGTCTGGTGCAGCTTCTTTCATCTTGCTCACAGCAGCTGAGAAGTCAGCAGCCTTAGGGTCGATGGAATCGCTTGCAACAACTGCGTCACCAAGAGTTGTCTTCACAATGTCGGCAAGACCCTTACCGTATTCTGAAGCGTCGTCGATGATGCCAACTTTGGCTGCTGCCAATGTCTTCTGGATGTATGTAGCAATGGCTGGGCCCTGCTTGTCGTCACCAGCAAGTGCGCGGTGGAAGACTTTCCAGTTGTTGTCATTCAAATCTGCGTTCGTTGCCGAAGGAGTAATGATGGCAAGACCGGCTGCATCGAACAACGGGTTAGCTGCTTTTGACTCGCCTGAGAAAGCAGGTCCAACGATGCCAAGAATGCCGGCGTCGTCAATTGCTTTCTGAGCAAGTGCTGGAGCTTGTGCTGGGTCACCTTGTGAGTCGAAGTCAACAAGGCCAACTTGGCAATCTGGGTTTGCGGTGTTGAATTCACTCACAGCAAGGTCTGCACCAGCGCGAATGTTTTTACCGAGGTTGCCTGCATCGCCTGAAAGCGCACCAAAGAAGGCAATTGAAACGCCTTCACATGTCACGCCGTCAACAGCTGCTGCTGCAGTGTCGTCGGTTACTTCGGTTGCTACGGTATCTTCGGTTGTTGAGCTATCGCTGTCGCTACCGCAAGCTGCAGTAACGAAGGCAAGGCTCACTGCAATTGCGCTGACGCGCAACAAAGTGGATTTCTTCATTATTTTCTCCCCTTGTTCTGCGAGTCGACTTTGACCCACAGGTTGGTTTGGTGGTTACCTAAATGTTAGACCCTCTTTACGAAACGTTCAACAGATGACTTTTGGCTCAGTATCTGCGCAAACCCTTAAGAGATAAGGGATTTACGACACTTGCAGACGAATCGTCAATTTTTGCGCCGAAAAAGGGGACTTTTTAGCTACCGACACCCGAAAAACGCACGACCCTTTTCGGGTGGCTGCCACCAGGTATAAACCCTGAACTTGGCAACTCCCACTGCTGCGGGTCCATGTGATTTTCCCCTTCGACATAGTCGAGGCAATACGGGTGAGCAAGAGTTTCGACTTCGCCTTGAGCGCAGCAGTTTTTTGCACCAGGCCGCCCACAACAACTTTGGGCACTACTTGCGAGGCTTGAGTTGTAGCTGCCCCAAGTGCCTCAACACTAAATGTTGGTGTCGCACCATTAGTGAGGCCGCCAACAGTGCATGTAACTGCAGTTGTTCTACACACCTCAACACCATCTGAAGTTTTCACCACATAACCAGTTGGAGAGCCACTACTGAGCACGGCCGCAGACCATGTGAGCTCAACGGCTTTATTTCCGGGAACTGCACTAACGAATTCAGGTGCTGATACCCAAGTAGCGCTCGGAGTAACTGCATTTGATGCGGGCGACGCAGTACTTGCGCCCATCACGTTTGTAGCTACAACAGAAAATGTGTACGCAAAAAGATTTTGCAAAACAGGGAATACACATGAAAGTTCAGAGGTTGTGCACGTAGCTCCGCCAGGAGAAGAGGTGACTATGTACGCGGTAATTGCGCTGCCACCATTTGCGGGTGCTACCCACGTCACCGTTGCTTTTCCATCACCTGCAGTTGCATTCGGTGCACTGGGCGCAGAAGGAGTGGTTGCAGGCACCACTTGAATTTCAGGCGATGGGATACCGCTACCTAAAACATTTGTCGCAGTAACCGCCAAGCTGTAGGTAGCTCCATTCGTCAAATTTCCTACAGTGCAATTACGTCCTGCTGCATCGGTGGTGCAAGTAAGCCCACCGGGGTTCAGCGTTACGGTGTACCCGGTAATTGCGCTTCCCCCATCGGAGCCTGGAGGCAGCCAAGACACAGTGACAGCATTGTTGCCGGCTGAAGCCGCCACTGAAGTTGGAGCGTATGAATAACAAATTGTTCCGCAGGTATACAACAGCAAGTTGGGCGACTGCGTGCCAGCGCTTGCATTTCCGTGCACCATGGTGACTGCGTTAGTTGTTGCTTTAGAAATAATGAGACTTGCAATTGCTACTGGCGTTGCCGTACGCGATGTTTCCAAAAGGCGTGCAACTGCACCGGCAACAAAAGGTGAAGCCATTGATGTTCCCGACAACAACGCCCACGCACTGTCGGAAGCTACCCCTGTGCCGGCAACGGGGTAGTTGGGGTTTGCCGGAACTGTTGGCCAAGCAGACTTAATGTCATCACCTGGCGCCATGATGTTGACACAGTCGCCATAGTTTGAAAATGATGCTTCCTGGTTATCGCGTTGCGCAGCTCCAACCGAAATGGTGCCATCTGTGCATGCGGGCGTTACATAGTTGGAACCGCCAACATACTCGCCATCATTGCCTGCAGCTACGACCACCAAAACCCCATCATCCTTTAATGCAATAATCGCATCGTCCAAGATTTGCGAGTAGCCATTGGTCGCACCCAAACTCATGTTTGCAACCGCAGTGTTTCCTGGCGTGTGGTTGCTAGCTACCCAATTCACTCCGGCAACAACCGCAGAGACTGTGGTGCCTGCAGCACAAATCGATTGTGACCCTCCCGGAAAAACGCGAACAGGAATGATGCGCGCCGCTTTGGCAACTCCAAACGTTGCGCCCGCTGCAATACCAGCGACATGCGTACCGTGGCCACAACCGTCGTCGGTGGAACCCAAACTGGGCGAGTAATAGCCAGCCGCAACACGGGTAGATGCCGGAGCAAACTCGCTGTGAGTTCGACGAATACCCGTATCAATGATGTAAATATCTACACCAGCACCGGTCGTTGTGTAGTTATAACGCGAGTCATATGTTGGCGAAGCTTGGTCAATGCGGTCGAGACCCCAGTTGCCAGCATTCGTCCAATTACCTCCGCTTGGTGCAGGAACTGTTTGGTCGACAGCTGTCACCACTCTTTGATTCACTTCAATGTTTCGCACACCAGCGAAATGCGACCAATTAGCCGCCTCTGTTGCAGTGAGCGTCACTTCAATGAAGTCAACAGCTCCAAGTTGAGTTGACGACACAACCAAACCGTCGGCAACCATTGCATTGGTAACCGTAAGCGCAGCGGCGTTGTCTTGTGCCAGAACGATGTAACTTTCGTGCACCTCGACTGCCGTTGCTGGCGCAGAACAGACAACCGCAGCCGCCGACAAAACGCATAGGGCAATACAGGCTGTTGTTCGCCTGAAATGTACCCGCTTCATATTCCTAGTGTACGAACTCCAACTTGGGAGTACGGCAAGAATTCAGTGATTAGCGAGCCCGGAAAGCCTTGACCGTAAAGCTTGACTTCCTGATTTGCTTCATTTTGAGGGTCACCAACTTCTTGGTGGTGGTGAGGAGATACTTACCATTGCGGTATACATCAACTTTGCCCTTACCTGAAATACGCAGTGTCACCTTGTCTGCCGTGCGGCTCACTACAGACACTTTCGGCGATGCGTTAACAGTTAGTGAGTCACCTTCAGCATTTGCAGGAGCAGCGTTACGAACCGGAACCAGAGTGGTAGGCGTCGTTACTACAGGTGCGGGAACTGTTGTAGGTGTGGTTACAACTGGAACTGTTGTTGATGGCACTTCCACCCCAGCTCCACCAGAGCCTGCTGAACTTGCTACTCCGGTAAACAACAAGAGATTTACTGAGCCCACGGGGTCGGTCACTACATTCTGTGTTGCGTTGAGCGACATAGCTGAAGCTACTGCCGCCGGGGTCAACCTGGGTGTTACCTCAAGCAAAAGTGCAGCTGCACCCGCTACGTGAGGTGTGGCCATTGATGTACCCGACAACGAACGCGACGCTGTTGGCGACGAGGTTGCAGCAGAAACAATTGCTGAGCCTGGTGCGAAAATATCGACACACGATCCGTAGTTTGAGTAATACGCACGAGCATCGCTTGCTTCCGTCGCGCCAACCGTCATGGCCGATGGCTCACTTGCAGGCGACACTCCACACGCATCTGCATTTTCGTTTCCTGCAGCAACTGCCATCACAATGCCATCGGCAACTGCGCGTGCAACTGCTGCATTCATTGCTGGGGAGTACGACCCACCCAAAGACAAGTTTGCAACTGCTGGGGTTCCTGCAGTGTGATGTGCAATCATCCAGTCGATTCCTGCAATAACACCAGCCGTGCTACCTGAGCCTGAACAGTCGAGTACTCGAACGGGAACGATGGTTGCTTGAGGCGCAACACCAAAGCTTGACCCAGCAACTGTTCCAGCCACATGCGTTCCGTGACCTTGACAGTCATTTGTTCCATTGCCGTCTGACACCGCGGTGAAGCCTGTTGACATACGACCGATGAATTCAGAATGACCCGCATACACACCGGTATCGATGATGTAAGCAGTAACGCCCAAACCAGTTTGGCGACGAGTAACCCTGCCATCGAGTGGCAATGCACGCTGGTCGATGCGATCTATACCCCACGACGCAGCCGTTACTGGAGCAGCCGTTGGCACAGCAGGCGCAACCGCACCCGACGGTGCCGATGCGGGGCTATTACCCACTGCATTAGTTGCCACAACTGTCACGGTGTACGAAGTTCCGTTGGTGAGACCAGCAATAACGCAACCGAGTTGAGTAGAAGCTGTACACGTATTGCCACCAGGAGCAGCAGTTGCCTTGTACATGGTAATTGGCGAGTTGCCATCGCTGAGTGGAGCAGCCCACGACACGACAAGTGCCCCATTAGCCGAAGTGGCTGAAGCATTACGCGGAGCACCAGGAAGCGCAGGAGGAAGCGCGGCTACAAAACTCCAGTTGAGAGCAACATTTCCACGGCGACCGTTCCACCCGTCAATGGCGATTTTGTATTCAGTTCCTTCAACAACATTTCCTACAACCTTGCTCCACAAGGCTGAAGAGTTCGGCGCATCGTCGTTCATTCCGAGAACGGTGAGTGCACTCATTGAAGAGCCGGAATATATGCCCAACAGTGTGTCGAAGTTGCTGCCTTCGGTAGTCACACTTAACACACCATTGTTGGGAGCAACCCAGCGGTACCAAATAGATGCCGCGCCACCAACACCACCGTGAGTTGGTTCACCAGTTTCACGAGTGGCAAGTGCGGTACTGCCGCTTGCGGTTCCTGTGTTACCCAATACAACTTCTGCCGCAGCAAATGCGTCGTTTGTGAGCGCCTGGAATGGTGTCGACGACACCACAGCTGAGGCTGCACTGTTTCCTGCTGTGTTCACCGCGCGTACGCGGAAATAGTGAAGCACGTCGTTATTAAGACTGGTAACAGTTGCAGCAGTAGCTGTTGAAGTTCCATCGGCAAAGGTGAGCCATGTCGTGGTGTTGGCAATTGCATATTCCACTACATAGTCGGTTACTGCAGCGCCGCCATCGGAACTCGGTACGTTCCAAGTTAAGGCAACAGCATTATTTGTAGGTACGGCTGCCAACGCAAGTGGGGCGGTAGGAACACTTGGGCCAATGGGCAATGCGCTTGGTACGAAACTCCAGTTGAGCTTCACCGCACCTTTGCGAGCATTCCATCCGTCAATGGCAATGGAGTACTCGGTTCCAGCAACAACGTTGCCTTCCACCTTGCTCCACAACACACCAAGCTTTGGCGCATCGTCATTCGTTCCAAGAACGGTGAGCGCATTTAATGCACTACCGGAATAGACACCAAGCAGGGTGTCAAAATCACTGCCTTGAGTAGTAACACTCAAAACACCATTACTAGGTGCAGTAAAGCGATACCAAACAGAGGCTGCACCACCAATACCACCATGGGTTGGTTCGCCCGTTTCACGAGTAGCAAGAAGAGTGCTATCAATCACGGTGCCAGCATTACCTGCAAGGGGGATGCCGCCAGCAAACGGATCGTTGGCACCAAGAGCAAAGGGTCGAGCGGAAACTACGTTTGAAGACTCTCCGGCACCTGCGGTGTTCACTGCCTTCACACGGAATTGATAAGTGGTGTTATTAGTCAGTGACGTCACTGTTGTAGACAAGTTTGCGGAAATGCCATCGTTGAAAACTGTCCACGAGGTGCCGTCGGCGCTGAACTCAACTACATAATCGGAAATGTTGGCGCCACCATTGGTGCTGGGGGCAAACCAAGAAAGTGCAACCGATGCATTACGAGCTTCAGCACTTAACGTACGTGGCGCACCGGGAGCAACAACTGGTGCGGCGACAAGGCTTCCCGAATACAACAATTTATTCGGTGACAAACTTCCAGCATTACCCACAACACCAGCAGTGGAATTGAGCACAAGAGCCTGTGAAATAGATTCAACAGTTGCTGTAGGCGTCGCTGCAAGCAACAGAGCCGCAACGCCTGCAACGTGTGGTGACGCCATAGATGTGCCAGACCATGTTGCGCGAGCGGTGTCGGAACCAATTGTTGAGGAGGTAATTCCTTCGCCTGGGGCAAAAATATCGAGGCAAGAACCGTAGTTTGAAAATGATGAACGCGCATCTGTTGAGCTAGTAGCACCTACGGTGATTGCACTTGCTGCACTTGCTGGCGAGTAGCGACATGCATTGGCATTGTCATTTCCTGCTGCCACTACAAACACAACACCATCGGTAACGCCGCGAGCAACCGCTGCGTTCAGAGCAGTAGATGAAGAACCGCCAAGACTCATGTTGGCAACTGCAGGAACTCCAGCTTGATGGTCGCCAATGATCCAATCGATACCTGCAATAACGCCAGAGTTAGATCCGCTACCTGCACACGACAAGACGCGAACAGGAACAAGCGTTACGGACTTTGCGACGCCAAAAGTTGTTCCACCTACTGTGCCTGCAACATGCGTTCCGTGTCCGTGGCAGTCGGTTGTGCCGCGCCCGTCGGAGATAGATGTAAACCCGGCAGAAACACGACCCGTGAACTCGCTGTGTGTGGCCAGAATTCCGGTGTCAACAACATAGGCAGTAACACCAGTACCCGAGTTGGCATATGAATACGTATTGTTCAACGGCAAGTTGCGCTGATCGATGCGATCGAGGCCCCATGTGGGGTTGGCTTGATTGGCAGAAATAGAAACGATGGAATCGAGCTCAATAGATTCAACATTCGAGTTCGCCGTGAGTTCAGCAACCGCTGCAGCCGACAAGTCGGCAGCGAAACCTGTGAAGACATTACGGAACGACGTGACGTTGGTTGCCCCAACCTCACTGGCAATTGACGCCGCCATCGAGAACGATGCAGTGGATTTCAAGCGGACGATATAGCGCCCACCAGCAACTGCCAATGCGTCAACAGCCGGGGTGTCGTCAACAAGCCGAATAACTTTGTTGAGTTCAATTGACGCAATATCGGAGTCATTGCGAAGTCGTGCAACATCGGACGAGTCGAGAGTGGCGACGAACCCATCGGCAGCCGAAGTGAAAATATCGGTGACTGCATTGCCCAGTTGCATTTCCTTGCGCACTTTGCTGCCCAGGTTGCTTGCAGAGTCGAAGGTAACGATGTATTCGCCAGCAGGCGCAGCGGCTGACACAACTTGAGATGGCACGAGTGTGACGAGCAGCGATGCTCCAAGCACTCCCGCAAGCCCAAAGCTGGCGACACGAGAGAAATATGGGCGGGGGGATGAATTTTTCATAGTTCCTTCTTTCAGCGTACTCGCGGACATGTTGAACCTAAATGAATTAGGGATGAATGTCCCGTCAGCAAAGGTACTTTTTCTTAAGAATTGCTTAAGAAAAATTTACTTCACGGTCAATGTGGCCAAAGTTGCTTTTGCCTTTGCTCTACCCGCTTTTACCAACACGGTGAGGCGGCACTGCCCTGCCTTTTTCAGCACCAGGCTCGACTTTTTCACAGAGCAAATTTTTGATGAAGCCCCAGTTACCCGCACCGAGACCACTGAACCCTTTGGGGTTGCCACACCTGCCACCTGAGCGGTGGCAATAAACCCTAAGGATTGCCCGGCTGCTGTATTGACAGCAGTTGTTGTAGGTATTGAACTTGCCGTTGGCTGTGGCACAGAGGTCAACGTAGGCACGATGTCTTTCTCGCCATTTTGTGCACCTGAAATAAATGGGTTCACCCTGGGAGATTCCACCACCACAGTGGTTGTGGGTGCAGTTGGAGCCGCCGTGGTCGGAGTAGTGGTAGACGTAGTTGAGGTGGTGGAAGTTGTTGATGTCGTTGAAGTTGTCGATGTCGTCGAAGTTGTGGTGGTTGTCACTACGACCCCTGCGCCGGTGAATCGAACCACTCGTGAAAACAACCGCTGCTGTACATCTGAGATGTTGACTGCATTGATACCGGCAACTCGTGCTTCATAGGTCTTTAGCGGGTCGATTCCAGAAATCAACACACTTTGGTTCACAGACACGCCGTCGTTTACTTCACCAAAATCAGCCACACCCACTTCACGCAACTGCACCACATAATCGGTGACGGGAACTGCTGGGGTAGTTGCTGGGTTACCCCAAGTCACTTGAACTCCTCCACTCGCCGCAACTACCGAAACATTTGTCATTGCTGCAGGAACAATCCAGCCGATGTTTGTTGGAACTCGTGCGTACAAAGTAGGTAGATACCCGGTGCAGAAATTGACCACGCCGTCTGCACCCTTCACACCTAATGCCACACTTGCAGCCCCCGCCAAAACAGGAACACCATCGACTGCAACTGTCATTGGCCCACCGCTATCGCCCGAGCAGGCACCAGCTAATACGTCGCCTTGTGTACCACCTTTTACACACACATCTTTTGCCGAATTATAAAAACCCGTGAATCGGGCGTTGCCTGCGCTGTCTCGACATGCGATGTCGTTAGGGGAATCGCCAACCGCTGTATTGACTTTTCTCAACACTGGCGAAGTAGTGCCATCGAGTTGTTTGCCCCACCCGCTGAGTGTTGCAACGGCATCTTTTACAGGCCACATGTTTGGATCAAGTGCAACAGGCAGCGCCACGGGTTGCACGTTGGCAGAGTAGGTAACTGCTGTACTGAGTTTCAATAACATGAGATCGAGACCTACATCGCCAACTCGTGCCGGGTAAGCAGCACTTACACGAAATAAGTACGGGCTCTTCAGAGAATCATTGAAATTATTGGTACCTATTCCCAACCAAACGTAACTGGTATCAATAGTTCCAGCATTAGTACGCAAAACGCAATGATCTGCCGTCAGCACCCATTGTTTGGCAATGAGTGAGCCGCCGCACTGACCCAAAATCCATTTCGATGAATCATTCGGGTTGGAAGTAATTGAATCGGGTTGAGCAGAGAGAAGCGACACCTGAAAGGGAACTGCACCAACTTGTGCGACTTCGCCACCCGCAATATTTTTCACTGCACGAGCCAAAGTACTCACAGGCGCAACCGATGTGCCTGAGTCATTGTTTCGTACTACTGCAAACACAATTGCAATGGCTACGACCGCGGCAACTCCTAAACCCACAACTTTGCGCATTACTTTCCTCCGGGAAATTCATAGTGCACATCGGAAAATGCGTCACGGGCAAATACATAAAAAAGCCGTAGTGGTTCAGAGCCATCGTTAGCAGCAAAATGCTCTGCCCCTTCAGGAATGAACACGGTGTCGCCAGCTGAAACGCGAGCAGTTTCACCATCAACACTCATATAGCCAGCACCGCTAATGAAGTAATAAATTTCCGCAGCATCGTGCGTGTGGCCCCGTTCCGGCGCGTCTGCCCCCACGGGAATCTCTGCAATACCAGCCGTTAGTTGATTGCTCGCGGTGCGGTCGCCACTGACCAGAGTCCACCACTCGACGGCAGGTGAATCCCAACCTTCTGTCGGGCAATCAGTTATACGGCGAACGAGGGGCGGCACGAGATAAAAACTACTAGGTGACGAGTTGAAGTGTTAGTCGGCAGGCCACACGTCGGCAGTAGACAACAACTGATCACGAAAATCTGGGTGGCTAATGCGAGCAAGTTCATGTGATCGCTCGGCAATAGAAAGCCCCGACAACTCAGCCGCACCGAACTCTGTAATTACTACATCTACTTGGTGGCGTGGCGTGGTAACCACAGAACCTTCGGGCAGTCGGCCCAAAATGCGTGACACCACTTCCCCTTTCACCACG
>Ga0114978_10003143_pt1 | contig 13531 bp, 18 predicted proteins | sample S_140212_EF_Meta_FD_87027 | JGI IMG/M metagenome (GOLD analysis project Ga0114978, IMG submission 87027) | Freshwater microbial communities from Lake Simoncouche, Canada to study carbon cycling - S_140212_EF_MetaG | ecosystem: Environmental > Aquatic > Freshwater > Lake | place: Lake...
ATCGGGATCGGGATCGGGATCGGGATCATCGGGCTCGGGATCATCGGGCTCCCCCGCCTGACGGCTGTGGACGGGCCAGGCAGCCGGCCCTTCCTTCTCCCTAGCGTTTCCGGGTGCGCACACCCACCCCCGCAGCCCGAACATCGGTGCCTGGGCGCGGCCCCTCATGGCAACGCCGCTTCCGCCGCCACCGTCGCCTCACAGCAGCGCTCATCCTCGGAGCCGTCGCCTGGTCGATGACCACCGCGCTCCGGCCGCCAGCTGCGGAATCCACCACGGTCTTGGTCGCCCGCCACGACCTCGTCCCCGGCTCGGTTCTGCTCGCGGGCGATATCGCGGTCGAGCCACGACCCGCGGAGTCCGTCCCACGTGACTCCCTGCGCCTCGAGAACGCGGCGATCGGACATGTCGTGAGTTTCCCCGTGCGGGCCGGCGAAGCGCTCAGCGCCCGCCATGTGCTGTCCTCAGCTCTCCTTGAGGCGTTCGGCCCCGACACCGTCGCCACTCCGATGCGCCTGTCCGACGACGCCGCGCTCGCACTCGTGCAGGCTGGCGACGTCGTCGATGTCATAGCCGCCCGAACGTCCGACACCACCGACGATTCCTCGTCCATGGTGGTGGCTTCACATGTCAGGGTGCTCGTCATCGCCTCTCCGCCAACCGCCAGCGGCGGAAGCGGCATGCTCGGTTCAGGCGGTTCGACCGGCGGCATGAGCCCCGTACTCGTCATCGCGACGACGCCGGCTCAAGCACTCGATCTCGCCCGGGCCGCGGTGGGATCGCGACTCTCGCTGATCCTGCGCACGCACTGATCTCTGCCAGCCTCCGGCACGCTTCAGACTCGTGAGGCCCGAGAGGGGACGCCTGTCAGTCACCGTGGTGCGGCGGCTTGTCCTCGAGGTAGCGGCGCAGGAGGGCCGCGGGATCCTGCTCCGGGAGGGTGTCGCGGCCCCACCCGGCGTCGGTGTCGTCCGACGTCTGCTCCGGCACAAGATCTATGTCGAGGCGCATGCGGGCCACCGGCGCACCAGAGGTGCCCTCGGTCGACTCCGCACTCGGAACTTCCGTCGACTCCGTCATAGACCCATCGTGCCCGGCTTCGCCGTCTCGGTCACCTCGTGCGCCAGGATAGGAGGGTTGCGCCGTCCGACCTTCTGACGTCGGCACACCCCCGAGTCAATCAACGCGCGGGCTCTTCCCGGCTCCACGCGCCATCCGTCGAGGAGTCCCATGACGGCCCGAACCTCCCTCGCAGCGAAGGCTCCCGCCGAGCGTCGCCGACGCATCCTCGCGGCAGCCGTCGAGGTGCTCAAGGAGAAGGGGTTCTCGGGGGCGCGCATCGCCGATATCGCCGCGGTGGCCGGCACCTCGCCCGCCCTGGTCGTCTACCACTTCAAGACGCTCGACGGCGCGCTGGCCGAGGCTCTCGGATCTATCGAGGACGACTTCTATGACGATCTTGCACACACCCTCCCGCCGAAGGCCACGGCACTGGAACGCCTTCGCATCATTGGCGAACTCGGGTGCGATACCGGGCCAGCAGTGGGCAATTGGGCGCTCTGGATGGAGGTCTGGGTGCGCGCATTGCGCGACGGCCAGGCCCGCGCCCTGCGTCGCGCCTTGGACGCACGGTGGCGCCAAACCCTCCGCGAGGTAATCGACACGGGCATCACCGAGGGGGCTTTCACGTGTGCTGATCCGCAAGCGAGCGTCGTGCGCCTCGCGGCACTGATGGACGGGCTCGCAGTACAAGTTGCGCTGCGCGATCCCGACGTACCCGATGAGCGCATGTCCGGCCTCTGGCTCGAGGCTGCCGCTGCCGAAGTCGGGGTTCCGCTCACCACACTCATCAAGGTAAGGAGACGTGCGACAGCGGGGAGCCGCGACAGCCGATGACGTCCTCGGCGCCCCCGAAAGACCATGCGCGCGGCAAGTGCCCCCGGTGACCGATTTCTCGAAAATGCCAGCGAAAAGATGGCATGACACAGCACAATCGTCGGGCCCGGTAGCACGAGTTCCGCTGGCCGGCACCGTACCGACCGAGCGGGGGGCGGTCGGTACGGTGCGGCCCAGGCCGAGAATGACCCCGTGACCTCACCAGCGCGCTCCGAAATCGTCGTACTCGAGGATGCAGCATGGCGCCCTCGTGCGGCGGACCACGCAGCCCGCGTCGATGCGTGGACGGCAGGGAGGCGCGAGCGGATGTCGCGAGGTGCCCGACACCCCGTCGACGACTTCCTCTTCGAGTACTACCCCACACGTGCCGCACAGCTGCGACGCTGGCATCCCGGGCTCGGCACTGCCCTGGCCGGGGCACATGAGTTCGAGAATGACCCTTCGTACAGGCCATTGGTGATCGAGGGCCGCGAGGTGATCACCGTCGACCCACTGCACTTCGCACGTCGTCGCGACGGGCTCGCGTGGGTCGAGGGCCTACTGCGCCGAACCGCGGAGCGTCCGGCCCGACTCGGCTGCTTCGGACTCCACGAATGGGCGATGGTCTACGGACTCGAGCAGTCCGAGGTTCGACACGAGGTATGGCCTCTTCGCCTTGAGCCCCAAGAGATTCGGGCTGTCGTCAATGAACACGGACTTCGCTGCACTCATTACGACGCGTTCCGGTTCTTCACGCCCGAGGCGGCACCGATGAATGAAACACCACTCACCCGTGCATCACAGCACGATCTCGATCAGTCGGGGTGCTTGCACGCGACCATGGACTTATACAAATGGTCGGCGAAATTCGTCGCGCTTGTGGGTAGCGACCTCGTCGCCGACGCATTCTCACTGGCCCGCGAGGTACGACAGCTCGATATGGAGGCCGCGCCCTACGACCTGAGCGCCTTGGGTTACCGAACAGTCGCGATCGAGACCTCGGACGGTCGGGCGGAGTACGTGGGACGCCAGCGCGATTTCAGCGAACGAGGTGCGCCCCTTCGCCACCGGCTCCTCGCCTCCCTCGGCTCCGCGCTCGCGCAGATCGATCAGCTAGAGGGCCGCAATCAGTCCTCGCCCAATCCGCCCATGTCCGTGGGGGAGAGCCGACCAACTCCGGCGCGGGCCACGGCCTGACACCCTGTCGCCATGACGACGCCAGCGCGCGCCTCGGGGCCGCGACCACCGGCATCCCGCAGAGCGCACTGGGCAATCTCCCCGAACTCTTCGTCATCGCTTTCAGCCTCAAGGCGGGCCTGTTCGACGTCGTGAAGGCGACGATCGTCGGATCGATCCTGGCGAACGTCCTACTGATCCTAGGCATGGCCTTCGTCGTCGGCGGCTACAAGCACGGCAAGCAGACGTTCTCCGCCGAGCACGGCCGAAACCTGAGCCTCATGCTCACCCTCGCCGTGTTCGTGCTGGCGATCACGACTCTCGGGATCTCTCAGGCATTCGCTGGTCTGGTCGTCTTGCAGTCACCCGTACAGGTCGCACTGACGATCGCACCGATTGTGACTCTGATCGCCCCCCTTCTTGGCGCCGCCGCGTTCTGGCGGGGCTGATGAGCTCCCTCGAGCCGGTTCGGGGCTGCTTTCTCCTCGTCTGACTGGGATCTTTACCAGAGTGAGAGTGCGGTGTCTCGGCGAGAAACAAGATCGATTTGTGATCTATCCCGCATCGATTCTCGCGGTGGAGCTGTCCGTTGAGCGCGCATCCACCACCCCCACAGGAGGAGTGTCCGGATTGAGGGCGCGCCGGGCCGCGTCCCTGAGGAGGAATCGTGGACACCTTGGGTGTGGCGCTGGATTCACCAGCGCAGTACTGGCAAATCTGGGAATGGGTACAGGTCTCCATCCCTAATCTGATCTGGCTCGTGGTCATGCTGCTGCTGTTCGTCGGCGCGCTGGTCATTCCCTTCCCGAAGAGCGCCGCCAAGTGATGTCCGCCGACTCGAGCGCAACAGGCACCGATTCCATGACGGTCTCGGGCTCGGTCTCCACCGCCGGCTCGATCTCGGTCATGACCGAGGACGCACCGACGACGTGGACTGGCTCACTGCGCCACAAGTGGATGCGCACGCTACCTCCGGACAAGATGCTCCCCGAGCGTCAGCCGGCCTACGTGACGTCCTGGATCTACGTCTTCGGCATGGCCACCATCGTCTCGCTGATCCTGGTGCTGGGCTCGGGCGCGATCCTCACCCTGGGCGGCGTGGAGTGGTTCCACACCTCGTCACTGGGCAGGTTCGTGAACAGCCTTCACTTCTGGAGCGTCCAACTGTTCTTCCTGTTCATGATCGTGCACCTGTGGGGCAAGTTCTGGATGGCCGCCTGGCGCGGTAAGCGGGCGATGACATGGATGACGGGCGCGGTCGCGTTCCTCGCCTCTGTCGGAACTGCCTTCACCGGTTACGTGATCACGACGAACTTCAACGCCCAGTGGATCGCATTCGAATCCAAGGACGTCATGAACGCCGTGGGCCTCGGCGCCATCTTCAATGTCGCTGATCTCGGCCAGATGATCCTGCTGCACGTATGCCTGCTCCCTGCTGGCCTCGGACTGATCGTGATCATGCACGTACTGCTGGTGCGCAAGCACGGCGTCGTGCCACCACTGGAGGCACTAGATCCCGACGCGCAGAAGGCACAGGTGGCGTGATGAGCACCAAGCACGAAGCCAAGGCTGATCTTGACACCCGCCCCTGGACGGGCCCGACAAGGCACTACGACATCCTCAAGGAAGGAGCGATCGCCCTGGTGATCGTCACCGTCCTGACGGTGGGGCTCGCGGCACTGTTCAGTTCTCCCGACGATGCCCAGCTCACGTTCAAGGGATGGGCCCAGAGTTCGCCGGACACCATGTACACCGCCGCCGTCAGCGAACTCGCCGGAAGCAGCGAGTCGGCCGGATACGGCCCGCCCTACAACAACAACAGCGACGGGCTAAGCGTCGGGCCGATCGCACTTCAGAAGTGGGCGGGAGTCACCCACCCGTTCGATGCCGCTCAAGATCTGGTGATCGCGCCACTGGAGAGCCAGCAACAGCCGGCTGACGTGGCGGCGGCTCTGGCAACCTGGAAGGCCGCGACTGCCGACCAGCAGGCAGCCTGGGCCGAGGCCTACGACACCGCTCTCGCGGACGCGGAGGGCGATGCCGCCAAGGCAGCAGAGGGCGATTACGGACCCGTCCCGGCACTGGCCACGGGCCTGGTAGCGATGGGGGCATCGGGCGCCTACGACGGAGCGATCCTCAGTCGCGGCTCCTTCTTCACCACCGACTACACCAAGCAACTGTTGTTCATGGGTGACGGCGGCTACATGGAGGACAAGGCAGTCGCTGCCAACCTGGGCGGCGACACCTGGGGAATGATGAACGAGGCCGGTAGTTGGCCTGGGCAGAGTTGGCTGGCGTTCGCGTCGGTCTGGTACCAGTTGCCGATGTTCAACACCGAAGGAAATGTTCTCACCGACAACGCCGATGCGATCATCTTCTTCATCCTCGTCGTGCTTTGCTTGATCATGATCCTGGTGCCGTTCATCCCCGGGCTGCGTTCGCTGCCCCGATGGATCCCGCTTCACCGGCTCGTGTGGAAGCAGTACTACAAGGAGAACGGGCGCGCCTAGAAACCGACCATGCGGCCGGCGAAAGCCAGCCGCATGGTCGGCTCGACCCACCGCCACGGGGATCGACACCGCAGGAGGGTGGATGACGTGGCTTTCGTGACACTGCGAGACAGGGCATCCCTTCCCTTGGTGGCGTTGGCATTGTCGGCCGTTGCGGCCGTAGCAGCGTGTGGCCAAAGCCCAGAAGGGGAATCGGGTTCGAGTAGTTCGGTGTCTTCCTCGGCAAGTGCACCAGCATCCTCGACTCCAACTGCTTCGACGCCTAGCGCATCCCTGAGCGGGGCCGCGCTGTCGGCCATATCTAGGCCTCCGTCAGGTGGTGGGATCGGCTTGCTGCGAGCCGCTCGACTCGCCAGCCAGTCGGGCTACGACAGGTTCGTCCTGGAGTTCTCCGGGGCCCTGCCCGGCTACGACGTTCGGTACGTCGACGGCCCGATCCGCGCCGACCCGTCCGATCAGGTGCTCGCCGTGGACGGCAGTGCCTACCTCCTCATCAGACTCGAGCCGGCGTCCGGGGTCGATCTGATGGCTGACGGGGCACCGACTACCTACACCGGACCAGGTGTCATTCGCGGTGACACGGTCGTGGTTCGTGAGGCGGTGGCGGCGGGTGATTTTGAGGCAGTGATGTCCTGGGTGCTCGGCGTCGATGGACGTCAGGCCTTCCGGGTCACCGAACTTACTGGGCCACCAAGGCTCGTGATCGACGTGTCCACGAATGCCTCCTTCTAGTTCGCGAAGGCCTTGCCGCACAGGACCTCTCGCCACTTGCTCCCCTCATGTGCCCAGCAGCGGCACGAAGATCACCGGGCCGAGCGTGCGAAGCCAGTAGGTGCCGCCGCGTGAATCCTTCGACAGAACCACGCACTCCTCGCGCCCCACCGGGCCGAGCGGCATCACGAGCCGGCCACCCACCACGAGCTGCTCCATGAGCGCGGGCGGGATATCGGCGGATTGGGCCGCGATCACGATGGCGTCGTAGGGAGCATGGGCGGGAAGTCCGAGTCGGCCATCACCCGTGACCACGTGCACGTGATCTGCTCCGAAGTCAGCGAGGTTCTGGGCGGCCACCTCGGCCAGGCCGGGCCACCATTCGACCGACCACACCTCCGCAACGAGTCGCGAGAGCACTGCTGCCTCGTAGCCGTGGCCCGTGCCGATCTCGAGGACACGCGAGGCGGGAGTGAGGTCGAGTGCCTCGAGCATCCGCGCGATGGTCGAGGGCTGACTCGTCGTCTGCCCGAAGGGAATCGGGACGGGGGTGTCGACGTCAACGAGCGCATCGATGTCCTGCGGCGCGAACAGGCGGCGCGGCACCTCGGCAATCGCGCGCAGCACTCTGGGGTCTCGAACGCCGGCCGCTCGAGCGGCCTGGGCGAAGGACTCAGCAACGTCGATGGCTGAACCTCCCTGGCCGGCCGAGTGACATTCCAGGGTATGCGGTCCGTATGAGTCCTCCGACATCACGTGCCCACGCCGACGGGCTCAGGGGCGTGATGCCAACCGGAATGGAGGAGGTGGGCCAAGATCCCCGCCGCGGATCTCGTATCAGCCCGTTCGCGCCTGATAGCGTCACGGAATCCGGACCACGGACACCCGAGATTCACCATGACCTCGTTGGTGTGCTCCGCCTAACCGAAGTGAGGCGAGTTCCGTGCAAGAGATCTCCCACCTCGAGATCCTTCGCTCAGGAACCGACATCTGGAATCAGTGGGTCGCCCAGAAGCCAGCCGGATTCTCGATAGACCTACGCGGTGCGGACCTCGCTCACGCCAAGCTCAGCGACGCGAACCTTGCCGGAGCCGACTTGTCCAAGGCCCGTCTCTTCCAGGCCGCAATCACCTCGGCCGACCTCAGCGGCGCGAACCTGTCCGAGGCGAACCTCGCAGCGACCGATATGCGAGGTGCGAATCTTGCTGGCGCCAACCTGTCGGGCGCCAACCTGTCGGCCTCAGATCTCACCGGTGCCAACCTCAGCAACGCAGACCTGTCGGGCGCCGACCTCTCGGAAGCCCAGGTCGTTCTGGCTAACTGCCGAGGAGCCATCATGACCGAGATGATGGGCTATGGATTGAACCTCTCGGGAACCGATCTCTCGGGCGCCGACCTCACGGGAACCAAGTTGCCCATGGCAATCCTGGCCGACTGCGTCGTCGACATCGCCACGATCTGGCCCGTGAGGCACACCCCACCCGCGGGCGAAGCCCCTGTCACCTAAGACATGAGCATGGGCCCTCCTGCGGCCGGAGCGAGTTTCTAGAGCGACTGCAGCACTCGGTAGACTCGCGCGACACTGACACTCCCTTGAGAGGATCTTCACCATGAACCACGTTCGCGTTGCCACCTACGACGTGCGGCAGGGCCTCGTGGCCCAGGTCGCCGAACTCGTTCAGAGCCCCGGTGGCATGGTGGAGGAATTCCGCGCCCAGCCTGGATTCCGCGCCTACTCGATGCTCGAGATCGACCCGGTCACCTACATCTCCCTGTCCATCTGGGAGACCCACGAGGAAGCTGAGAATGCGGTCGGCGCCGCGGCCACATGGGCCGCCACGCACCTGGGAAGCCGCATCCACCGCACCGAGAACCTCGTCGGTGACGCACTCTTCTGGGACGGTGCCGCTGCCGATTCCGACACCGCCACCTCCTCCAGCGACGCGGGCTCCGCGAAGGTCAACCACGTCCGCTACGCCACCTTCGAGGTCACCGACGGTGTCGTCGCCCAGGTCGCCGAGGCCGTGAGCACCCCCGGTGGGATGCGCGAGATCTGGCGCAACCAGCCTGGATTCCGCGCCTACTCGCTGATCGAGGTCGACCCGATCACCTTCATCTCCCTGTCGGTGTGGGACAGCCATGACGCTGCCGAGCTGGCCGTGCGCCAGGGAGCCGAGTGGGTGGCCACCCACCTGAACGACCGCATCCACCGCACCTCGAACTTCGTCGGCGACGCGGTGTTCTGGGAAGGCGTCGGGGCGGCCTCGGCGTCCTGATGTCACAGGACCGACTGAACGCTGGTCGAGACTGACGCACCACGAGTACGAAAGGCCCGGCCCCCAACGGGGGCCGGGCCTTTCGCTGTGACACGTGGGCACATCAGCGCGCGGTGTAGCCGCCATCTGCCAGGTGCAGTGACCCCGTCACGAACGATGCGGCAGGCGATGCCAGGAAAAGCACCATCGCGGCGATCTCCTCCGGGCGGCCGATGCGCGCGATTGGGTGTCGCGACCCGATTTCAGCGCGCTGCTCCTCATTGCGACGAGCGAGCATCGGGGTGTCGACGTAGCCGGGGCCGACGGCATTGACTCGGATTCCGTCGGCGGCGTGATCGATCGCGGCGGCCTTGGTCAGGCCCACTACGGCGTGCTTGGCGGCGACGTACGCCCCCGCGCCCTCAGTGGCCACCGTGCCCATGACCGACGCGATATTGACGATGCTCCCGCCCCGGCCCGTGCGGATCATGGCCGGGATTTGAGCCTTCATGGAGAGGAAGACCCCGTCGATATTCACCGAGAACATCCGGCGCCACTCCGCGTAGCTGATGTCGGCAATGTGCGAGGCGTCGGGGTTTCCGACTCCCGCACAGTTGACCCCGATATCGAGGCCACCGAACGCGAGCACGGCCTGTTCGACCATTCGCTCACAGCTGGCCTGGTCGGCAACATCGACCTCGACCGCGATCGCGGAGTCCCCGAGTTCCTGGGCGAGGGCCGTCGCGGCCTCGACGAGACGATCTGCGATCGCGACGCGGGCACCCGCGTCCACGAGCGCGCGAACACATGCCTCGCCGATGCCTGATCCGCCGCCCGTGACGACCGCGACGAGCCCGTCGAGCGCACCTGAGGACGTCACGCGCCTACCTCGTTCCTCTGTGTCAGCGTCACGGCGCGAGCGTCGCGAGGTACTCGGCGGACACCTCGTCGATAAACGTGCGGCACGCGGAGTTCACGATGTCGACGTGGGTGAGGTTGCAGACGTGCGGCCCATTCTCGACGAGCGTGAGCCCGCGGCAGTCCGGGGCGCGCTCCGAGACCAGGATCGCGCGCTCGAGCGGGGTCGAGACGTCGACGAGACCGTGGATCACGATGAGCGGGGCCGTGACCTCGCCCAGGCGGTCCTCGACGCTCTTGGCGTCGTAGAGGGCGTAAGTCGCGTCGTTGATCTGCTGGGGCGTGAGGGTTGACCAGTAGTCGCGCCAGAACTTGGAGTCGGCGCCGGGGCCGAGGATGAGCCAATCGAGGAAGTCGAGCTTCTCGGGGGTGGGGCCGAGCTCAGTCCATTCGGCGATGATCGCGCGGAAGGCCTGCTCCTCCTCGCCGGCCAGGCCACCGGCCTGGGTGGAGAGCTGGACCATGCCGATGAAGCGGGTGGGGTCGAGCATGGCGGCCCGAAGGGCGAGCAGACCGCCCTGACTGAATCCGACATGGATGAACCGGTCGATGCCGAGGTGGTCGGCGAGAGCGAACAGGTCGCGGGCTGAATCCCAGTAGGTGAAGTCGCCCTCCCACACAGTGTCGCCGTGGGCGCGCTCGTCCCACACGATGCAGCGGTGGTCGCGGGAGAACTCCTCGAGCTGCGGCCCGAACATGTGCCGGCTCATGAACAGCCCGTGGCTGAAGATGATCGGGACGCGGCTGGGGTCGCCGTTGTCGCCGGTGTCCTCGTATGAGATTACGGGGCCGTCAGGGATCGAGAACGTGGGCATCGCTCATCCATTCCGTCGTCCGTCCGCCCGCACAGAAGCGAACGAACGATTGGTTGGGTTGATGGATGTTACGCAAGGCCGGCGAGGAGAGTCAACGGCTGGAGATGTCACCTACCAAACGCTTGACCGGTGAGTGACCCGGCGTCAGGCCGCCGACTGTGGTTGGGTAACGTGCCAGTCGGTCACGTGCGACTCGGCGCAGCCACCACCTAGCTGACAGGGACGACATGAAGTTCTTCGGTGACACCACGCCCATGCGCTTTGGCCTCTTCATGGGTCCGTACCACAGGCCACACCTGAACCCCTCGATCGCGTTCGAGTACGACATGCAGACGATCATGGAACTCGACCGTCTCGGCTTCCACGAGGTCTGGATCGGCGAACACCACTCCGGTGGCGTCGAGACCATCGGAAACCCCGAGTTGATGATCGCCGCGGCCGCGCAGGTCACGAAGCACATCAAGCTCGGCACCGGCGTCAACTCGCTTCCGTACCACAACCCCTTCATGGCGGCTGACCGCATCGCGCAGTTGAGCCACATGACCCGCGGTCGCGCCATGCTCGGTGTCGGCCCCGGCCAGCTTCTGCAGGACTGCGAGATGATCGGGCTCGACCCACTCAACAACCGCGAGCGTCTCGACGACGCCCTCGGCATCGTGATCCGGCTCCTCAAGGGTGAGACCGTCACCCAGAAGTCCGACTGGTACGACCTGCGCGAGGCTCGCCTGCAGATGCTCCCCTATGACGACTTCGCCGTCGCAGTTGTGAGCGCCATCTCGCCCTCGGGCGCGATGACCGCCGGCAAGCACGGCGCAGGCCTCATCTCGGTCGCGGCAACCCACCCTCTCGGCATCGAGAAGCTCAACGAACACTGGGGAATCGTCGAGGAGCTCGCCGGCAAGAACGGTAAGTCGGTCGACCGCTCCGAGTGGCGTCTGATGGGCCCGATGCACATCGCCGAGACGGCTGCTCAGGCCAAGAAGGACGTCGAGTACGGCCTGTCCGAGCTCGAGGACTACCGCGCCCACATCAACCCCGGTGGCGACGGCGCCGTGGACTACTTTGCCGACGACATCGTCGACATGTTCAACGAGTCAGGGGCTGCCGTCATCGGCACACCGGAGATGGCGATCGCCCAGATCCAGCGCCTTCTCGACAAGACCGGCGGCTTTGGCACCTACATGCTCATGGGTGTCGACTGGGCGCCGCAGCCGGCCCAGTTGCGCAGCCTCCAGCTGTTCGCCGAGGAGGTCATGCCGCACTTCAACGGGCAGGGCAAGGTCATGCGCAAGTCGTTCGACGACGTCATGGGCACTGGCTTCGTCGGTGCGCAGACCACAGCGCGAGGCCAGGCCGAGGCGCGTCAGCGCTACCTCGACCAGCGCGACAAGCCCGCCGTCTGAACCGATGCTCGGGTTAACGCCCGAGAGTCAGCACGCGGCGCGACGGAAGATCTGAAGACCCGAAGGCCAGCTCCTGCACAGGTACCGCGCTCCGATCAGGCGGTGTGCAGTGAGCTGGCCTTTGGGCTGAGGTGCCACCTGGGAAACGTCGGGGTCGTCGCTGATCATCCGGGACGACTGCACCGGTTGCCTCATCGTGGACCGCATCGGCACCACGATCGAGTAGGTCGCGAATATCGTCAATGGCTTGGGCGTCCGGCGACGGCGGGTTACAAATACCTCCTCGCCGCCACCTGGCGCAACGGACAAAGCCCCCCGACCCACGCGGCCGGGGGGCTTTGTCGCGCTCGCGTGTCAGAGCTTGGTGACGTCGACGTCCGCGGGCACGAGCACCTTGTCAATGACGTGGATGACGCCATTGCTCGCGGCGATGTCGGTCTTGACGACCTTCGCGTCGTTGACCTTGACTCCGCCCATCGTGTCAATGGTGATGGTGCCCCCTTCGACGGTCGCGACGTCGCCGTCCTTGACGTCGGCGGCCATGACCTTCGACGCGAGCACGTGGTAGGTGAGGATTTTCGCGAGAACGGCCTTGTTCTCCGGCTTGAGCAACTTGTCGACGAGACCGGCAGGCAGTGCTGCAAACGCCTCGTTGGTGGGCGCGAAGACGGTGAACGGGCCAGGTCCGCTCAGCGTGCCGGCCAGATCGGCGGCCTTGATGGCTGCCACGAGCGTCGTGAAGTCAGGGTTCGCCGCGGCGACGTCCACCACGGTGCCGGCTGTGGCTGGAGCTGAGGATGCGGGAGCGCTGGTGTCGGCCGGCGTGCTCGAGCTGCCGCACGCGCCCAGGGTCAGTGCTGCGAATGCTGCCACGGCAGCGATGGCGATCTTGGGGTGGCGCATGTGTAGTCTCCTCGATCTGCGTCGCCCCGGTTGGGCGCGTCGATGGTTCTTCTTGGCCCGCCTGCATCGCGGATGCACCACAGGTGGATGAGTCCTGTGAGCCCCCTCACACCCAAAAGGCACGAAAATCGACGACATCGGCGGCGCCTGCGCAAGCCATGGCGGCGGCCTCTGAGCCACACCCGAGCGACAGGGTGACCAATCCGCCGCGCCGAGGTCGCCCCAAGTTCGACAATGGTGCAGAGGGACAGAGCCCACCCCAGCAGCGGGGAACTGGGGAAACACCGTCGGCGTGGGTTGTGCCCTCGGCGCGAATCGAACGCGCGACACACGGTTTAGGAAACCGATGCTCTATCCCCTGAGCTACGAGGGCGGGAGGTGAGTGAATCCTGCGGCACACCCTCGATGGGCTCGCCTAGGAGTTGCATCCAGCCTGGCGCCGAGTCTAGACGGTCGACTCGAAGGCATCTCGCGCCCAGTCGCTCGCGAGGACATGTCCTGAACCGCGGGGAATGCGGGGCTCGAAGTGCGCCCGCTACGATCGCCCTCGACCCCACCCGACCTGCGACAGGGACGTCCATGGAGCGAGCGACCGACCTGCAACGCGCACAAGAGGCGCTCGCCGCAGGCCAGCACAAATCAGCGTTGCGCGAAGGCTGGCGCGCGGTAGGCGTGGGGCTGCGACAGCGCGACTCGGCCACCATCAACGCCACCCTTGAGATTGCACTCATCGTCGCGGCAGCCTCAGAGGGCAAAGTGCACGGCGACGCCGAGATGCTCGCGATCTACTGCCGGAACTGCCTCGACAGCACCGGCCGAGTGATCGAGAGCCAGTCGATCCTTGATCGCCTCTCCTTTCGGCGCAAGAGTTCTCGCCGCCAATGCCCCGACTGCGCGGAAGAGATCGCTGCGGAGGCACGGCTGTGCCGCTTCTGCGGCTATCGGTTCGACTCCGTGTGATGGTC
>Ga0114978_10003146_pt1 | contig 13525 bp, 12 predicted proteins | sample S_140212_EF_Meta_FD_87027 | JGI IMG/M metagenome (GOLD analysis project Ga0114978, IMG submission 87027) | Freshwater microbial communities from Lake Simoncouche, Canada to study carbon cycling - S_140212_EF_MetaG | ecosystem: Environmental > Aquatic > Freshwater > Lake | place: Lake...
GAAACTCTCGAATGCATTTTCCGACTTCATCGTTAAGCGGATCTTCTAATCGTCCGGTCGGCAATTGCACTATCTATCCTCCAGTTCGAAAGAAACGAGTTTTTCGCGATGTTCAGCCAGCATTATATTTAGCGATAGGCTCATCTGGTGAGCTAGTGTTTATTTAAACTTTCAAATGAAAACCGCCTGTAGCTCAGTTTTTGAGCCTCGCGGTGCTCCAGAATGTACTAATCAGCCGCACCTAATCTAATTGGACGCATATCGATTTATGGCAGCACGCCGCCGCACCACCTTGGGATTTTAGGCATCAAAATTGGAGGAGTGTCCTGAATGCTAACCGTTCAGCACAAGTTACCCGATAATGTTGAAGACCCAATATCAAAGGTGTTGGTGCCGCTCAATGCGCGACGCACATGGGATCTTGAGAAACAGCAGTTATTCGAAAAGCTTGGAAAACTACTCGTCAAACATCGCTACAAACAGTTTACTGGCGACTGCCGAGACTATGACCTCACGCGTAAAGGGCAAGCCTGCCTTTATGACGTGCCGGGCGATCAACGCGGTTTTCTCCATGAATACAGGAATAAGCGTGTGCGCCTGGTGTGTATGGGCGGCTGGGACGCCTACAGTGGCAGGCTCTATCGCGTGAAACAAGTTCCCCGCTCAACCGTCGTAATCTGGACAACAACACCAGCAGGAAACCCAAGTGCGTAAACCATTCATCATCGCGTTTCAGACCGAACGCAAGCTTACTGCCTTGCAAAGCTTTCGCCGCGGCAGGTTGATCGAGAAATCGAAGACCTACCACGAGCATCTCAAGCGACTGCGTCGCCAAGCCAATCGACGTGGCGATCAAAAGCAACTCTATCCTGTCAGGGGCGGGATGATGTTTCGCCCCTCCCCGCTAAACAATCCTGAGGCCTGCAGCCTCCTCGAGACGATGGAAGCGCTCGACGCAGGGATGTTTAAACCGCATAAGCAAATAATGCTTGAACTCGGCCTGGTGCGGAGAGCACGCCAGGACGAAACATGTGTGCGCGGAACGGGAACGGCAGATTTACCTGCTGACCGAGGACTAGAAAATCGGCTTCGAATTGCTGTAGCAAGTAGTCGCGATGATGCCCAATGGGATAGTTGAAGCGAGACATATCGCTGGTTGCCGAGGTCACGTTTCGGCCGGCAGCCTAACGGAATGCAGCCAAGACGAGGCGTCGAGCCCGCAGCCCTGACAGTCTGGTTTATAGTAGTCCTGCCGGTCAAAGATCCGAATGCGATGCTTGAGGCAAAAGGAACTGTTCCCGAGATGCTCAAGAAAATTCTGACCAAGGCGGAAGGAACTTAGACATGCACGAGATTATTTGCCCGCACTGCAGGAAAGCCTTCAAGATTGACGAGGCCGGTTACGCGGACATCCTGAAACAGGTTCGCGACAGCGAGTTCGACCAGCAGTTGCACGAGCGGCTTGAACTAGCCGGGCAGGACAAGCGGAATGCCGTCGAACTCGCCGAGACCAAGGCCGCCAATCAGTTACAAAAAGCCGCTACAGCCAAGGACTCCGAGATTCAGGAACTGAAGGCCAGACTCGATGCCGGCGAGGTCGCGCGGAAGCTCGCCGTAACCGAGGCCCTCAGCGCTGTAGAAAAAGAGCGTGATGCACTCGCGAACCAGCTGGAGCAGGCGAAGCATGACAAGGAAGCCGTTTCCAAGCTTGCTGAGGCGAAGCTCCTCAGCGAACTTCAGAATTCCGCCGCAACGAAGGACTCGGAGATTCAGGGCCTGAAGGCCAAGCTCGACGCAATTGCTGTTGGGAATAAGCTCGCGATCACCGAGGCAGTCAGTGTGGTCGAGAAAGAGCGCGAAAAACTGAAAAGCGACCTCGAGCGAACGGAGCTTGAGAAACAGCTCGCCGAGAAGTCGCTCAAAGACAAGTATGAGACGCAGATCAAGGATCGCGACGACGCGATCGAGCGACTGCGGGACATGAAGGCTCGTCTATCGACCAAGATGGTGGGCGAAACCCTCGAGCAGCATTGCGAAACCGAGTTCAACCGAATTCGAGCGACGGCGTTTCCAAAGGCCTATTTCGAAAAGGACAACGACGCGCGGAGCGGCAGTAAGGGCGACTATATTTTTCGCGACTTGGATGACGCAGGCACCGAGATTGTCTCGATCATGTTCGAAATGAAGAACGAGAGTGATTGCACCGCAACCAAGAAGAAGAACGAGGACTTCCTGAAGGAACTCGACAAGGATCGCAACGACAAAGAATGTGAGTATGCCGTCCTGGTTTCCCTGCTCGAGCCTGACAGTGAGCTCTACAACACCGGGATCGTCGATGTATTCCACCGCCACCCAAAGATGTATATCGTCCGGCCGCAGTTCTTTCTTCCAATCATCACGCTGCTGCGGAATGCGGCAATGAACTCGCTCAAATACAAGACGGAGCTTGCGTTCGTGAAGGCGCAGAACGTCGACATCTCGAACTTTGAGAGCCAGCTTGACGACTTCAAGACCACGTTCGGTCGAAACTGGCGCCTCGCTTCTGAAGGATTCGAGGAAGCGGTCAAGCGGATCGACGATGCGATCAGGGACTTGGAGAAGACGAAGGAAGCACTCTACAAGTCGGCGAACAACCTGCGGCTCGCGAACGACAAGTCCGAGGAGCTCACGATCAAGCGGCTGACGCGGGGCAACCCGACGATGGCAGTCAAGTTCGCCGAGCTAAAGAATCCGGGTTCCTCAAATGCTGAGTGAGTCAGGTCATCCATGCCAGAGGCACGTCTCGCACGCGCAGATCGGCGTCGCAACTACCGGCAGTTGCTGGCAGTTGCGAGGGATCATCGTCAGAAGTAACCAGCTTGCGCAGGCCGGCTACCGTAGAAAGTCCGGTTGACCGACTGCTTAGGCGCCACCGGCAGTGCGGCCTGTCATTGCCGTGTTCCATGACAAGAATGCGCCGTCACTGTGATTGCGCATTGACCAGTGTTTGTCGATTAGCGGTGGTGGTCAATAGCAGATCGGCACAACCTGCCGAAACTGCTCCGATTGCAATCGACGGTAACACGTTACACCCTCAATTACGTTAGTATAGAAAGGAAAGGAAAGTGCGGGCTGGTCACTTTACGCTACGCCGCCATCGACAAATAACGAAACACCGCATTAATTCTGGAGAAAGCCATGAGCGTCTCATCCGTAACAAGCTCCCACGCCCCGCCGCCAAGCAGCGCCAAAGCCGCTAACCCGCCGCAGAAAGCGCCGCCAGTCAACGCAGAACCGCCAAAGGTTGCGCAACCCCAGCACGCGTCGCCACCGGATACATCACGCCAGATCAAGGGCGCAAACGTTGACATAATGGCGTAATACTGCTCGCGCACTTCATCAATAGCAGTTCCGCAAGCACAACATTCGCAACGTTAGATTCTGTCGAACGCCGGCGCCAGGCTGACTGGCCATACAACAAAGCCCCCGGTATCTCTCATGGCATTGATGTTGATCCGGCATAATGCCCGCGGCATTGCGCGCCCCCTGCCCGGCGCAATCATTGCCGCCGCCATCGGCGGCACCACCACCACCCCGCAGAAACCCACTCACGAGCAAGGAAACCAAACGCGCCAGCGATGGCGCGCGGTTTGCGGATCAGGTGAAACCAGACCTATCTCGAGCGTAGATCCTTGCGCAACACTTCACGTAGAAGTTTTGGCAATTACGCTCAGCAACCCAGTATGTCAGGTGCGCACTTTACCTGAGCGCACATGGGCGGCAAGGGTGTCATTGATACGCGATTGCCAACCCGGACCTGTGGCGCGAAAAGCGAGCACAATCTCGGGCGCTAAGCGTATGGAAAGCTGCAGTTTCTTTGGCGCTTTCTGCGGGCCACGTTTTAGCAGGGTCTTTCGCAACCCGGAGGGCAGTCCCGAGAAGGGCACGGCGTGGCCTAAATCAGCGGCGGTCAATTCGCGCACTTCGCCGCGTGCATTGGTCAGTGGTTTATTGCGTTTCATAGCGCCTCACTTCTCTGGGGTTGGCTTTGCGAAAACTGATTACCCTAATGCCGCCAGCAACTCGCGTATAGCACAGCACATGCAGCCGTGCATCCAAGTATCCGATGGCGATGTAGCGCGTTTCACCATAGTCGTGGCGCCTGTCAATGAGGGTCAAGGCGGTTTCGAATTCAAGTTCCCTCGCGCGCTCAAAAGACAGATCGCGTGTACGGACGTTGCGCGCATTTTTTGCTGAATCAAAGCAAATGTACACCCTCTGATTGTATCTACACTCTGCCAGAAGTCAATGACTTGGCTGATCAGCCGATTTTCAAGATCCGCGGAGTGCGCTCGATGGTGATGGTCACGGTTGTCATGATCAGTTCATCGTCGCGCAGCGCAACGTGGTGAGCGTGGCAAGGATGTCTTGATCAAAAGCCATCACGTCAGGCCGACTGATGCCTTCGCGCTCGAGAATGTCCCATCGAGTAGTGTCGCTTGGCGCGCGTCGGATTTCGCTCGTAATGTGATCAAGGTATAGATTCTCTTCGTCGACAAAGGGGGCGCGGTCGCTCCCCTCAAACGTTGTGATGTTTTTTGGCGGCGTCAAAGCCGATCCAGTTGCCCTGATCGCCGAGGCCGCGCGCGGCGAGGACCTTGGTCAAAGCAATCTGGATGAAGCCGGTTTCGTCAACGGTTACGGACTAAGATTGCTATAACACTAAGCGGCTTCTAGCGTTTTGATCCATTGATATTTGTTTTGTTGCGCTAACTCCCACAGATCAAGCGTCTGCTGCATGCGCAGCCAGATCTGCGGCCCATTGCCCTTTTCGGTCTGCCTTTAGTGGGTGCAGGCGCATCCCTGGAATATTCAACTGATCCGGACGACTTGCGTCATCCAGCAGGCCGAGGGCGGGCTCTCCCCGTTCTGGTTATGCGCCAATTCATCCCAACACCCTTGCCGACAGGAACAGCAGCAGCGGATTATCTGGGGATGCATTGAAGCCGAAGCGCCGATAGTAGTTTGCCGCCGGTTCATCGATGGCGTCGACGAACAAGCCGATGCCGCCCGCCTCCGCGTAGATGCGTTGCGCCCGGGTCAGGGCATCGACCAGCAGCAATTCGCCCAGACCTTTGCTCTGATATTGCAGATCGACAGCCAAACGCCCTAATCGCACCCCTGGAATGCGACGCGGCAGCTTCCTGCGACTAGCCTCCGGCAGGTGCTGGTTTTCGAGCTCAGCTATGGTCAGTGCATAATAAGCGCAGATGCGGGTCGGGGCTTCCTCGCGGGTAGCGACGAAAGTTTTTGACAGCCCCTTGTCCTGATGCTGGCGAGCGACCTGCCGCAACCAGCCGTTCAGTTCCTGGCGGCCACAGTCGAACGCCTGCCGGTCATGGCTCCCTGTTAAAGGATGTAGCTGCATCGTCTCGCATGGCCTTCTGGTAGCGCTTCATGGCCGCCTTCAACTTGGCGTTGGGGTTGGGCGGGCTTTCCATCAACTCGAGCAGCCAACTCCAGCCGTGGGATGACAGACGGATAACATCCTCCCTCTCGATGACGGCCTGAGCTTCCTTCAGCGCTGACTGCACCAAAAACTGATTGACCGTAGCGCCGGTCAGTTCAGCGGCACGGCACAACGTTTCATAGACCTCATGCGGGACGCGAGCACCGATGCGGTCTTGCTTGGCAATAGCGGTTCCCATCGTCTTCTCCTGCATTAAATTGGGGGGCCAGTGTATCACTGTCGCCAAAATGGCGCCACCGTAAGCCTTGTCCAATATTGTGTGAGCCTGAAGGAGGGGCCGCGTTTCCAACATGGTATGGCGCCTGCGCGGACAAACTGGTGTCGGCCATGTGGTGCGTCACTACGTTCGCCAGCGCTCTTGGCATCAAGCAGCGAACCGGACAGATTACAAAATCTGACGCCAACTCCGCATGGCAGCGGTTTGAACGCCTGTGTGCCAATGACCTACAGCTATTGCCGGTGGAGCCCTCCACTTTTCACCAGGCCGCTACGCTGACACGGGACTCCGACACCGCTCTTCGAGCGGGTGACTCCCTCCATCTGGCCGTTGCGCTTGGCGTAAAAGCCAAGAGCATTGCAACGCTGGACGAAGTGCTTGCGAAGAACGCTAAACGATTGAAGTTCCGGTTGGCGATACGCTAACGATTCAAGACGGATACGCTCTAACTGGCCCGGTCGATAAAGCTTTTCGATAATGCGAAGCCGAGTTCGATTGCGAAATGCGGAATCGACCCTGGGTTCAACTCTGCGCCCCGTGGGAGGCGAATTCGTAATTTAGGCCGCCGACGGAATCTATGGCGGTACCGACAGTTCGAATCCAATCCCGATACCCAAACGCTCAATTCACTGAATCTGCAATCCTTAGCCGGTTTGCGATCCGGTATCTTCTGGCCCGCCAGACGCACGTCAAGGCGCAGTGCAGCATATTCTCGACGCATGCAATGACTATGGCCTTCTGCACCGAATCGATTGCGTTAAGCGCGCTAATTGAATAGCATCTCGGTCTTGCGGTGGCCTCTCAAGCCGGAACTTTCTTTCCGGACAAATTAGATCCACCCTTCATACCAAGGCGGAGAAATTCATGCAAAAGACCTACAAGATATTGATCATGGGCGCGTCGTACGGCTCGCTGCTCGGAACCAAGCTGGCACTTGCGGGGCACGACGTCACGCTGATATGTTTGCCCGCTGAAGTCGAAGCATTCAACAAGGACGGCGCGATCATACGCATGCCGATCAAGGGCCGCGAAGGCCTGGTCGAAATCAATTCAAAGAAAGCGCCAGGCAAGCTGTCCGCCGCCGGCACCGCCGATGTGAAACCCGGCGACTACGATCTGGTCGCACTGGCAATGCAGGAGCCACAGTACCGCTCGCCGGGCGTGCGCGAGCTGCTTGACGCAGTAGCCAAGGCCAAGGTGCCGTGCATGTCGATCATGAACATGCCGCCGCATACTTATCTGAAACGCGTACCGGGAGTGGACGCCGAAAAGTGCAGGGGCAGCTATACGGACTCCACCGTGTGGGACGGCTTCGACCCCAAGTTGATGACCCTGTGCAGCCCTGACCCGCAGGCGTTTCGCCCGCCCGAGGAAAAAATAAACGTGCTGCAGGTCAGGCTGCCGACCAACTTCAAGGCGGCGCGCTTCGATTCCGACGCACACACTGCGATGCTGCGGCAGCTGGGCGCCGATATTGACGCCGTCAGATTCGACACCGGCTCCGAGAAAATTGATTTGCCGGTGAAGCTCAAGGTGCACGAATCGGTTTTCGTCCCGCTTGCCAAATGGAGCATGCTGATCGCCGGCAACTACCGCTGCGTGCAAAAAGACGCTGCGCGCTCGATCAAGGATGCGGTGCATACCGACCTGAATGCCACGCGCGACGTCTACAGCTGGGTGGTCAAGCTGTGCGTGTCGCTCGGCGCCGCCGAAAAAGACCTCGTGCCGTTCGAAAAATACGCGAACGCCGCGCTCTCGCTCGGCAGCCCGTCTTCCGCGGCACGCGCGCTTTTCGCGGGCTTGCCGAACATCGAGCGCGTCGACCGCCTGGTGCAGACCATCGCCGCGCAAAAAGGCATGAAATCCGCCGTGCTTGATGAAACGGTCGCGCTGGTCGACGCGCGGCTCGAACTCAATCGCAAGGCTGCAAAATAAACGAACTCCGGCCCGTCCGCGCCCTGCGGACAGTCGTTGCGCTGACCGCCTGCGTAATCGCGCCCGCCGCGATCGCGCAGGCGTATCCCGCCAAAACCGTGCGCGTCATCGTGCCTTACGCAACGGGTGGGCTGGACGCGAGCAGTGAGCAGGTGCCTGCGGAACGCGAAGCAGGGACCCGCTCGCGGGATGCGACCGTGAAGCTGGCAACAAGCGCATCGTTCTTGGCACCGGCACCGTGCGCATCTTCGGGGTCAGATCCCGGAGGGAACCCTCTTCCGCCCTGCGATGCGCCCCGCTTGCGGGATGCGATCGACCGTGAGTCGGCCGCGGCCCCCGTGTTAATCGCACAGGTGTCGGCATCCCGCGAGCCCTATCCGAAACGCTCAATACGTGTAATCGTCCCTTACGCTACAGGGGGCGGCACCGATATCATCGCGCGCGTCGTCACGCAAAGGCTGTCAGAAATGTTGGGACAGCAGCTGGTCGTCGACAATCGCGCCGGCGGCGGCACCATCATCGGCACGCAACTGGCGGTAAGTGCGCCTGCCGACGGTTACACCATACTCGTGTCGGCGCCGAGCTTCGCCATCAATCCCACGACGCGGCCGAACCTGCCGTATGACGTATTGAAGGATTTCAGGCCGGTGACGCAGCTGGCATTTCAACCGTATGTACTCGTCACCCACCCGAAAGTGCCGGCGAACGACGTAAAAGAGTTCATCGCACTCGCCAAAGACAAACCCGACTCGCTCAATTTCGGCTCGACGGGGACCGGCAGCGGCTCGCATCTCGCGGCCGAACTCTTCAAGATCATGACGCAGACCAAAACGCAGCATATTTCCTACCGCGGCATGGGGCCGGCCGTCATCGACGTGATGGGCGGCCAGGTGCAGTTCATATTCGGCACCGTCCTGGCAGTGGTTCCGCACATGCGCACCGGCAAGCTGAAGGCGCTGGGCGTCAGCAGCGAGCGGCGCAGCACCTCGCTACCCTCGCTGCCAACCATCGCCGAGGCCGGCGTGCCCGGCTACAGCACGGTCTCGTGGACCGGCATGCACGTGCCGGCGGGCGTGCCTGACGCGATAGTGCGCAAACTCAACACCGATGTCCTAGCCGTCATCAACCGCCCAGACGTGCGGGAGCGCTTTCTGCATGACGGCGCCGAGCCCGCGGGTGGCACCCCCGCCGACTTCGGCAAGTTCGTCCGCGACGAGATCGCGAAATGGAACAAAGTCATCAAGGCTGCCGACATCAGGATAGACTGATAAAGGGTGAAGGGTGACCAATCCTCTATTCCGATTTCCTTGTTCTTGTTTTTCCTTTGCGTCCTTGGCGTCCTTGGCGGCAAAGCTTTAAGGTTGAACACACCATGAAAAAAACTTTTGCCGAACGTATCGGGGCGATGAACGCGATGTACAAACTTCCCGCTAATGATGTTCCAACCCTGCCGGCCGACACCGCCGAGCGCCTGGTCAAATTCAAGGCGACATTGCTGGACGAAGTGCATGAAATCGACGAAATCGTGGCCCTCGCGAAAACAGGGGCCAGCGCCGCCGACGTCGCCGTTGCAATCGCCGACGTGCTCGGCGATATCATGGTCTACTGCCGCTCCGAAGCGCTGAAGTACGGGTTGCCGCTGGAAGACGTGCTCGACGTCATCATGGACAGCAACGAGAGCAAGCTTGGTGCCGACGGCAAACCAATTTACGACGCGAACGGCAAATTCCTCAAGGGCCCGAATTACTGGAAGCCGGAACCGCGCATCAAGGCATTGCTGGAAAGCCGCGGCATCAAGCAGGGGTAGACCCTGTGAACGGCGAGTCCATGATCGTCGCCCAGGTCAGCGACACACACGTGATGACGGGCGGCAGGCTCGCCTATAAAGTCGTTGATACCGCGTCGCATCTCCAGCGCTGCATTGCTCACATTCTTGCGTTGAAGCAGCGGCCCGACGCAGTCGTCATGACCGGCGATCTCACCGACGGCGGCAAGCCGGAGGAATACGCGCTGTTGCGCGAATTGATCGCGCCGTTGACGATGCCGGTGTATCTGATGCCCGGCAATCACGACGACCGCGATGCGTTGCGAGCGGCCTTCCCCGGCCACGCTTACCTCGGCCAGTTTCCGCCTTTTATCCAGTATGCGATCGAGGAACATGCGCTGCGTATCGTCGCCATCGATACGGTGATTCCGCGCGCAGCCGGCGGCGAACTGTGCGAGCAGCGTCTGGCATGGCTCGCCAGCGCGCTAGCCGCCCAACCGCAACGCCCTACACTCTTATTGATGCACCACCCGCCATTTGTCACGTGGATAGGCCATATGGACGATATCGGGCTCGCGGACGCTCAGCCACTCGCCCGCATCGTCGCCCAGCACCCGCAGGTCGAGCGCGTGCTGTGCGGCCATTTGCACCGTTCGATACAGGTGCGTTTCGCCGGCACCATCGCATGCACGGCGCCAAGCACCGCGCATCAGGTCTCGCTCGACCTCGCGCGCGACGCGGCGCCTACCTTCGCGATGGAACCTCCCGGCTACCTGCTGCACGCGTGGAGTGCGACGACTGGCGTCGTGACGCACACTGCGGTCGTCGGCGAGTTCGCCGGGCCTTATTCGTTCGGCCCGCACTGACCCGCCGGACGCTTTGTATTAGCCCGCTTTTTCTTTTTTCACGTCGCCGGACTTCACGGCGTCTTTCATTTTCACCGGCGGGGCCACGGGCACGATGCCGGTCATCAGCGAGCCGGGAACGGTTTCCAGCAGTTCGTCGACGGTGAACATGCCGTCGTCGCCCTTGTGCAGGAACTTGTAGTCCTCGCCGAAATAATAGGTGTTAATGCGGCCGCGCTCGACGTGGAACACCTGGCCGTTGACGATGTCGGCCTGATCGGTACACAGGTAACCGACCATGGGCGCGATATATTCCGGACCACGGTGCACCAGCGTCAAATCGTATTGCTCTTTGGTCATGAGGCCGGCTTCGAACTTGCGCCGGCGGTTTTCCTTGACGGTATCGGTCAGCGTCATCCGCGTGTCGGCCGCGGGGCAGATCGCGTTGGCGGTAATGCCGTTCTTGTAGGTTTCCTTGGCGATCGAGCGCGTGAGCGCAATGATGCCGGCCTTGGACGCGCTGTAATTGCATTGGCCTACCGAGCCTTTGAACGCGTCGGACGAGAAATTTACGATGCGGCCGTGGCCCGCCTGCCGCATGAACTTGACCGCGTGATGACAGGTGTTCCAGTGGCCTTTCAGGTGCACCGTGACCACCGCGTCGAAATCGTCTTCTGACATGTTCCAGATCATGCGCTCGCGCAGATTGCCGGCGACGTTGACCAGGATATCGATCTTGCCGTACTGCTCTATGCACTGATTGATCATCAGGCCGGCTTTCAGATAGTCGGCGACCGAATCGTAGTTCGGCGACGCTTTGCCGCCCGCCTTGACGATCTCGGCGACGACGTCGTCGGCCGGACGTTCCGTGGTCGCTTCACCACCGCGGCCGACGCCGGGGTCGTTGACGACCACGCTGGCGCCCTGCTCAGCCAATAACAGCGCAACTGCGCGCCCTATGCCACGGCCCGCGCCGGTGACTACCGCTGCTTTTCCCTTCAAATGCATGTTCTTTCTCCCAGGTGATGTACTGCAATGTTCAGTCTATTTTAAGGCCTATCTCGCGCACAATTTTGCCGTACTTATCGATTTCTGTTTTGAGGTAGGCCGCCATCTGGGCGGATGTCCTGCTGTTAGGCTCAACGCCGAGAGCGGCGAAGCGCTCGCGCAGGTCCGGTGCACCGACTGTTTTCACGAGTTCCGCATCGAGCCGCGCGACGACATCCTTCGGCGTCGCGGCCGGCGCGAACACTGCGTTCCACAATACGTGCTCGTACCCGGGCACCCCGGCTTCTATCATAGTCGGAATGTCGGGGGCGATTTGCGAGCGCTGCGCCGTTGTCACCGCGAGCCCGCGCACCTTGCCGGATCGCACGTGCGGTAACCCGCCCGCCATGCCGGAAAAATAAGCGGCCATCTGCCCGCTGATCACATCGATCGTGGCCTGCCCGCCACCCTTGTACGGCACGTGCACCATCTCCGCACCGGTCATCGAGCGGAACAGTTCGTAAGCGAAGTGATCGGAATTGCCGTTGCCCGAGGACGCCACGTTGTAGCCGCGCGGCTTGGCCTTGGCGAGCACGATCAGGTCTTTCACCGACTGCACCGGCAGCGCCATGTTGACGATCAATAAATGCGGGCCGGCGACAGCCTGCCCCACGGCAACGAAATCGCGCGACACGTCGTATCCGAGCTTCTCGTAGGCGCTGACCGCAACCGCGATGCCGGTGTTCGCATACAGCAAGGTGTAGCCGTCAGCGGGTGACTTGGCGACCGCTTCAGCCCCGATGTTGCCGCCCGCCCCCGGACGGTTCTCGAACACCACCTGCTGGCCGAGGCCCTCGCTCATTTTCTGCGCGACGAGCCGCCCGACGACGTCGCTCGAGCTGCCGGCGGGAAACCCGATAATCATGCGCAGCTGCTTGTTCGGAAAAGCCTGCGCCGCAGCTGCGCCCGGAACGGCGGCGACGATGACAACCAGCAGACCGCGGGCGAGACGCCGCTTGGCAAAATCAATCATGGGAAATCCTCCTGGTTGCGATTTTGTCACAGAACGGCTGACGCGTTGCGCGCCGCGCGAGCCGGGGTTTGATTGTAGAATTGATAAGTCGACGCCAGCCGCGCCAAGCGATGCTGGCCAGGGGGAGTATGCGAATTTCACGAGGGATCGGACCGATGCGCCGCGCGCGGCGCCTGCTGGCGCTTGCCTGCGTGCTTGCCTGCGTGCTCGCCTGCGCGGGCGTACAACCCGCACTGGCGCAGACCTTCCCGGTAAAAAACATCACGCTCCTGCACGCGTATTCGCCGGGCAGCAGCAGCAGCGTGACCCTGCGCGCCCTGGGCGAGGCGGCAAGCAAGACGCTCGGCAAAAAAATCGTCGTCGAAGACAAGCCCGGCGCCGGCGGCGCGCTGGCGCCCACCTACATGCTGAAGATGGGCAAGCCCGACGGCTACACGCTGTCGCAATTGCCGCAGCCGATCCTGCGCATCCCGCACATCCAGAAGGTCGAGTTCGACGTGCTCAACGACTTCACCTGGATCATCCGCATCGTCGATTACACCTACGGGCTCGTCGTCAAAAACGAGGCGCCGTGGCGCAACCTCACCGAACTCGTCAACTACGCGAAAGCCAATCCGGGGAAACTCACGTACGCGACCTCGGGCGTCGGCGTTACCATGCACATGGTGATGGAAGAGCTCGCCACGATGAACGGCATCAAGTGGGTGCACGCGCCGCACCGCACCACCGCCGACATGATGAACGCCGTGATCGGCGGCCACATCGACATGGTCGCTGCGGCGGTGAGCTATGCGCCGCTGGTTGAAGCGGGAAAAATCCGCGTGCTGGCGATACTGGGCGCCAACCGCATCAAGCGGTGGCCCGACATTCCGACCGCGAAAGAACAAGGTTACGACGTCAATGCGAGCTCGTCGTACGGCATCGGCGGGCCCAAAGGCATGGACCCGAAAGTCGTGAAGACGCTGCATGATGCATTCCGCAAAGGGCTCGACGATCCCGACTTCATCAGGACCATGGAACAATACGACCAGGTGAGAAGTTATCTGAACACGCAGGACTACACCCGCTGGGCGCGCGAGCAGTACGCGATCGAAAAAAGCGTGGTCGACCGTTTTGGTTTGAAACAATAAGAACTGTTTAACAAGGACGAAGCATGAACAAGGCAATCGCCACACCGCAACAAGCCATCGCTGATATTCCCGACGGCGCAACCATCGCCATCGCGGGGTTCAGC